>Ga0116227_10000893_pt1 | contig 62762 bp, 37 predicted proteins | sample S1TSphgellanicum_FD_89693 | JGI IMG/M metagenome (GOLD analysis project Ga0116227, IMG submission 89693) | Host-associated microbial communities from peat moss isolated from Minnesota, USA - S1T2_Fb - Sphagnum magellanicum MG | ecosystem: Host-associated > Plants > Peat moss > Unclassified... | reverse complement strand
GGGGATTTGGTGAGTGTTTTGGGTGGTTTTTTTGGGGGGATTTGAGTTTAAGATTTAGAACCCCAAGCCTTTCAAACAACGGAGAAAAAGAAAAAAAAAAACCCCCCCCCCCCCCCCCCACCCCCAAATAAATAAAAACCAAAAAAAAAGTGTTACACCAAAAACAAAACTACAAAAAAAACCTTCAATGACCCCCCCAAAAAAAAAAAAAAACCCCCCCCCCCCCCCCCCACATGTGAAGGAAAAAGAGATATATATATATATATATATATTGTTATTGTATAATGCAGCCTCAGCTAACACTAACATTCTTCATGGTCTTTACATTTCAATGAATAGGCCTGATTTTGAGAGAGAGAGAGAGAGAGAGAGAGAGAGAGCCTAACTTGTACACTCCTCCGGCTCATAAATTGTGGAGGAAAAAAGAAAACAGAGGAATTGAAAAAGGAAGTTGGCAGGGGGGGTACGTGAGGAGGCAGGTAGCGAGAAGGGGACTCACAGGAGAGTAGAAATGTGCATTGCAGTTAGTAGTTTTGAGCTGCTGCCGTGTCTGAGCTTTGCAGCTGTTTCTGACAGCCAAGAATTTTCTGTGGTTTTGGGTGTTGGATGGTTGGTTGTTGCTGCTGGGTAGCTGCAGTTGCAACAGAAGCAACAGCCAAAAGGCGAAGAAGACTGCAGCAACAACAGCAAGGAAAGCAAAGAAGCTTAAAGCAATGCAAAGTCTGTTGTTGCTTACTGCCGTTTTTAATTTTTTATCTACCATCAAACATGGTTCTGTAGCAGCAATAGCAAGCAAAGCAAAGAAGCTTAAAGCAGTGCAAAGTTTGTTGTCGCTTACTGTCTTTTGCTATTTTGATCTGCCATGAAACATAGTTCTGTAGCAGCAGCAGCCAGTTTCTTGCTCAAACTTTCTCGCTCTAGCTCCTCGTCACTCTCCTGCTCATCTGCCTTCTTCTGCTCCTTCTCATCTTCTCTCTCCTAGTGAACAATCGACACTCCAGGTAGTAGGAGGAATACCCAATTGCTCCTGCAGTCAATGCTCTCTTTCTTTCTTCTTTAGCCTGCTCTCCACCTGACACTCGCATCATCTCTCTCTCTCTCTCTCTCTCTCTCTCTCTCTCTCTCTCGCTTTTGTTTTTTTCCGCTGCGATTCCCTTTTTTGTCGTGGTCTCAGGTTTCAGAGAATGCCACTCCTGTTGCGCATCATGAGGAACAGGAGTCCAGATGATGGGTTGACTGATTGCCTGTCTGACTAGCTGCGTGCCTGACGATTCCAGTGACGATGATGATGACATTATTATTGTGTTTTTGAAGGAAACTACGAAACTATCATTAGTCTTTGATGTATGTGAGCGAGCAAGATAGAGACTCACACACACACACGCAGGAGAGTTTGAGACCTCCTTTTTGTGTGACCCTTTGAAGAAGGCGGAGGATAAGGAGGCATTTCGTTTTGAAGCTTGGGTTCGTGTTGTTGGGGGTATAGCGGAGCTTGTCAGGAGTGGCTGGAGAAAGTCCAGCTTCTTCTTCTTCTTCTTCTTGCTTTTGATTGATTGATTGCTTGCTTTGTCTTTGTCTTCTTCCCTTGGGTTTTTGAGGTCTTTGTGATCGTCATGTAAGGAAGGCTGTTGTTCCCGGCCGAGAGAGAGAGCGAGAGATAAAGAGAGATGCCCGAGGAGAGAAAACTCAGCTTCTACTTAGATATGTGTAGCTTCGCATTTGATCTGGATCCCCTTCACCATCATGGCTCCCCCATCGATTTGCAGCCCAGCACCCCTCCCCCAGAAGCAGCAGCAGCGGTGGATGAAGAAGAAAGGTGAGCACTCCTTTCTCTTGATTATAATCTTCTTTTGCAATTTCTTCTTTGTGTCGAGACAACAGCAGTCACCACCATCTCCGTCTTCTGATCCTATCGCTTGCTGTTGTACAGGATGATGATTGAAGCAGCAGACGAAATGGGTTCGCAAACGTACTTGGAGATCGAAGTCAATGCCGAGCAAACCTTCATTGTACACAAGGTCGTGAATCGCAGCAACAGAACATGCATCTCTCTCTCTCTCCTCTAGTCTGTCGTCTTTCCAGTGGTGAACATTTGAGGAAGGAACTGTTGTGCTTTGAATGCTGCAGCAGCTCTCTCTCTCTCTCTCTCTCTCTCTCGCTGAATTACGTTGTTCTTGTTGGGTGGGGGATGGGATTTCTGCAGGTACCTCTTCTTGCTTATTGTGGTCGATTGGTGGAGGCGGTGAAGGAGGCGACAATGAAGCAGTTGCAGCAGGAGTACTCGGTTTCTTCAGAATCTGAGGAACCTGGCAGCAGTATTAAGCAGCTGCTGCGGCTGCAAGTCACAGAAATGCCTGGAGGACCTGAAGCATTTGAGATGGTGGCCAGGTTTTGCTACAACGGTGCGGAGTCCATACCCGTCATCTCCTCGACTAACGTTGCCGTGTTGCGTTGCGCCGCGGAGTTTCTAGACATGACAGAAAGCGTGTGCAAAGGAAACCTGGTGAGGAAGACGGAGGAGTATTTACGAGCTATGGTGTTGTGGTGTTGGGAGGAATCGCTGATCGTCCTGCGATCTTGCAGCAAGGAGGAGATGATTCAATCGACAGCAGAGAAGACACAGCTTTTGCAACGCTGTGTGAACTCTCTTGCAGAGAAAGCTTGTTCCTCTTTCTCTTTTGCTGCGGAGATGATGAACTCTTGTAGTCCAGTTCACGCAGGTATCGAATCCTACTTCGCTTCTTACCTCGTGTCGACTCCCAGCGGCACCAGCTCGCACAGATCTTCCAAAGCTGCGTCTGAGTCTTGGTGGTTTGAGGATCTCTCCACTCTTTCTGTGCATCTCATGGCACGCGTGGTGAAGGTCATGATGGCCAATAGAGCTTCAGATCACAGGGTTCTTGCAAAGTTCCTACTGCATTATCTGCGATCTGCGTTGCCTGCTGTGCTCGGATATGTCCCCGCCATCGCTGCCGCAACCTCTCTCGCATCCCCGATGCCGCCGCAGCACAACAAGAACTCACGCGATGGCGATGAGCACATTCTTCACCTCCAGACACAGAGAGCACAACGGCAAGTGATAGAAGTGGTGGTGAGCTTGCTGGCTTCTCTGGAGCGAAGCTCGGTATCGTGCAGGTCGTTGCTAGGACTGCGAAGAATTGCAATAACACTGCGAGCCGGAAAGCTTTGTCGAAGAGAACTGGAGCGCATGATTGGCGCACAACTCGACAAGGCGAGTCTGGACAACATTCTTATCCCCCCTGCTACGAGCCTCCCTCCTCGCTCTTCTTCTACTTCTTCTTCTTCCTCTTCTTCCCTCTACGACGTCGAGCTTGTTCTGCGCTTGGTGGATTTCTTTCTCAAGGACAAAGCAGAGGCGCTCATGGTGGCGCCGCCTCCTGCTATTGCTGCTGGAAGGCCTTCTGAGAGCGGAAGCAGCTGCTCCTCGTCGCTACTACTGTCAACGAGGACAGAGAGTGGATTCTCGACATTGTCCAGAGCAGACAGCCGATTATCCGTGCCGCTGCCGCCGGCAACAACAGCAGCAGCAGCAACAACAACAATATTAAGCTCGGAGATTAGCGCTCCTGTGCAAAGCGCATTGACGAAAGTTGGAGAGTTGATGGACAAGTACTTGGTCGAGATCGCTGCGGACACGCATCTGCGAGCTTCGCGCTTTCTTGCACTCGCGGAATCGCTTCCAGACTACGCTCGTGAATCTGACGACGGATTGTACAGAGCCATCGACATCTATCTCGAGGTGCTTCCTCTCTGTCTGTATATCCGTGTGCGTATCTCTGTGTGTGTGTCTTTCTGTGTCTCTATGTTTCTGTGTGTCTCTTTCTGTGTCTGTGTCTGTCTGTCTGTCTGTCTCTGCAAAGATATTCTGCAAGATGATGGATCGGCCAAGAAACTGCTTTCCTGGTAGAGCACAACACAAGGGAAGAGCATCTTCATCTTTGTGGTTTTGTGTTGTGTTGCTGCTCTTCTTGTCTTGCAGGCGCATCCAAGCATAAGCGAGTCTGATGCTTCGAGGCTCTTCAAGGTGATCAACTACCACAAGCTAAGCACAGAAACATGCAAAGCTGCAGCGCACAACTCCAGGTTTCCTCCGAGCTTTGTCATCCAGGTAGCACTGGTGCAGCAATCTCAGCAGCAGCAGAAGGTGTCAACAACAACCACAACAGCAACAACAAATGATATCTCCTCCTTTCGTAGCAGTGGAAGAGATTCAACTGAAAGATCTTCTTCTTCTGCTTCTTTGTCTCCACCATCAAAACACTCGGCCCGAGCGGGGCAACAAACGGTTGTGCATGTGCAATGCTCGCATTTTGAATTCACTCTGCGTCAGATACAACAAGACAAGAAGAAGTCTACTGATGATGCTACTTCTTCCAGAGCAGCAGCAGAGAGGAGGACAACATCAACAACAACAACAGACTCCTCTCCTGCAACTCTCCAGCAGCATTTCAAGAAGACAGAATCTCAAACCGAGTCATTTGATTACGCAGCTCCTTCTTCCTCCTGCAAACGCTCGCGTGTGGAGATCATATCAAGCTTTCACAGATTGAAGCAACTCTTCTATGCCAACAAGTCTAGACAACAATGAAAATTTCCGATCCAAATCCTTCTCCTCCTCCTCCTTACACATACAATATTGCACAGATTGTTTGTTACACTCAAAATGCAAATGAGCAGTATCAGAAGCAAGATCATCATTATCCTTGCTTTTCTTGCTTGGTTTGCTGTAATCACAAAACACAAGTGCCAGTTCCACAAGTTCACTTCTGTTTTTCTTGGTACAAAAATAGTAGTAGAATCTCTTTTGTTTTGCACTTCTGTAAGTATTGTGCACATAGGGAAACAGCACCAGATAGACACCTCAGAAATGATATATTGTTGCAGTTTTTCCTGCAAAAGTCTGATTTCCAAAAGTGCTTGATCAATTTTTGCAGAAATTTTTTTTTTCTGAAGGCTTTGTGGATATTAGGTTTACACATGTATGCTTCTTGGTTTCAGAAAGAATTACTGGGTGCCATTTCTAGATTGTGGGTTTTTTTGTTTGCAGTTTTGTGAGTATGTTGCAGATAGATAGATGTGCCCCTCTCTTTGTTTTCCTTTCAGAAGTGACTGCACCTCTTGGTTCACGGTTGGAACTGGCGGTGCTGAAAAACCATAGAACAAGGTGAGAATTATTAGATTTTGGTGCAACAGTCTCAGTCGCTATGGCATTCAAAACTGTAGAGATAGAAACAGCTTGCTGGACTCATGCGCATGATTTAGTTGTGGTGTCTTTCATACTTCATGACAAATTGATTTTGGCAGCTGAGTGGTGCATTGGGGAGCATGAATGGTAATGCTCATGTACTGGGCAATTGCTCTCTGCCATGTGAGAGAGTCTGCAGAGAGGAGTTTTGTTTTGGAGCTGCAATCGCATTTTGCATTAGGATCAAATAAGCACCATGTAGCAGAGTTTTTTTTTTTAATGGCTGTCCTGAATCAAAAGGTGTGCGAATGGAGCTCCTGGTGGAAGTGGTGAAATCCTCTGGGGGGCTTTATTTCATCACTGCAGACCATGGCAACGAGTTCAGTGCAAGGACGAATGGAAGGCCCTTTCCTCAGCAGCATTGACAAAGTGACTCTCCTAAACCCTAAACCCTAAACCTCACACACTTGCTCCCTTACCCATTTTCCGTCATTCTGTTTCTGGAACCTTCCTCATATCTTCGACTGTCAGAGTGAACCAGTCCCCCATGACTGCACCAGTTGGCCGTTCTGTCCATAGGATGTCCTGGATGATTCGCCTCTTTTTCATTCACCTCTTTACCTTACGCTAACCAACATTCTACCACAGTCAATCTTTTTTTTGGCTGCTGACCTTTGACCATTTTTTTTTTCATCGCCAATTTTTTCCCAACCCTGACCTCCATACTACCCACCCACCTAGCTACTATACTGACTTAAATCTTAGCCCTGCCTACTAACTAACAATTAATCCTTTACTTACCTTGGCAAAACTCTTATCTCCTCTTGTCTAAACTTGACAGTTTTTCTTGGCTAAACTTCTATCTCTTGGCAAAATCTATATATTTTATTGGCTAAATTTCTATCTCTTGGTTAAACTTAGATATTTTACTAATTTTTATTTCTTCGTTAAATTTATATTCTTTCTTGACTAAACTTCTATCTTTTTGCTAGACCTATATATTTTACGAATTAACTTCTATTTTTGCTTAAACCTATATTTCTTATTGGCTAAACTTCTATCTCTTGGTTAAATTTATATTTTTTGGTTAATTTTTGTCTCTTGGCTAAACCTATCTTATTGGTTAAACTTATATTTCTTGGTTAAACTATTTCTTTTTGGCTAAATTTATATATTTTACTGACGAAATTTCTCTCTCTTGGCAAAACCTATATGTTTTTGCTAAACTTATATTCTTTTTTGTTAAACTTATATTTCTTGACTAAACTTATATCCTTTGGCAAAACCTCTATATTTTTTTAATTAAACTTATTTGTCTTAGTTAAACCTATATTTTTTCTTGGTTAAATTTGTATATTTTGGCTAAACCCATATTTCTTCTTAGCTAAACTTCTATTTCTTGGTAAACTTTATATATTTTATTTGTTAAACTTCTACCTAATTCCTACTCTAGAAATTAACCAAAAAAGTAAATGCATTTTTAGTAATGTCATTTTAATTATTTGCAAAAATCTACTTATTGGCAAAACCTACCTATCCACACGTCATTATAAATACCTATGCACTTGCAAATTATGGACTTCAATCGTAAAAATTATAATGTAAAATGTGGGTATTGCAATTACGAGAATTTTTTTGGCGATAATCTTCTACCTCCACTTTGGACCATTTAATGCAATATATATTTAATTTAATTAAGAAATAGGCTTGATAAATTTAGAGTTAAAAAGCTATCAAACATTATGAATATTTGCACAATTTTTAATATTAATCAAATTCAATCCTAGGTTGGGATTTTGGGGGGGAAATTTGGCCAAATTTTCACATATAAATACTTGCAACAAGATGCATTTTATTTCTTTTGAAGGTGAATGAAGAAAGTTTCAAGTTGAAGTGACCACACTAAAGGTAAGAGAATAAACTTTTATTTCATTAATTTAATTTCTTTTCTTTTCATTGTGTTTCAATTTTAATCATCACTCACTCCTAAAAGATTATTTTGCATGGCATTTGTATATGTTTATATAATTATTAATTTTTGTGACATTTACCATTAAAATTGTTTAGGTTTATATATAAATTTTTAAGGTAATTAATTTAAACTCTAAGGCTAATGCTTCCATTCATTATAATTTTTAATTGATTAACTTTAAAATTCAAAACATAATTGTTATAAATGTTTTTTGTATTCCATTTGTAGTTTTGTTTGTACAATCATTAGGTTGAAAACATTTATCATTAGGATTATTTAGGGTTTTAAGTTTAAGGTTTAATGAAATGTGTGTTGATTTATTTAGGTTGTGTTTCCAAATCAAGATGCAACTCCTTTGAATGTGATATCATCCTTTAACATCAACGATGTGATTTTTTTCTTAATCATTTTCTTATGTTTTCTTATTGTTTTGTTCCTAATTTAAGGAAATACATTTCCCTGGATGGTTTTAATATGATCATCAAATTCCACTAAAATGTTCCATGTTTGATATATGGATTTAGCATTTTGGCCTCCCATAGATAATGTGGATTTAAGGTCATAATGTCAATATTACATTTCCCTTTCCCATATATAGTGTGGATTATGGTCATAATGTGGGTATTGCATTTTGCTCCCACATACAATGTGCATCTTTAAATTATCATGTAGGTATTACATTTAGCGTTCCCACATATAATGTGAATTAAGGTCATAATGTGGGTATTACATTTTTCCCCCATATACAATTTGCATCTTTAAATTGTCATGCAAGTATTACATTTAAGGCTCCCATATATAGTGTGGATTAAGGTCATAATGTGAATATTACACTTTGCCACCACATTAGTGTGCATCTTTAAATTGTCATGTAGGTATTACATTTAGGGCTCCCACATATAGCGTGGATTAAGGTCATAATGTGGGTATTACATTTTTTCGCCATATACAATGTGCATTTTGAAATTGTCATGTAGGTACTGCATTTTTTTTCCCATAAATAATGCAATTTGTTAATTATCATGTGGGTATAACATTCAAATTATCCATAGATAATATGGATTAAAAATTTACAATTATGGCCATAGACCATATCATATGTTCTCCATATGTAGCATTTAGGGTATTATGTGCATGATTGTATAGGGTTTAGATGAAGGATACAAATTAAGTACTTAAAACGTGTACATTTGCATTAGTATTGAATATGATAATTAACATGTAATTCAACATATTGCAAATATAAAATTTTGGACATCAATATCAATTTTATTTTTTTTCTTGTACAATTAGCTCAAGGCATAATTTAAAACATGGGTCGTGCTTTAAAATCTCAATATATTGAAATTCAAAACCCAAAGAAATCATCCTTTAACAACATTGACGGTGTGAAAAAAATATGTTCGACATGGAAGGGCACATATAATCGAGGTTGAGTGTGCATACATCCCACATGCACGAATCTCGGAATTTTTAAATGGTGAACAAAGCCATGAAGACTCCCTGATGGAGTGGAAAATTTATAAGTGGATACCTTCACAAGAAAATGTAAAAATGCCAAGAATCCAAAACCACCTCGACCATATTTCGTATGATGTTCTATTATTCACTTTTGTTATATGGAACTTGTTTTTTAACCTCATATTGTACCAAACTTTAGGTCTTAAATTGATTTCACATTTTGTAGGTATGCATGTGGGTATGGGCCGGAAGATAATCGTGGAAACCCAAATCACCACAATCCATTAAACGAGGTTGTTTAGCTCAATTTTCGATTAAACGATTATACACACAACCCGAGGTGGTAAAGATAATCTTTTACCATCGACTTCATACACGAGCCAATGGTGAGCTTGCACATGGCAAACATGACCTTGATTCCATTGTGTGATCATTTTTTTTTTGCCCCATGAATATCACAAGCCCTTAAGGACCCAATTTGGACCTAATTAGGTTTAGGCAACATCGTCAATCAAATATATGATAAGCATAAAACAATATGGTGGGCTAGAATCAATGTAGGAAAAGTGATGACAAGGGATGATTTCATTAAACAACAAGACATTGCTTACTTGGATCATAAACACACACAAAAAAGTTGGCGTTTACACAAAAATCTGGCCATTTCCCTTCGCACATGGGCATTTAGTCATCCAAATGATGTGTTTTATTTTCAAGATGCAAGTGAGGATAATGGGATTCATGTCCATTCACAATATGAATACAAACCCCATCTCAATTGCAAGCCATGATTTCATTAGGTGATAATGGGGCAATCTTAATGGATGCCACCTTCGGCACCAATGATGTGAAATTTCATTTGTTCACATTGATGGTGTTTGATGCACATCGCATTGGAGTGTCGGTTACATGGATCATTACAAGTCGCTAAACATGCGATCATTTAGTGGAATGGCTAACTCCTTTGAAAACAAAGCTTCTAAGGAATAACCCTAAATGGAAACCTTCATGTTTCATCGCTGATGATGTTCCATAAGAATTATGAACATTGCGGTGAATTTTATTTTCATTTTACCTTTTTTTGAGCTTTTATGTACATGAAGCCATCTCAAAATTTCATCCCACATTCTCCATTGTAAATAATGTTATTAGTTGAAATGATAATAAATTGGTATTTTATGCATTATTAAGATTGTGTGGGGTGATCATCAAGCGCCCATTTACCTTTGCATGTGGCATGTCTTAAAGGCTTGGTGTTTACGTTCAATGGAAAAAAATAAAGACAGTGAAATATAACGTGCAATATTGGATGACCTTCACATCATCATGTACATGCCCATTGAACCAAGTGAAAGCATTGAAGCTTTCATGACTCGTGGGAGAAACAAGATCATTGAAAGCTTCACCCAACATTTATCTAGTGATTCGTGGATTCGATATTTTTGGACCTATTATTTTCAAGTTGGTATGTGAATTAACTCTCAATCCATTATTATTGTTGCACCATGTTGTGCATATCCCAAAATATTCTCTTTGAATTAAGGTAAAAACACCAATGGTGGACTTAGCAATCCCATGTGGGCGTAAAATGCAATACCCACATTAAGACCTTAATCCACACTTTATGTGAGAGCACTATATGTAATACTTGCATGATAATTTAAAGATGCACATTGTATGTGGAGGCAAAGTGCAATATTCACATTATGACCTTAATCCACATTATATGTGGGAGCCTTAAATGCAATACTTACATGATAATTTTAAAATGTACACTGTATATGGGGAAAAAATACAATATGCACATTATGACCCTAATTCACATTATATATGGTAGAAGGAAATGCAATACATGCACGACAATTTATGGATGCACATTATATCTTATTGTAGATTTGTGGATGGTGGGGTTTTGATGAGTGCCACGTTCAAACCAGGACACACAAAGATCAATTGAGTCTTCCCATGGGGCATTGAAATGTTGGTTTTCTTTGGAAATAAAAGGGTTTTGAGGTCGACGAATTGATTGGTTAATGTGGAGACTCAAGACAATAGTTACAAACCAAGATGACAATGAGCCTAGATCCTAGTTCTTCTTTGTCGTCTTTTGCACTTGAGGAAAAAAATCAAGAGACAACGACAAGCCATTTTCTACACCTGAAAAAAAACCCAAGAGATGACAACGAGCCAAAAGCCTCCTAACTTGTCGTCATCTTTTGCATTTGAGGAAAAAAACCAAGAAATGACAAGGAGCTTCCTAGCTCGCCATCATTTGCTACACCTGAGGGAAAAAACAAAAAGATGATGATGAGCTAAGGAGGTTCACCATCATTTGCTACACTTGAAAAATAAATTAAAAAATGATGACAAGCCAAGGAGGTTCGTCGTCATTTGCTACACCTAAGAAAAATTACAAAGAGATGACGATGAGCCAAGGAGGTTCGCCGTTATCTGCTACATCTAAGAAAAAAAACAAAAAGATGACATAAGCTAGGGATGTTTGCCATCATTTGCTACACCTGAAAAAAATTACAAAGAGATGACAATGAGCTAGGGAGGTTCACTGTCATCTGCTACACCTGAGGGAAAAAAAAAATGACGATGAACCAAGAGGCTCATTGTCATTTTCTACACTTGAGGAAAAAACCAAGAAACATTCTCTCCCTGCATTTTTCAACAGTTGAAAAAAGCCAAATAAATGCAAATTGTTGTGGTTATAATGTGGGGTGCTTGCAATAACTTAGTAGATTGATAAAGAAAGCTTTGAGTGACCTCCATGAATAAGGGAACATCTTATACTATAGAGAATGAGAAGTCATTGGCGCTAGAAAAACTTGCAGAGAAAGTTAGGGCATGAATGAAATTTCTTTTTTAAAGAAAAATAGAAAAATAAAATTAAAGGACTCTCAAGAGTCCTTGTGCTCCAAATCTTTGTTTCCAATTGCAACAATTTTGAATTCGACATGCAAAGTTTAGGAATGGGTCAATTTCAAAACTGTGTTAATTGACGACGATGAGCCGGGATCCCAACTTGACATCATTGTTTTCTACACATTAGGAAAAAAATATCAAGAGATGACAATGAGCCTTACAGCTCGTTGTCATCTTCTGCACTTGAAGAAAAAAATGCAGAAAATGACAATGAGCCTCCCAACTCATTGTCATTTTTTGCAACTAAAACAAAATAACCAAAAATAATGACGAGCTAGGATTTTGGCTCATCGTTGTCTTTTGCACTTGAGGAAAAAACCAAGAAACGATGATGAGTTGGGATTTTCACTTGTTGTCATTTTCTACAATTGAAAAAAAAAAATCAAGGATGAAGACGACGAGTTGGGATCCCAGCTTGTTGTTGTCATTGACGACTAAGGAATAAAACTAAGAGATGACGATGAGCAGGGAGGCTCGTCGTCTTCTTCTATAACTGAAAAAAATGCAAAATAAAATAAAATCAAGGATAACGACTAATTGGAACTTCGACTCATCGTTGTTTTATGCAATTAAAGAAAAAAACACTAAAAGGCGACGATGAGTCAAGAAGTTGGTCGTTTTTTGCAATTGAAGAAAAAAACTCAAGGATGATGATGAACCAAGATCCCAACTCGTCGTCATCTTCTATAAATGAGGAATTTTTTTTTTAAAAACAACGACAAGCCTCTTGGCTCATTGTTGTCTTCTACAAGTGAAAAAAAAAAAACTAAAAGACAATGATGAGGTGGGATGTTCGTTGTCCTCTTCTGGGTTTCTATTTTATTTTTTATCTTTTATTTTGAATTGCAAAAGATGACAATGAATGGGGAGGCTCGTCATTGTCTTTTGCAATGTAAGAAAAAAAAGCAGAAGACAAGGACAAGGTGTGTTCATTGTTGTTTTCTACCCTGGTTTCATAAGAAAAGTAAAAGATGACAACAAATGTTACATTTGTTGTCATCTTCTGCCATAATCTCATAAGGATAGTAAAAGATGAAAACAAATGCAACACTCGTAATCATCTTATTTGCAAGGGAACAAGAGTGAAATAGAAACAAAGGAAAAAAAAGGGTTACTGTACACTTACTTGCCCCAAATGCAATGGTTATCTTTTGGAGGAGCGTTTACTACAACACCATTTCAACAATGTCTTTTACAACACTGCTTCTGCAACATTGTTTCAACATTGTTTTTGCAACATCATCTTTTGTAGCATTACTTCAACACCACCTTTACAACATTGTCTTTAGTAGCAACACTTCAACACTGCTTCTACAACATCGCTTCAACACCACCTTTGCAACATCATCTTTTTCTGCAACACCACTTCTACTCTTGAGTGATGATGAAGTTTAGAGTTTTTGATGGTGCAGAGGTAGGTACTTAGGGTTTGAAATTTTTGCACAGTCAAATAGATTTTTTTTATTGGTCGCCTTGAAATAAGTGAAGGTGAAAAAAAAATGACCCAACCTCAATGCTTGCAGCAGATCCAATAATTGGGATGAACTTGAGTTCATCCCAAACAGAACTGGTGCAGTCATGGGGGCTGGGTCACTCCGGCCACACTGATGGTACAATTCAGCAGAGTTATGGAATTTAATTATTTCTCACTTTCAATCCAAGTGCTTGCAAATACTTGCCCACTCCTAATTCTCAGCTTTGACAAGGTCTGTCCTCGACCCATGCTGTGTTTTGTTAAGCAATGCAATTAACTTATCTTATTGCATTCAACTTATGTGCAAAGTTTCACATGATTAAACACACCAAACCTATTGCAATCATTCTTTGTGAAATGAGCACACCCACAGCAGTACAAGTGTTTGCAGTTTTACGTCCTTCGAACCTGAACTTGTTTAATATTGTTCCTGGTTTTGTTATGAAAAGGTGGAAGGAATGGTGTGCAGCATGTGCAGGTTCGGTACTGAAATATGAGAAAATCTGCAATCGAAGACAAAAATTCCAGAGCTTATCTGAAACAGAGCTAAAGTTCTGTATAGAACAGCTCTTGTTGATGATCATCTGAGCTGAGAGCTCTTGATAAGTAATTCTGGTGATCACTCATCGTCAGCCATTTCTGGATCGAAGGTGTGACATCTCCATCATGCCCAGATTCAGTTGAAGCTGCTCTCAACCAGCTTACCAGTACCAAGAGAGCATTTGTTGCTCTCATTACAAAAGGGTCAGAGGTTGAACACTACAGAAGACTCATTACCATGTGCAACTCATGAATGTAGCCAACGATCTTGTTGCCGGCGACTCGGTAGGGAAGACATGCAACCTATTCGCACATTCTACAGGACCGCAGATGGTAAATAGAATGGAAGCCCTCAGCAGCAAATTAGGGGTCAGCATGGAGAATCAGACCACTACTTTTTTCGAATTGCCAGTAATCATCGGGCTGGTCAATCAACGGAAGCAAAACATTAAGCTCCAAATCGACCTGCTTTTGCACCAGATCCCAACATCAAGCTCTAGATATCTGTTCTTGGATACGTATGTCTACCTTTAGTTGCAAAGAAAGAAACCTACGGAGACAAACGAACATGGCTCCCTCATCCGTAGTCAAAATGTATCTCTCTCACGATATGTATGTCAGACAAGGCTGAAATCATTCTTGTGTAATCATTGGGAGTCATGGCACGCAAAGACTTGCAAGCTGGCAAAAGCCAGCAAAGTACGAAGCAATCCTCAAGCTTGTAGAGCGCAGCAAATTGGAAAACATTCCTAACGAAAACACCAGACTCAGAAAAAACGACAAACATCCTCACAACATCCTTGCTCACAAATTCAAGCAACTCAAGTTGCTTCTTACTACCGTAACGTACAGATACAAATCCTTTAGGAATCCTTCCCTACATAAGACCAAGATCATCAGTCAGTGTTCCCATAGGTTCTTCCGATTACCAGACTCCACACCCACAGGACAAAGCATCGGCAGGAACATCCGTCATTTGAAGTCATAAGAACTGCGTAGAAAGGCAAAAAAATTCAACGGTAGTGAATAAATCAAACAAACCACAGAGAAACTCTGAAGAATCACTGCCGTCTTTATCTTTACATAAAGCCGCGGAAACGAGGGCCCTCGAGGGTTTTCATTAGATCTTGAAGGAGGCGCCGCTGCGAAGATAGAGCTCCTAACCCTAACCCTAATTGCGACAAGCTGAAAAATCTTATTCCTGGCATCGCACTGCAACCAAAGCCCCTCCGGGTATCAGGAAGGTTCTTTAAGGTTCAAACAAACTTACCCCTTGGCCATCTAAATAACCATGGTTCTCAAAATTTTGAGGGGGAAAAAAAGGGGTCCAAAACCACTGGCTCTTTTCCAGTTCTTTCATGCAAACCGGCGGGTCATTGAGGTTATTTTTTCTAAATAACCGGAACCAGCGGTTATGGGTTTTTTCTTTTCCAAAAACCTGGAATCTACAGTTCTCAGATTCGAAAAATTGGAAAATATGGAATTGGCGGTTATCTATAAAATGAAATACCTGCCTAACCCTGGAGTAGAGCCTACTCATAACTGTGAGCTCACTCCTCACATTAGGTCTTATGTTGCAATCCAAACTTGATGTTGAAGTCCTAACCTAATGCCTACCCAACATATAATAACCCTAAACTCAAGTAACCTAACACATACCCAACATGTGATAACCCTAAACTCCTATAACCTAACACATACCCAACATAGGATAACCTTAAATTCTAATAACCTAACACCTACCCAACATATAATAACCTTAAACTCTAATAACATAACACCTACTCAACATATAATAACCTTAAACTCTAATAACCTAACACATACCCAACATATAATAACCCTTAACTCTAATAACCTAACACCTACCCAACATATAATAACCCTTAACTCTAATAACCTAACACCTACCCAACATCAAATCCCACAAGGTTACTTGACAAAAATAACAAAGTCAATCTTTATATAGACTCCATTTCTAAGATACCATATATCAAACATTGAAAGTTCCCTAGACTTCCCATGACCATAATAATCCTAATGTCATTTCACTTAGTAATGGATTTTCCTTGAATTCCTAACTTGCCAATCTCCTCACAAGAACATGTGAAACCTAATTTCGTCATCATCTTTCAACATCCTTCCACTTTATTACATAGTATGCATACAAAGGTTTCATAAAAAAGACTCAATGGAAGTCTAAAGATAGTTTGCAAAACTACCACCCACAACACTAAAATCACAAAGCCCATACAAATCAACACAAAAAATTTAGCTCAATGCCTACTCCTTTTCAACAACAACCATGCTTCTCTTCTCCTCTCACCATTTTTCCTTGGCTCACCAAGGTATTCACCACATAACCAATCAAGATCAACACCAACTTATGACACCATATCAACTCTAATATTTTCGCCATAAGAAGAAACATAAACATAAGCTAGAATATTGAAACAAAAAAAAAATGGACAACCCAACACCCGTCAACTCCATTCCTTATTGTGAAACAAGGACCGTACATTGCCAAAAGTTTTACAACTCTTTCAAACAATAGTTCAATTTTCAACAAGCCTCCTCTAATTCCAAAAACCACACCTACAATTTAGCCTTACAAAAAGACAAACAATACAAAACCATTCACATCACCTAGATCACAATTGACTTCACCTTCCCAAGAGGAGTGCAATGCGTAATGCTAGAAGCCTAATGCTAGAATGTTGGGTGCCTAAATCATTTCTAGCCTTTTTGCCAAAGTAGATGTATTTACTTGAAAGCCTTAATTCATCCCCCTTCACACCTAAAAAAACAAATCTAGTTATCAAAGCAATTTTCACTTCACCTTATTTTCATGCCACAATGGAATGTTTGTGAGAAGGGGAAGGGATTGAAAGCGTGGAATAGATTCATTTATTTGGTTTTGTTTAACTAGTTGTACATAGCCCATGTGTGGAAAAAACTTGGCCATGTTTGATAATTTTATTCTCCTAGTCATTGTGGCCTCTTATTTCTTACTTTGGTGATGAGTCCATAACGCTTTTACAAAAATTTCATAACTTAACATGATTTCATAAATAGTTGTTCTAGAGTTTTATTCTCCTAGTTGTTATTGCCTCTTGTTTCTTACTTTGATTACAAGTCCATAATATCTCTACGAAAATTTCATAACTTCACATGATTTCACAAATATTTTTTTCTTGTGTTTCACATAGCATATTTTTTTCCCTCATGAATTGACCAAAGCTTGCATCTTAACATGCATAAAGACATGAAAATGTTCACAATTTGCATGGACAAAAGGAAAGCCTTTTGTTGTTGGTAGTAATCTTGTAACAATCTTGAAAAATAGGTTTTTCATTTTATTTTATTTTTGAGCAAAACAAGTTTTTAATGGTATAAGCCAAAGGACAACGGTAGGGAAGGGGAAGATGAATGAATGGAACAAACATGGAGGGAAAATAAGGAGGCAAATTTGTTTGTTATATTATATTGATTTAAGGTGCCTTTTTTTGGGCTACTACATAACATTGTTAGTTTTCAAAATCTTCTATTTCTGGAGATTTGAAACTAAGTTAACACATACTTATCATCAATGGTCTTTTTTTCAATTTTTGGATGTTGCATTCAAACCTGTGATCCATCACAAAGGATTTAGCTAAATTTGAATATTAAAAAAAAAAATTAATTTTAAAAATCAGGAATCTTGCTATATTTTGGTGACTTGCAAGAAACTACTATTTAAATCTAATGACTTTTTAACAAGAAAACTAGATTTTTTTTAAATTTGTCAAATTTTGGACGATTTCATAACTTTCTTCCTAGAAAATTTTGAATTTTTTTCAAAAGAACCTTTGACCATGTTACAGGCCCTTTTTCTACAAAATGGGACAAAGTCGTCACAAAACAAATTTTACTTATCGTTAGTTTAAAACATTGTGTGCCATGTAAGATTACACCTAAGATTTGGTGTTAGTTATAGTTAACATTCTTGTTTTGAAATAACCAAAAAAAATTTTAAAATTCTTCTCGTAACATTGAATTATGAACTACTTACCATTAGGTGTGATTGCAATTTTATTTATAAATGTTTGACAAATGATCCTTTATTATTGGCATAGGATTTACCCTTGCCATGTATTAAAAAAGTTACATTTTGTTAGTTCATGTCACAAATTTTGTCGTAATGTAATTATTGCTTAATGAATGATCTATTGAGAGGTCTTATGAAAAGTGTTAGGTGTATGGGAACTTAGGAACTTGGAAGAATAAGGAAGTTGGGGACACTCCAACAATGAAAGAATAATTGAAAGCAACACATGCACCATCTTAGAGTTTGAGTAACTCTCCATGAAGCCTTGCAAGTTATGTACAACTTGATTTTAGTGGAAGTCAAGGGGAAAACTCTTCATGAATAGAGTAATAAGTGGGTTTGAACAAGAAAAACCTACTAAACACACAACAACACAAGGGCAAAAAAAGTCCACTACCACTATTCCCTCCAAATATCCAAACTAACCTTAACCATCTAACAAAAACTTGTCAATGTGAATACAATCATAATTTCACTTGAATTTCCCAAGTGTGAATGCTACCATTTAAAGTAATGCTCCAACATAGATGCAATAGTTGCTCCCCTTGTGGGGTTAAGTCCTAACTAACAAACAAACACTTTAAGCTCATGAATGGCTTTCTATAGTTAGCCCCTTGTCACTAAGGTGTAATTGAGTACGGGTGCACTCCTTAGTGTACACAATTGGGTTCACCACTATGAAAGCTCAATGCATGCACCAATTTGATTGAAACTTAACCCAAATCCAATTGACAATGCCTAATCAACAAACCATCTAAATGCTCTTGGAAAATCCCTTGCAATCAAATCAAATGAAAAAAAAAAAAAAAACTTAAATTTCCATCACATAAAACCACTAAAAATTCCCAAAAGAAGCCAACTCTGGCTTATCAAATGCCTAGGGGTTAAAGAATGTTCACATCTTTGTCATGACATCATATAAATTCAACTTTCTTATCACAAGTTTCATACCAAACCAGGTTTCACCAAAAACCAATTATGCAGATTTGGATTTTCTCTATTATTTACCAACCCAATGTGTCCAAATTAGGGTTATGTTCATGTAGTTATAAGAGGTGGTAGTTTCCACAACAAATTCCATATTTGCACATAAAAAAAATCCAGAAATTAGAATCTTAGAAGTGAGCAAAGAGCTAGCCATAGTCGCACAATGATATACAATCCCCAATCTCAACATCAATGGATTTGTACATAACTCAATTCATTTGCAACCTTTCTCATAATGTGGATTCCAATTAAATTTTCGTGATTTTCAGTTTCATGAAGTTGAGTCTATATCATTTGCACCTGAATCACTACGAAATCAAATCACATTAAGTCCAATGCCAAAACAATGATCCAAGGTTCCTAACTTTCAAGAGGGTACATTCCCAAAACATATCTATGGAACTTCCCCAGCATACTCCACAACAACACTTAACAGTATTAAGGTAACTCAACAATTGAGTGCAGTCATTCATACCTTCATGCATGTTGCTCACAAAGCGTCAGATGGTCACCTTAATCATGAACAGCAGTGTCAAGCACTGTGACTACACCCCCACCCCCACAATTTTATCAGATTCTGACTGTGGGTGTACAGCATAGTAATCCACTCAGTCACATTTTAATGCAACATAGAACTCTGAATTATGATGCTGGTTAGAACCCAAGAGATGAGCAAATAAAAAAACAAGTTGGGCCTCACTGAAGCAGCAACTAGCATGTGATGTAAGCCTCAATTCATCATAGCTTGTCCCTGTATAACCAAGTGAGCATAGAACGGCCCACAAAGAGGGTATTGGTTGAGGCCTCCTCGACTCTCCCAAACCATGGATGATCAAAACTTGTAAGGAACTGCAACATGAAGTAAATGTCCACATAAAAGCCTCTCAGTTTCTTCAAATTCCAGAGAAGTTAAAACTCAGCACAGGTGGAAGTCAACCATGTCTCTGAAATGCTGATCTCTAAACTTACACACCAACTTCGCTTTCACACATTACAGAAGAATTCTCAATGTCACAATCCTAGTCATGACCAAAATTGAATGTCAGTAGTGACAAACAAACACTTGGCAAGGTGTCTAAAAACGTTTCGACATTTGTTCTGCACCCAGTTTGTATTGGTGCAAAATAGCTGGGCTACAAAGTAATAAAATTTTATAAGAAAAGTCTACATGCAAAGAAAGAGAGTTCCAAAATCACTTTTGGAAACCACAACAGTCTCTGCAGTTCCAAACCACAGATTTGTTGTATAGATGCAGTCTTACTCAAAGTCCTTGTGTTAACATCTCCATGGCTGAGTTCACTTGCTGCAATCAACATCATCAGAAAGTACTGTTCTATCCATAATGCTACAAACATTTGGCATGAAATCTTCCTTTATAAAGTCTTAAAGAAAGAACTCAAAGAACATGATTCACCACAATAGGCACTTCAATGAAGCTAGTAAATATTCCAAGAGGGGCCATGAAAACTGTCATGGAGACATTGAGAAAGTATAAGACACTCTCCTAAGACCTATGGACAGCAGAAATCTTTGTCAATGCTTCTGAATGTGGCTGTTACTTAGTAGTTTTTTCTCTTCACACCCCCCTTCCACAGATCCCTGCACAGAGGCTCCCACTCTGCAATGTCACTTCCATAAAAGGACGACTGCAACTCCTGTATGAAAAGCACGAGCCATAAACCTCCTCTTCAATGATCAACCAGTTCGCAGAATGATATGGGCCCCACTGTCAGTTTCCACAACTTCACTCAGCTCACCCACTTTGAGCTCAAAGGTTGCCTTCTCAAAAGCCTCTTGCATCTGGCCACGGCTGAACCAGCCTGTTCCATTCCAACACAGCATATGAGTATCAATCAGATGCTGTCTGAGAGCCACAAGATGGAAGGAACAGTTTGGATGAAATCTGCCTGGACCTCAAGGGATTCGGTTCATTATCTCCAGTACTGTGAGATGGTCTGATTCTCAAAGAACAATGCCAGAATCTGCCTAATGTACCTAGCACATCATAAAGGGAATACCCATTTGCTAACTACCATGATGTAGAATTTTGATTGCATATCCCCACTCCAATCACATACTGAAGAACTTTGAAGTTCCCTTATAACAAACCTTCTGTGCATATATGACAGCTGTAAACCATATGCAAACCTTCAATAAGCATAATGAAGCAGGACAGCACCAGCAGAGCTGGAACTCACTTTGATTGTGTACATGCACCAAGTCAGACAAAGCCTCAGCAATCAACTTCAAAGAAAAGGTATGGGACAGACCTCACAGCCATTTCAACTGCCAAATCAGTAACCACACAACATCCTCAACATAAAGGAAACTACCAAGTTCTTCAGTAGAACTGATCCCACATCAAGAAACAAAATTTCTTACAAAGAGAGTTTGTACTTAAACAGAAAGAAAGTCAGAGATAATATAGAAATGAAGATTGGAGTGCCATCTAATGCTACATCTGTACTGAATGGCCATTGCTTGGAAAACATGGAAGCTGTCTATCAGAGGTATCTCACACCGCTCTGACCAGCCTCCCTTGTGAAAATCATATATGGGGTCCTCAAACCCACACATACTTGAACCTGTCAATGGAGAAACTGGCTGAAAATCATCCAGATACAAGAAAATTCCTAGTGTCATATATAGACAATGGCACATCTACAGTTAATAAGGCAGCTTTCAAACGACTTTGTCTTTTGATGAATTGGGACTACCTACATGCAATCTTCCTATACAAAAGATGGTCACAACATCGTGATAAGAATAGACTAAAACAGCATGACCACTCTACTGTCCTAACTATATACTTTATATGTGCCATCACAGGTCTGCAGGATTGCCATGGGTTCATTTTCTTTTTGCTGGTAGGGACTCTAGCAATGTTGAAAACTTGTTCAAGGACATGTGCATTACCATATCTGCAAGTAACAGACCTTGACACCACCTATAGTTCAAAAAAGTTTTAGATCCCAGCCATACAAGGACAAAATTGGCATAAGTGCACCAGAATAGCACAATAGCAGAAATATTCTATATGCCACTAAAGATGTTGAAAGGATCTAAGAAGAATGAGAAACAGTTTCTGCCATAGGAGAACAATAATGGCAAGGATGCACCAGAAGAGCAAGCTGAACCTTGAAGAGAAACCCTACTGGATAAATATTCGGTGACCAACACTAAAAAGTTCCACCTTTACCATTCAAAACCATTTGGGTGACCTTGTGTGAAGGCCTCCTTTGACAACAATCAAAGGATGGACTGGGCAACCATCTAAACAAGAAAATCTTCCACTATATGAAAGGATGGTTTCCCATAACAAGCAAGAAACCAACAGTGTAAAGAGTTATCTTGCAATCCCCAAGCCAACATTTTGCTTGTTTCAGACAAACTGGCAGTCTGGCTGTCTTCCAGACTCGTCTTTACTTAAGGTTTTGGCTGCTCTTTGATTCAATTCCCTTCTTCAGAAGTTAACAAGAAAACACAAAACTTCCAGATATCATGCCCACAAAACAAGTCAGTCCCAGCAAGATGATGGGAAGCCCAAGGCGGATATCAGAAAGCACCACAGAGGTTCATGCTAGTTCATACTTGGGTGTTCCTTTCCCGCACTGCAGACTTTTAGAAATGATAGAATGGATACCTTCCTAGACAACATGAAAAAATTGTCCAGAACATAATACCTCCCAGTTACCAATACTTCACAAGACTTTTAAGGAACCTGCATAACTTGATACCATGGGCTCCCATGTTACAATGCCTCTTTGATGTCCATCATCTGTGTTCTGTAAAAATTTCGGGAACTTTGATGCAGGCAGTGCCATAATATTCTCCATCCAGAAATGAAATGTCAGATTTGAAACCAGCATCAAACAACAAAAAATGGCGCCAGGTTTTTTACCATTTTAAAACCAATTATGAGTTCACAGTCAATCCACATGTTGCTCTATCTTAATAAGCATTTACAACACAGAACTGCAAAGGAGTATCCCTAAACTGTTCTCTCTCTCTCTCTCTCGATCATGTACTCATTTGATACATACAACATACTTCCTCTAACAAAGTTACCATCAGCGGACATACAAACATGCATCTCATAATGAAACGGCTATTTTTTCCTTCTCAAACCTCTCTTGCACCTAACAACCTAAAAGCATCCTCAAATCTACAGCAATCCAAAAATAATTATCTATGAAACCTATCCTTCAATCCCCCAACCCTCTTTCAACCTGCAAAAGAAACAAAAAAAAACAAAACCACCACGAAAAACAAAGCATATCCAGAGCGAGACGAACCAAGATCGCCACCCCGCTTAGCCGAGTTGCAATCAGAGTGCACAGCCGCCAAATCCGCCAGTTGCGCCCTGCCGCTCAGCACATCGGCCCTGAACGCCTTCAACTTGGCAACGGCATCATTCCGGGAGGTCCGTCGTATCACCTTCCCTTCCGGATCCTTCCAAGACGCCGGCCTCCTGGAACCCTCGTGCTTCACCAACAAATGCGACGCCCTCACCTTCTCCGCACTCATTTTCTCCGCCGTTTCTTCCTGTACCACAAGACAACCTCACTCACTCACTCACTCACTCAATCGCTCCACTGCCACACAACTATCTTCTCTGCAACAAAAACAAATTCACCGGAACGACGCACGAAACCCTCTCTCTTTCTCTTCTCTCGCGAGTCCGTTTCTTCGTCTTATCCTGCTTCCTCGTGTATGCGGCTTCGTTTTTTTTTCCTTTCATACGGCGTACGTGGTATGTATCCATTAAACGAATACCGTATTACAATACAGTTAGGTAACTAGGTAGGACACTCGATGGTTACTACCATTGCAGGGCGGGTATTAAAAACTTACATCAAACCCCTCCGGTTATTTGTGCGGTTCTTCGTATTATCTTGCTTCTTCACGTATCTGGGTGCGTATTTCTTCTTTTCATACGGTGTATGCGGTACGTATCGTGGTCAAAGGAATACAGTTCAGGGTATTAGGAATCCAATACAGGGTATTACAATGTAGGTAGGTGGATAACCGGGCAAGACACCCGGTGGTGGTTTCCTGGGTAGGTACTAGCAGTGTTGGGCGGGTATTAAAATTCCCATCAAACACTCACCGGTTATCAAGGCGGTTTTTACAGTTCGCTACTGCGGCTCTCGACAAAACCAAATAATGTTATTGTCTATAGAACCTCCGGTTCTTTACCAGTTCTTTGATGCCCTCGGAATAACCAAAACCCATGGTTCTTTGATTCTCGATCCCCTGCACACTTAACCATCCACATACATCTACCCACCTAGTAGTCACCAAGAGCCCTTAAGTACGTACCTACCTAGGTAGAAACCACTTATATTACTTACTTATTAACCTATGGTACTAACCAACTCACATAGGTTTAGGGTTTACCTAGTTGTGTGTGTGTTGGAAGTAGGAGGGTTGATAGGATAAGGGAACCTTGGTAACTCAAACCCCCAATTAACCTATGGTACTAACCAACTCACATAGGTTTAGGGTTTACCTAATTGTGTGTGTGTTGGAAGTAGGAGGGTTGATAGGATAGGGGAAGGTATTGGAGTTTGATCAATGGAAAATGTTAAATAGATTTTTTATAAAAATTTAAAAATTTCAATGGAATCATTGAGCTATTAAAAAACATGGTGAACAAAAGAAAGAGGTTTAATTATGTGGTAAAATGTAGGGTTTAGTGAAATTAAAGAAGTATCAAAAGCTTAAAAATGCACTATGTATTACAAAATAACTTAAGAAAAAATATATTTTAAAAAATAATTATATATATCTATATATATAATGGACAATTGCCAAGATTAAATCTAAAGTTTTACCTAAATACAAGCATTTCAAATGTAAACACAATGTAATAAAATAATACAATTCTTTGGACAAGGACAAGCTTAAGATTATTTGGTCTCCAATCATATTTCAAAAAGGTCCCATTGAAACCCATCCAATTAGCCCAATCTCAAATAAAATAAACCTTCTTCAATACCTAAAACCCTAAACCCTAAACCCTTGCCACCCTTTTGCTACCATTGGAAAGCCCTTGATGAATAGAGGTGCACCAAGGTTGTTTCCTATTGTTTAGAACTATGGTGCAAGAATTATTGAATATTGAACAATTTGTATAATTAAATTCAATCAAATAAAAACTTAAAAAATTAGGGGCATGCTTTTTGGTAGGATTTGAAAGCCTATGATGAATGGGATTTCTTGGAGGTAATTTCATAAATTTTTAAACCTAAGGTGGGGAAAATATTGAATATGGAATGATTTTGATGATGAGAAATTTGTTAAAGTTTTAAAATAATGTTTTCACAATTGGGCTATATCATTAGGGACATGTTCACACTTGGACCAATGGCACAAGCCACACCAATAACCATTATGCAAAGGTGTAAGTTATGCCAATATGTAATTTGCACAGTTTCCTAATATACAAAAACCAACGTGTAAAATGTAAGGTATCCGAATATCAAGTATTCAAAATGTGCTTTAGATATGTTTAACATTGGTTGAAGTAGTAAAAATGCTACATAAATGCTATTTTTTTAAAACATTAAATGACCATAAACTCAAACATTCATGAAAAATGTAAAATAGAAAGGTAAAATATTGATTAATTTGCTAGTAGAAAAGTCATAACAAGACACTATTTGTATTTGACAAAAAAAATTTATAAAGATTAAAAAACACTTGATGAAAATTTATGTACAAATATATATAAAGAGATTCTTGTGTTCCAGTCTATGCTAATGTCAATAAAGACATCAAGATTAAAATCCAAGTTAGAATAAGGTGAAAGCTTCCTCTCTTCAACTATATGCACAACCTCTTTATCACCATAATCATCATTCCAATTGATCGCACTCAAAGACATCAACTTTGCCATACATTTATTGGTTGGCTAATCGTGCTATGGATTTCAATTTTCTATAATGGCTACATAATAAGAAATACTACAAGTTAAGATACCATGAATTTACATAAACTCAACATAACTAAAATATGATAGCTTTAACTTGTTACTTCGTGCATTTTAAAATCCATGTGTTCCATCAAAGCAACACCTCATACATGTAAATCCTAAACATCGTGATAAGATTACAACAAATCAAAAAAAATTTGAACCAAACCCAACTTGTAAATTAAACCTCATAATATAGTAACAAATTGCATAGTACCCACAAGTTTCAATCAACCAAATAAAAACAATAAGGTGCAATTAGAATCAAACAAACCACATGGGGTGTGGACAATGCTTCAAAATTGTACCCCTATATTTTTGAAAAATAAAAGTAGAGCATAATACTTTGGATTGTCAATTTCTTTTCGGTATAAGTTTTATTACTTGCAAATTTTCAATACTCAAAATTTAATGCAAATTGATGATGTTTCATAAGTCCTTTTGCATGTTTGAAACAATTAGAATATTATTGTGAACAAATGTTTTTTTAAGGGTCAAAAGTCCTCAAGTTCCTTGTCAAATGTGCACCATTCACTTTGAAAATGAAAGAGGATCTTGATGTTAATACCAAAAAGAGAAATTTGAGTTTAAACATACGTGTGATATAACATTATTGTTGATATTTGGTTTATAAGTGTTTTTTGCCTTTAAAATCCTGAGTTTTGAAAATGTTCTTTCACAAGGGTTATTCATTTGTGTCCAATAAAGAACATGGATGCATAATATACATGATATAAAGTCAAGATGTAGCAAAAATATATTTACATCTAACACACAATTTTAAATAGGTATGAAATTACAAAACTTGGCAAATAAACTAGTACAAGAAAGTCACTTGTGGGTCCAAGCATGCTAAAGTATGCCGATAATATTCCCAATTATGAAGTGGAAATTAAACGTGCATGAAAACCAAGCTTGAAATTATGTAAGATCTTTTAGCATTGAATTTAAAGATATATGCATGTCTCAAATATGACATGGACATGTTATTAAAAGTTTAAAATTTCACATTGATTTTATTTTTAAAAAATTCAACATCTTTGTAAAAATTGTGTACTTGTCACACTTTTTAAAAATTGGTTTTCTAATTCATGAATTGAAAAATATGAATTTGGAGATATGGGCATCCATTACCAAGTTACAAAATTAAATTACAAATTATATGCATGTAGAAAAGTATTTTTTGTATGTAAAGTGACATAAAGTAATGAATATTTTTTTAAAATTTACTATCCAAATTCAAAAAATAATGTTGGAATGGATGCACAATAAGACTCATTAGGATTCATGGTTGTTGTGGCATAATTTCAACAACTTGCATTTTTTTATGTTTCAATTGGAGGGATAATAAATGGAAAATTCAAGTGGTTTTTAATTTTCTCCCTTCTTCCCTTTCCAATACCTTTTCAAGTTCAACATCTCACTACCAAATAATTATATTATTTTGAAATTTTGATTTCGACACAAAATATATATATTTTTTGAGTTCTTAGAAAAAATATTATTTAAATTTAAAAAAATTCAGCAACAACTTGAAATTGCTTAAAGTACATGCAATAATATACATACTATAGCCCTAAAACTACCTTGTAACACCTTGATTTATTGATTTTTGGAAGTTTGGTCCATGCTTTCTAAAGTGATGTTTGTAACATTTATGGATAGAGATGTTTGCAAAGCAAAAAATATGAAAATTTCATAAAATTTATACCAAAATATAGTTTAGTTTTGTGCATGGGAGTGGAAATGGGTAAAAAAAAACTACAACAAATTTTACCTATTTTTTTATTCAATGAAATTATAAGAGTAGAAAGAGAGGATGATTTGCATAAAGAAGTAGAAGACATCAATGAGAATGTTAAGCAAAAAACACCAATGCCAAAGAAAGGAGAAAAACGCCCTATTAGACATCCAAATTTTTTTGTAGCAACATTACAATTTGAGAAACAAATCAAGCATGAAAAGGGTGAAAAGGAAGTCGCAAATAAGTAATAAGTAAACAAAAATGTCAAAAATCAAAAGGCCAGTACACAAATTAGTTTCAACCACATTTATGGTCACCCATAATAATTGCAATTCAAAAATATGGCAGAAATTATGATGATGTGCATTACTTGCAAATTGTTTACCGAAGTCCAAGAGTTCCAAATCCATATGAAAAATTAGCAAGAAGTAGTTTATGGACTTGGTTTACACCAAAACGAGAACTTTGACCAAACTATTTACAAGTAGCACAACTAGGTACAGTTGTCAAACACTTGAAACAACATTTGCAAATCTTCGAAAAGTTCAAAAAGTATCCAATAGTTCAGAATGATCTTGTCATGATGTTACAAAAGATGAGAAATGTTGGAAAATTATTATCTACCTTTATCATTCAACCAATTTTAAAGGGCATGATAAAGTCCTTTGCTCCTGAGATTCTTTGGAATCGTCATGGGAGTTTCATAATCACAAGGGAATGGACAAGATAGTTTTTGAAACATTACATGAACTGGTTTTTTTACATGGCAACCATCGCAGCTAGCAAAATGCTGACAAATTGGCATGAACAAGGTTAAAACATGGCATACATAGTAGTTTACTTCATGAAATTGTATTCCATTCCTTTGTGTTTTATGGTCAACAATGACCAAACTGGGGTCCACCTTATTCCAACAAAAAAATTTGTTAGTAAGATTTTGTTTATTTTATGCAATCAAATCCAATAACTCAACTTATAGAAAAACCAAAAACTTGTGTGGCTAATCAATTATTGAAATGTTCATAAGAATAAAAAAATTTCTTGATTGGATAAAAAAAAACACCTTAACATCCTTGTTATGTTCATTCTTGCAAATTGTACCAATGAATTACAATTTGTAAATATAATCATACAAAGACCTTTGAAACATGATTTCAAGGCCAAGTTCAATAAATGGATTACAAATGTCATCAAACACCAAATCGATAAAAGGAAAAAATTACACATTAATTTGAAGATGAATAACCTCAAACCTAAAATTTGTGTGTGGCTTCATGTGTCGCAACCCTAGCCTTGGGCTCACAACTAAGGCAAAGGCTTGCGGAGGTGTGGGCCAAAAATGAAGCCCAATAATCACATTTCATGCTCCTAGGAGTGTAGAAGAATGTGAGGGAATGAACTCACACACTCCCAAGTGGGCCCCCACTTTGGCAATTGGAGTCCTGGATGGACTCTTGAATTTTTAAAAGGTGATTTTAGGGGTCAAAATTCATTGGATTTAAGAGTTATTTATACCATAAAAAATTTCTTGAAATGTAGATGTCTAAAATGGGCTCGCATGACCCATTTGGTTACTTAAAACCTAAGTTATGGCCAAAAGAAAAGTCAAGAATCGCCCTGATTTACTTGTGTGTAGGTGGCTTACCACATATCCTTGAAAAGTTCTTTACAAAGGCTACAACTTTGCTTTAGACCTCACCTTAATCAGAGGTCTAAACAAGAAGTTATGGGTCTCCAAAGTTGCAAGAGTCCCAATTTCAGGAACTTGTGAATCCCAGGACAAAATGACATTTGAATGCAGGCTTTGTGGCTAGGCACAAAAAATACTATAAAGGGGAAGGTGGTGGCTTCCCAAGTTTGGGTTGTGGTGAATCTTATGAGTCCGTGTTTACCCGTGGCTCATCCATGCACCAAAAGTGGATTAACTACGCATTAACCAACTTGTTATTTAGTTTATGTAGGTCCATGTGAATAATTGACCTACTTGTCATTCATCCTAATCCCCATCCTAGAGCTCCAGCATGCCCTTTTACCTTCAAAATGTTACGAACCAAGGAGCATACCCAAACTCTTTATCCTTTCGTTGTTTTCACCTTTGGATTCACAATTGAGTCTATCAAAGAGTTTGGGGGTGCATCATCATGCAACTTAAACACAAGTCCAAAGAATGGAAGAAATAATAATTTAAGGTTGGCAAAAAATTGGGATTAAGAATGTTTTCACATCAGAATTTCAAGTAGTTGTGATGGAAGCTAATACATTTATTCCTCTCTTTACTTTTATTTTAGAAGTTGAAGAAAACAATGATGGTGCAAAAGACAATGATGCAAATCCTATAGATTCCATTGTAACAATTATTGAAAATTATTTATTGCCTAAGCGTATTCCACTTGGAGTTACAACTAAAGGTGACTTTACAATAACTTTAGGTAGTGGCAAAGTGTTTGGATTAAAACAACAAGCTAAACTCAAGCAAAAGAAACTAGGTTACAATTACATTTTTAAATAAATTACTTTACATTGCTAGGAAAATCCTTTTACAAGTTATTATTGTCTTGAAAAATTTGATATGAATGCCTCTTTGTTAAACTATGGATAATACAGAATTCATATGATGTTACCATCAAATCTTGGGTTCCAAGGTGAGATTTTATCCTCTTAAATTTTGTTATCTTCTTAGATCCCCTTATCTTTATCCTTCCACATTTTAGTTAAGAGAAATCCATCAATCTCTTATCCACTTAGATTAATTAACCTAGATGATTTCACCCCTTAATAAATAAAATATGGTAAGTAGGATTTTTACCACTAGCAACTAAATAGTTATTAGGTTGCCTAATTAGACAAGGATATTATTTTTATTAATTAATATTAATTCTACTAAAATTCTTCCCAAAATTAACTTATGATTATTCTACCCCATGAAGGTAGTTCATTATACTGATGGTATTACTGTTAAAAAACATTTTCATTCAAAAAAATTTATGTAATGGTTTTACCATTTAATGTTAACTACCATCCAATGATGGTACTACCATCTCTTAACATCCATAGTGTGAAGATAATTTTCTACCTTTAACAATTTTTATAGTTGTTGCATCTAAAGAAAATTTGATAAAATGAATAGATTATTATAACAAATGTGGGTAGATAGGAGAGTTTGTATGCATTTCAAATTTAGCAGTAGTAATTATGCCACTAATTTGTAAAATTTTGCAGTTCAATACCTATTGTGAGACTTGAAGGAACATGTAGTATAAGCCATTTTTTTAGTCTTAAACCAAATCCTTAGTAACATGTCATGTTTCCTGTACATCTCCTTTTCATTACTTAGTGCTCTAAATGTCAACTTTTACCCCGTTTCTACCTATTGTTCTAAATGTTAAAATGAAGAAATTCAACCAAGTGCAGGTAAATAGCAAAAGTTTTGGTTTATTTGGGCCCTATTCCAACTACATTTCCTTGATCATTATAGTTTTAAAAAATTTGTAAAAGATATGTGGAAACAAAGTTTGTTTAAGAAAACCTAATTTCAAGCTTCAAAATTACAATTTTGGCACCAAGATCAAACACCTTGGTTGAGAAACATTTTGAGTAGATTGGACAACTAAATAATCTATTTGACAAAAGTAGCCACAAAGTAACCTCCAAAATTTCCCCCAAAACTTACAAAGTAACCCTAAAACTTTTCTTATGATTAAAATTTCCTATGTTGATTTCGCTTCTCATGTAGCAAAAACAACAAAGTGCACAACAACAACAACAATATTCACAAAAGCAACAAAACACATAGCAATAAGAAAATAAAAAATGTTAGGCCACCCTTTTCTGAAAGCACTATAATCTAACTACAAGTTTCAAAAATTACAAGTCATGCATGCATGCATGCCTATTGACTATAACACAAATTGAGTTTGAAACAATAATGACACAGAATAGGACTTAGAAGGTTGTACATGCATCAAAGTTCCATCCCATCAAAACATATTTCAACACAAGCAAACAAGTTGTTGGACATTTGAAGGAGGAAAAATAAGGCAACCCAACCATGGATAGAAATCGTAACTGCATCAAGCCTCAAACAATTGATTATAATGTGGCCTCTAAAACCACCTCCACGTCTAGTTCCTCTTGGCATTTATTTGCCCATTTCCTTCATTACAAAACCAAAGTCAAAAGATTCAAGCCCACCCATAATTTCAGTACCACCTTTAGGCACATGCTTTCATTTTCTCTTTCAACATTTCAAAACGACAATACTTGAAATGTGAAAGAATGAGAGAGAGAAAGAACCAAAGGGGGAACAACAAAATTTGCATTTGAAAAACCTTGACGTAGAGGTTATTTCCTAATCTGCCATCACCATCCTTGTTGACATAACTTCCATTTACCTGAATCAAGTCATCACCACCAAGATTCTTGTAACTGTAACATTCACGTGTCCTCCTCCTTTTCCACCAAGATCTTCATTTGAGCAAGTGGTTTTACTTGTGCTACCATAGTTCCAAGGTTGATGCAAGGTAAACCAATTGTACATATCACCACCCTAAGTGTCACCTTGCTCCTTTGTTTCATCTTTCAAATAACAAACACTTCACCCGCTATGACCTTTGCCTATTCCATTAGTTCAACAAGGTGTTTTGCTAGTCTAATGGGTGGATTTCCTGCCAATGTAGTTGTGTTGAATGTGGATTTGTCACTAAGGTTCACATTTGACATTTGAACGATTAGGGCCCCACATTTGATCAAAAACTTCTCCCCTAAGTTCAAATCACCTTCCAACAAGATAATCGGGTTGTAACAAGCTACCTCACATGAAACCAAAATGTTTTCTTTGATTTCTAGGGTTCTTACTCCTATAATCATTAAATCACTTGCTAAGGAGATGTTATGAGTCAATACCCATTTTGTTGCTAATGATCCAACTCTACTTAGGTCCTCTTCAGAAGTAAAAGATTTTTGTGCAAGCTAGTGTTGACAAATTAGATCAAGCAATCGCTATATAGTTTCTTAAACACGAGTAGGTTTCCTAGCGCTCAAAATATTTGATAAAGAAGCAAACACCATCCATAGCATAGTCAAAGAGTTGTTTGGTGCATGTCTGTTTACAAAGCTACAAATTTGAAAGGAGCCATAGAGCATAAAAAAGGAAGGAAAAATCTGATATGAATAATAATGTGCAGGCAAAGTGGCGCCATTGTCTACCCTCATAATCACATCAAAGCACCACTGTCAATGCACCTCAAATAGTAAGAAAAATAAAATAGAATCACATTTTTTTGGATGATGCACCTCCTACGTGTGTAGTAGTAGAGAAATACAACATTCGATGAGATTAAAAAAGATGACAATTCTACTAGCCTAATCTATAATTAGGGCAACATTACAACCATATGGTAGGTTTCGAGTAGTAAGGTTCTGGCCTCCTTCTTGTCACTAGCTCCTTGTCATTAATATCCCATATGGATGTATTGAAGTTGTAATGATTTGCATCAAAATGTTATTGTAATACCCAAACATTTGTTATAAAAGTGTGGCAAAGGAGACAATAATTAAAAAATTAAAAAATCCTATACAATTTTGACATTAGTAAATAATAGTCTTTCAAATTTTCAGCAAGAAGGGACTTTAATTTTCTAAAATTTTGGCATATTAAAAAATAATGTATTTTTTTCTAAACTTGAAAAGGCACGACAATATTGAAAAGGATTCCCCAAGTTAAGGAAAATAAATATTTTCCATTTCCACCTTCTTTAACAAGGACATCCAAACTTATTTTTTGTACACTTTTTCATGAAATGAAAATATTGGTTTGTATCATATTTGTTCCTACTTGTAGTTATGTCAAATGTAATTGTTGGAAAGGATTTTGACCTTGGCACCCTTGTCTCTTATTGTGACTAAATTTAATAACAAAATTTTTACTACCATTATCTTTAACCAAAAGCCCCTTTACACTATAAGATTCATACATGAATCATATATTAGAGATTTGGGATTTGGTCATTATTCCAAAATTGTCTTGAGTTTATGGAAAGATGGGAGGAATAAAGAGAAGGAAAAGGATGAATAACATGACAACATTTTTATCTAACATTCCACATGAAACATTAGATGCAAGGAAATAGTCAAATTGTTTAAATAACAAGTTAGTATTTTTCTTTGAATTATGAGCGATTCAAGAATATTTTGCTACCTCAAAGTTTCAAAATGTATTTTTTGGGAAAAATATAGTTTTCAAATTGTGTACATACTAATACATGTGAGAAAATGATCAAGATAGGTTAAAAATAATAATAACAAAATCATAATTCATGTTTTTCACCTATAATAGAACCTCATAGTTTATGTTGATTGAATACAAATACACATTGGATAAACTCAACAAGAAAAATATCATACATCAATTATTCCAACCAATAATAACCAGATGACCAATGGATTGCCCAAGGTCACACTCAACATGATGATTCCAAAGGAAAATGGATAACAACTTTATTGTAGATCATCACAAAGTACAAATACTCATCCTGGAAAAAGGAACATATGATTATTTGTTCAACTATGAAATAATCTAAAAATACATAGCTCAAGAAGTGGTTACAAAAAGAAAACACTGAACCTATAGTTCAAGAATATGTGACATGGGATTGTAACTTGTGTAACCACATGTTTTAACATGGGTGATTTTATATATGTAACATGTGGTTTCCATTTTGATAGTTAATATGTTGTTGGGAGTTTGATGATTCAAGGATTTGTGACATAACATACAAATTTGATGGTTGTCAATTAACACATATTATTTTGTTTGGTACAAGAATGAATTGTTAGATTTTTGGAAGAAAACATAGAATTTCATGATCATATAACAAATTACATAATTTCAAGCCTAAAATCCACTTTGATCTTGCAATCCTTCATCACCTCTTTGATGGGGGGGCAACATGCATTTTCGCTTCATTATTTTTGTCCAATAGGTTGAGGACCAAATTGCAAAAGCTTCTCATATTTGACAAACTCATTACAACAAGTTATTGTAACAACCTACAACAAGTTTTTTTCCTTTTAAATTGACATTTCTTCCAATAAGTCGTCCATCTACTAAACAATTCCAAACTAAAGTGTGTATAATAACAACATCTATGTTATGCAATTTAACATTGGATATAAAAAATTTCCCATGATGTGATATTGTATGTATAAGGTGAGACCACTTTTGAGGCCCTTTTTGGGTTTGAGGGTGGTGGCCCAAAGTTGGGCATGAAAACCTAAGGAAAGCTAAGAAAATTTGTAACAAAAAAAAAAAGGGAGATTGAAAACCCTGGTGTAGAGATAATTCACAACACAAACACTTTCTGTAGATTCACAAATGTTAATGGTGAAATTATACGAATCATAGAAAAAACATACAAGGATTTATTATTCCCTTCCAATTGCACAACTTGATAGAGTAAAATTCAACACTTTGGGGAATCTATCCTCCACTACAAAGCATTGATACTTACTTATACTAGAATATAACTAAAATTTACAGCATCATTATACATAAACATGCCAATGACACAATTTTTGGAGGTTTAGCTTTGAGGTTAGAACCTTTAGTGTTCATGAAGTCCTTTTGAACTGCTAACCCAATCTCTATTATGCAATGATGCAAAGAAAAACCCAATTCCCAATTGAAAGGTTTCAATGCTTAAATCCCCAAACCCTATATCTTAACCTTGATGTTAGTGATATACATCAAGTCCTTTTATCTAAAACCACTCAAGTATAACAAATGTTGATGCAAACTTAGGATAAAATGTGGCTGTATCAACTCCCCAAAGCCATCTCTCAATTTTCCCATTCTATCCAACCCAAGGATACCCCATCTAAGGTTATCAAAGCTCACTTGCACTAGGCTTAGCACAAAAATGGAATGGATCCATTGGAAGAAAAGAAAAACAACTCACCACAACTAACAAGCAGCCACACACACTTTTAACACCCCCACACTTGATCAAACTTCTCAAAAAATACACTACTCTCAACTCTACTTAAGGTGCATTCACACTTGATGTTAGGGACTTTAGTGTCGAGTCCCCTAACATGATGCTAGTCATTTAGGACTTAAACCTACTTACCATGAAGGTTTTATGTTAAGTTAACATTCACTTAATATTAAGCTATCACCCATTTAACATTGAGTGCCACCTAAGCTGCCACCTAGATTTTCATTTCACACTGACTTAACATCAAGTGTGAATGCACCTTTAGTGTGAAAAAACCCTAAACCCTAAACCTGGTTAACATCTTCCGAAAAACACCTTTTGCCATTGAAGCATATGGTCAGTAATGCCTTCCCATGTATATGACTTTGAAGGACTTGACTCACAGACTCACTTCGCCATTTACTATTTCAGTTGTAGATGCTCACATCATAGTGGAGGTTCCTACACTAGTAGTAGTGGGTTTGTTCAATACTTAGTCACTTTTTTTTAATGGGTGCATCCCTTCTCACCAAACTGACATTTGTCAGTTATGTACCTTTGATCTCTGCAATGTAGTGTCAAAAGAGAAGTTCACTTAAGCAAAGTTCACTTCTGCTTATGTGTGGCAGCACATTATGAACCAAGAGTTAGATACTAGCATTAAATTCAATAGCTATGGATTCCTGAAGAAAAAGTTGGAAAAATGGGACACGCTTTCTCACTTGGTTGACCTCATTTGACGGAGTCAGAATAGTGGGTGGGTTGCTTTCGTGCAAAGCACACTGCACACTGCACACTGCAAACGTGCCTTCAGTCCTAACTTCTAAAACTTGAGACAATTCTACGGAAAATGTGGGAAAGGACCAGCGGTTGGTAGGAAATGACTGACTCAGCTGCGGAGTAGGTAGAAGATGACAACACCAATATGACTCCAATCACAGATTCTGAGCTGCCACCAACTTCCCATAACATTTGTTGGCGTTGCCTACAAAGGCAAGGATTTTGTGTTTAGATTCATTATAGAGTGTAGTAGCTTAAGGGAGTTTTATAGGCCCCTAGGTAATAATAATAGATCTATTTTTTATAGGAGGGTTTTTGAAAGATGATAGTTTGGCTTGTGTTGAAACTTGAGATTAGTTTTAGAGTTAATAATATCTTGAAGGATTTTTGGTTTCTTTTAGATGATTTTTTGAAGATTATGTTTTGGCATGGTGAAATATTTGAGTCTTCATAATTCTGATTTTGCCTTAAGATACTTTGTAATGTAAATGGCAAGGCCACAGTGTGACACATCCCTTGTTCCATTTAGTTGTGTGCTTTTAGTAATCTCGCAGCTCTGTAGACAACATGTACAGATTCTGAGTCACCAGCAGCTCCCCATCACATTTGTTCCATTTAGTTGTGTGCTTCTAGTCATCTCCCAGCTCTATAGACCACATGTACAGATTCTGAGTTACCAGCAGCTCCCCATCACGTTTGTGCCATTTAGTTGTGTGCTTTTAGTCATCTTGCAGCTCTGTAGACCACATGTACAGATTCTGAGTCACTGGCAGCTTCCCATCACATTTGTTCCATTTAGTTGTGTGCTTTTTAGTCATCTCAGAGCTCTCAAGACGACATGTAGAGCTGCGTGAGCTGTGAGTCACGAATAAGATGACATCTGTTCTTTGAAAAGTTTCCTCCATGTGAAATGTTCCTACCATTCCTGACATTAATTACCTACAGATTTCCAACACCTCTCCAACGAAATGTACTTTTCCATGCAACAAGACATGCCTCTGTTTTATTGGCTTTTCCATCAGCTTGTGTAACTGTAATCACAACATCCTTGTGTGAAGAGACCCTAACTCGATGAACAAAAGGCTGAAAACTGAAGGGAATTGGCTGGGGAAATCACCTTCCAAGTATAATAAACTAATAACTAAAGCAATGTTTCCCAGATGGATGGATATGGATGGAAGGGTTGATTGTCTTGATAATGTTCTCTTAGTATCTGAATACATTATTATTGTTGCTATTAAGTCATTGGAACATAGATGAAAACTTGTGGACAAATTGTGGAGGCCTCATGGTCTATAACAAGCAACCTCTTGTCAGCATAAGGTGCCTCCTATTTTTGAGAAGTTAATAACATGCCTGATGAATCAAACTCCAATTACACTAGGAAATCTCTCCAAAAGCACAAAACATAAAAGTATTTTGAAGTCATATGATTCCATAATGCAAGTCCTGGTTTAGTAATCAGGTTTGGTTGCGTTATTCAGGTATCTCATGGGTCGAATAAGGCTGTACTCCACCCCTACCTACCATGGAGAGGTGGACCAAAATGAATTCCGATACATTTTTATGTGATTGATAAATGTGATTCTCTAAGTAAAAGAAATTCATACAAAGCAGCTCTAGACATAACACTGCAGTTTCTGTTTGGACTTCCGTACACATATACTACATGTCCTAGATTTAGACATTTGAGCTGTGGTACACTACAGAAACTCAGATCAGTCCAAACGATGCAAACACTTCAAAGAAAATTTGTTCACTGCAGCATAGTTTACTGCTAAAATACAGTGCTTTTACACAGATAACCCAGCACTGTCACACAAATGAACTCATAACTCTTCTTTTGTGTAAAACTTACAAACATGGATCAACATATCAAGGTAGTTCTTTAAATAACTGACGGGTCGGACCAGATTGGGAAGGAGTCTGACCTAAAGCTTTCCAGCAGGGTACATGGAAATTCGAAAATTGAGAGCAAATGCAACCTCCTCAGAAGGAAAAAGTGGGACAATTACAACTTGTCTTCATACTCTGACAGGGGAGTAATCTGGTCCTTTAGACCCTTCCGCTTCCTAATGTCAGCAACAATAATCCCTGCCTGTGTGGTTGCCTCATGTGGATCACTGTTCAACATCTCCCAGTGATCAAACACACACTGTGGGAATGCCTGTCCTGATGTTGCAGCTCTAAGAGTGCCTGAGAAACCAAAGGATTCAATAACTGGAAGATATGCCTTGATGTTGTATAGAGGTGTTCCTTGCCGCTGGATTTCCTCAAACACATGGCCTCGCTTCTGATTCAGTACACTGTAGATGCCACCTAGTGCCCCCTCTGGTGCTTGGATCTCCACCAGGTACACTGGCTCTAGAAGACGAGGCTTTGCTGTGAGCTGAGCTGCATACATCACACGTCTGGCAGTAGGAATGACCTGACCACCACCCCGATGGATGGCATCAGCATGGAGCACAACATCACACACCTCAAAGGCAATACCTCGCATGTTTTCTTCAGCTAGGGCACCCTCTTTAGTGGCCCACTGGAATGCTGCCACAACAGAATCCTTGATTTCATTCAGGTATTGGACTCCCTTACACATGTCTACCACCATGTTGGGGCCAGTGGTCTCAGGCCCGAAGCACCATATCTTCTTGGCAAGATCCTTATCCCACCCAAACTCCTCTGCCAGTATCTTGCTCCTGACCTTGGGGTCATCTCGGGGACCAATTCGGCCATCATCAATGGCCTCTGCCAATCCCTCCTCCAGGGGCCTTGCCTCAAAGTAGAGACGATTGTGCTTGTTGGGGGACTTGCTCATCACTGTTCGAACAGACTTCTCTAGCACAGTCTCCCGGAAGGAAACTACTGGATCAGACACAACAATTTCTGCACCTCCCATGAAGTCATCCTGCAAATCCTTCAGACAGATTTCCAGATGAAGCTCTCCAGCACCTGCAATGATGTGCTCACCACTCTCCTCAATCATACACAAAACCATAGGGTCAGACTTGGCCAACCTCTTCAGACCCTCCACAAGCTTAGGCAGGTCAGATGCAACCTTGCATTGCACTGCAACACGCACAACAGGAGACACAGAAAACTTCATGGCCCTAATAGGGTGAGCATCTACTTCCTTCTCGCCAGTCAAGGTTGCATTCTTGGTGATAAACTGATCAAGTCCAACCATAGCCACTGTGTTTCCACAGGGAACATCTTCCACAGATTCCTGTCGCCTACCCATCCAGATGACTGTCCTTTGCACACTCTTGGTGTACAAATCCTTCTTTCCACCTGGCACATAGTTGGGTCCCATGATTCGGACCTTCATACCTGTAGCCACCTTCCCTGCAAACACCCTTCCAAAGGCAAAGAACCGACCCTTGTCTGAGGCAGGAATCATCTTTGACACATAGAGCATGAGAGGACCCTCTGGGTCACAGTTCCTGATGGCAGCTGCATATTGGTCATCCAATGGGCCCTCGTACAAGTTCTCCACCCTGTACTTCTGTGCAGTGGCAGGAGAGGGCAGGTGATGGATCATCATCTCTAGAAGGGCACTACTAGCAGGTAGCCATGCCTGCATCACTCGCTTCATCAGTGCTTTGGCCATCAGATCCTTCTCCTCTCCCTTGAGGGAGATGCCCAACTTAGCCATCATAGGCCACAGCTTGTCCTTCTGGTCATTCATGCAGATATTGATGATCTGCTTGATAGGGTTGTACACAAACTGCACAAACCCTCGCTGACAGGTGGGTGAACCTGTATTCTTAGATGTCCACTTCTTGGTGGCTGGGTCAAAGTAATTCTCACCCCACAGCCTCTCCATCATTTTCTTCTCATCTACATTGAATTTCGAGGCATACATCTTGGAAAAATTGGTGAGAGTAAAGGCCCAGCCATGAAGACCAGCTGAGAAGGCAACTGTTCCCTTTTCAGGATACACTTGCACATCACCAAGCAGAGGATCCTCATAGGTGGCCATGATGACATTTGCGTTTTCAATGACTCGCTGGAAGGTCTGATATGCCTCCTCACCCTCAACCTTCAGTTCCAAAAAGCACCTGTCCATCTTGTTCACTGTCAGCACTGGCCGAATCCTCTCACCAAGTGCCTGTCGGAGCACAGTCTCTGTCTGCACACATACTCCCTCCACACAGTCGACAACCACCAATGCACCATCTGTGATCCGAAGAGCAGCAGTGACCTCGGAGGAGAAGTCAACATGCCCAGGTGAATCAATCAAGTTGATGAGATAATCATTACCATCCTTCTCTCCATGGTAATCCTTCAGTGATGCATCAGACATCTCATAGTACAGGGAAATCCCTGTAGACTTGATGGTAATACCTCGCTCTGCCTCATCTGCCCGAGTATCTGTAAGCCGAACATCACCAGCCACTTCTTGTGCAATAATACCAGCAGCGGCCACAAGGGAATCAGTCAAAGTTGATTTTCCTGAAAAACGAGATCCAATCCATCCCCATCAATGTCTTGGTTAGTACATGTCCTTACTGGAAAAAACTACATCCAGAATGTTTATATGAGCAGGCACCAAATCAAACCCACAAGCACTATAAGATAAAAGAAAAGGACTGTCTGTCTTCCAAGAATCCAGATTCTTCAAATAACCCCAAATAGTTAGATACCAAGCCTACTAAAACTTCATTGTGACTTTATTGTCAATTTCACGGTGATCACATCAACTTACAGGAAAGGATGCATGTAATGAGCTTCAAGAAATGGTCAAAATCGTTGCCTTTTCCTAAGAGCATACATACAAGCAAATCAACTAGCAACAATATGCAATCTGAGAGGTAAAAGGAAGGCGGCTACCATGATCCACGTGAGCAATCACAGACATGTTCCTGATGTTGTGCTTTTTGTCCATGATCCGCCGCAACTCGTCCGAAGTAAACTTCACCTGCAAACATCAGAATTAACAAAAACCGCCAACGGTTCAGCACTTATCCAAAAACTCTGAGCTGCAAATCGCTATCGTCTAGGCAACGAGAACAGAGCGGAGAAACGAATCTAACATCTCCCACTCGTCAAATAGAAAAACCATCAACTAAAAGAAAACAGCAACGTCAGATCCCTACATAACATCCAGATCCTAGCAAAGCACCTACCATACTGGCGGAAAAGAAGGTATCCAACTCTCGCAATCACAAACCACCCTAACAACCACGATGACCAAATGATAGAGGAAATCCGCCACAAAAACGGATTTATTTCTTCGTTTTCTGAGCAGAACCACAAGCAGAAAGGAAGAAACATGAAAAAAAAAGGGAACGAGACGTTCACATACCATGATGACGCCGCGAGAAGAAACGGCCGACGTCGGCGGCTGGAGAGGTGAGGGTGATGCGCAAGCAAGCCGCGCGAGAAGAAGTTTGAAAGAGGACGAGATTAGGGTGCAGCCGTAACTTGTACCCCGCATGGGGCATTTTAGGGTTAGGGTTTGGTTGCAGTTAGGGTGTCAGTGGATGAGAGTTTAGCTGTCGGATGCAACCATGTGACTGTTGGATGCAATCATCCGTTTCCAGAAGCCTTATCTGCACCTTTTTCATCCAGTTCGGAGACACGGTTTCTCATCAACGTGCTCATGTCCGAGAGGTAGACAAGGAAATATCCCAAAGAATATCCAAGATGCTAAACGTTGCCGGGTCAATTGCCGGGTATAATAATCACAAGTGCCCAAGCTTTGGTTTTGGGGGCGGGGGGGGGGCAGTATGGGCGGGTATTTGATTTTTAAAGTAACTGCTAGGCTAGTTCCAGGTATTTTCAAAAATCAGAATCAAAGAACTGCCAGGTTTCATGAAATAACCGTCGGGTTTTTGGATGGTTATTTGACTTAACCATGGTTATCAAACCCAAAAGATCGCCATGGTACCGGGCAGGGGCTTGGTGGAGTCTTTAATAACTGCCCGACTTGTCGTTGATTAATGCTAAATCTTTTGGGATGTTTTTGCTAATGTTGCTACATTAAAAAATTTGACAATGGAAACACTTATTCCTAGTAAACTTAGAAAGAAATTACTTCGATGTTGTATTACAAATATTGACAAACATAATTTTTTGGGTCATTATTAGAGTTGGGCAAGCGTGGAGAATTGTCATGGGTATCAACATTGGTACCAAGGTTCATATGATATATTTCAATGGGTACATTTTACCAATGTTGGGTGGGTAAGTGTTTTATCCTAAGATGCATGTGGATATATATATATATATATCATGGTAAATATATTTGTTACCTAGTTAATACATTCTATTGCTACCTTTCTAATGATTTTACTTTGTTGCTAAATACTTTACCTTTGCCTTTTGTTCAATGTTAATTGTTAACCTTATTTTGGTAGTATATATTTTGAAGTTTACATTGTACTTTAGAGGAGGGTAATTGTTTTGAGGTTGTTAAAACAAGGTTATATGCCAAAATCATCCTTTTCATATTTGCATTACCATGTTTCACAATGCACGTTGTTGTGATGATTTGTCTAATTATGATATTGATTAATAAATTAAATTTTTTTTAGCATTTTATTGGCTCTACCCATAAGGAAGAAACTTGATGGTTAAAGTTTTTACTTCGCAATTCTCTTTGTAGATATGATGGCATGGACAATTTTCTTTTGTGGTTAGATCAACATGTGTGATGGCAAGCATAATTATAGTCAAGACTAGCACCTTACTCATCAAAGCTCTAGAATGTGACCAAAAGTCCTCAAAAACAAACTAATATTTCCATTCTTGAGGAAGGTTGTGCATCCCATTGCATCCCTTTCACAAGACCCAACTAACTCCTACATCGTTGCTTCTTGCATGGAATTGTAAGTAAAATTTTTAACCTCTCGCATTTGCATTTCTTTCCATTACAAAACTTGACCTTTTAACCTTTTGTAAGTGAAGGTTGAAAGGTTGATTTCAATGCAATTTGAACAACTATAAAACTAATGAGGATAGGTTGAATCTGTTATATGTAATGGTTCCATAATTGTTGATGGCATGACGATCATGTTTGGCGTTGGAGCTTGTTGGTCACATTGATTAGCTCAAGGATGTCACTTAAAAGTTGGTCACAAGTTAAACTAGCTCCTTGTTTTTGGTATTTTTTTATTCATCAATTTGAATGAAATAATGAGAGTTATTTTTGTGAAACATTTGGGCCATAATGTTAACCATCTTTACTCAATCCATTGTACTTTGTAAATGAATATAATATATCACAACTTGGGTCAAGTTTGTTGAATTAAACGTTTACAAACAGGGCAACAACAAATTATACATTTTGGATCCCCTTAACTATTTGACCAAGTTCAAGACTATTTTATCGGCACAAAATTGTGATTTTAGATGGCCCTATGATTTTTTTAATTTTTTTTTTCATGTTTTAGGAAATATGTGTTCTGAGATTTCAAAATTGAAATTTATAGCATTTGTCATGAAGTTAAAGAAGCCAATGCAATATGAATTCAAGAATAGCAAGGTATGACAACAAATGTCATTAAATGCATCCTTCAACACCCAAAACCCTAACATGCTTATTTTTTAACTATTTAATTTTTTTATGAAAATTGACCTATGTTTAGGTAGGTATCAATTTCATGTTCTTAATGAAGTTTTTGAAAAGGTTTAAGGCAATAACACATGTATGGTTAGATGTATGCCTCTACAACTTTTGCATGATCATGATCATCATATAAAGGTGTATATATATATATGATTAAACTTGTAAATGCTAGTGACAAAAAACCTAAACAAAAATGGGAGTAACTATTACACGAATGGATGTAATGGTAGTGATATCATACACACCAACCACTATATACTTGGCTATTATCTAAATTATCCATGTTTAGATTTTTCAATGTTGCTTAAACTAACATTAGTGAATCGATAAAAAACTTCAATTTAATTGTTTGATATTATTCATGTTACAAAAAATTAAAACGAAAATTTTCTTGGTAATTTTAAAGATCAAATCATTTGAAAATTAAAGAAAATGTAGAAGTAGATGGATGCATGTGGGTCTAAACATGCTACTAAGGCCTACACCCACCTCTTTGGTGCTTTGCTTAATGATTTCTTATTCCATAATATTTTTAGAATATCCTAAAAATATTCCATTTGTAAGTTTAACAATTTTTTTTTTTTAATCCTTTTGACTCACAAAAATGTTGCATTGTATTATCATAATAAAGTTTAATTTAAATAATGTCACAAAAAATGTTATTTTAAATCCAATAAAAAGTGTCATTTATGATAATTTTCAAGTGTTAAAAACATTCATTACATTGTTAAAAAAATGTTTTTGGGTATTCAATACTCATTAGATTTGTTTCAAACTTTTTCAAGTGTTTCCATAATGTATTAGAAACATTATTGTATACATTTACCAAACATTTTAAATATTGACTTGACTTAGCACTTAAAAAAGTGTAAAATTAAGTAGTTGTTACACCTAAAGTGGGTCTTAGTAACATGTTTGGACCCATGTTACATTTTAAAATTATTTGCCTATTGTTGGGTGGGATAAATACTTGAATATGTCACTTATTTAATTGCATCAAAGGGGCTCTTCATAAGCCATCACACCATTCCTCCTTCATTATGTGCATCTCATAGTGATGCCAATAATAAACAATCAATAGTTAGCTTCTTCTTTCAACTTAAAATCGCATGCCTCAATTGTTAGTATCTTCATAACAAGTTTGTTTGAATTGATTCACATGTGTTTGAAATGGTTGTAAGTGCTTTGAATCACCAAAAAGTTGTTGCATATGGTGTTGTCACAATTTGGTTGTTGGTTAATGGCATAAAAAAACATTGAAAAATGATGAATTTTTAAAATCAATATAAAAAATGCACCTTGGTAGGACATGCATAAGTGGTAGTTATTGGATTTTTTAAAAATGAACAACCAAAATGAAAATTGTCACCACAAATTTCATTTTCCATGATTTGATAATATTACTTGTGAAAATTTTGTTTTTTCATAAGTTCATATTGTTTAGACATTAATGTCATGCGTTTGAAAGACCTAGGAAACACATATGAAATAGATAATATAAACTAGTAAAAATTTTTTTTGCACAAATGTTATTGCCAAATTATGAGCCAAGAAGTTTGTGATGGTAATAATAGAAAAATATGGTTTTTGCCAAGTTGTTTAGTGTTGGTTCAAAAGAAAAACAACACATGTTGGAGTCCATTTTTGATTTCAACAATGTTTGGAAGTATATATCTTCTAAGCAGAAGTGAAGGAGGCATAGGAAAAAACAAGTTGTAAAGGCTTGTAATTTAAAGCAAAATGACTTAGTTGGTGAAGGGAAAAATGTGGACCCCATGAGACTTAGGGTTGAACTTTTTATTTTTGTGTAGATTAGAGATCGTGAGGCTTTATCACAAGTTTCTTCCTCCACCACATGACCTTAGCCATCTTTGACACCATCCTATGAATGTTTTATGGTCTTCATGATAAGTTACTTGTGATGCCATTCTTATGGATGTTTAACAAATTTAAAGGTTATTGATGTAATTCTCATCAAATGTTTACATTAAAAGTTGAGAAGGCAAATTACAACAACACAACAAGGGGATTTTGAAATTGCATTAGAAAGGTCAAGGTATGAATTGTTACACATCTAATGTTAATGTGCTTTGACTTCATTTCCCCATTGGAGATGAAACTTGATGCAAATAATTATTTTAAATTGTGATAGTGATTTTAGTTTTTTAAATTCTCTAAATATGCAAAGCACTACATAGGATTATTTATAGCTCATCAACCTCTTGTTGTAATGATATGTGTGCATATGGGATGTGAGCAAAATAAATTAAACCAAAATGTTTCCTTGATAATCTATTTGTCAAGCCAACAAAAAGTAGCACCAAAATTCATATTAAATAATTATACATTCAATGTTTTTTAACAACAAAAAAAGAGATAAAATTTCACTATTATGCATTAATTTTTCAATTTGAAATTATAAAAGTAAGTTGAAAATAAAAATTTCTCAATGCATGTACCTTTTGTACATTAATTTATTCTTTCAGTGTAATGTTTTTTTTTAATATGTGTAAAATATGTTCTAACAAAAAGAAAGTACAATTTTTAAAAATTACATATTTGAACATGCAATGATCTTTATATCCTAACTTGATACATATCTATTTAATGAAGTTTTATTATGAAAAAATATTTTTGAACACCATATCGATTAGTCAATTTCAAAAGTATTTGTTGTCTACTTTTATTATTTTAAAATTTCTTAAATTCTATATTCAATTTATTATAAATTCAATGGAATGCATAATGATTTCATAATGAAATTTAAATAAATGTTGAATATACTTTCTTATACTTATGTAAAAAATTGTTTCATTTAAAAACTCACATTTAGTTCATCAACTTTTGTGATATATTTTGCCATGCTTTCACCTATGAAGAAGGTTATCAAATAGCAAACAAAAGGTGGTTGTAATTTTGTGAAATTGCTTTTGGAGTGAACACCTATTTATTCATAAAAAATTAAAGGACCTCTAGAGGTCAGTTTCAAATTCAACCTTTGTAATAGTATTTGAAAGGTTTAAAATACAAATATACCATATGTTTGTCACTTGAAATGGGTGAAACATGATTATAATGTGCAAATGCTATGGAAACAAAACAAGCATGTCAATGATAAGAGGTATGCTTGTAAAGCCCATAATGATCTTGAAGGGAAAGCCATGCCATTATTATGGTTTAAATCAAAGTCCTTTTCTAAAGTGCAAAAAACGATAGATATTTTCCTTCCATTTGTGACATTGTGGTTTTCATAACATGTTTAACATCCAATTTTTTGGAGGCTCTTCAATTCATTCTTTGTTAAACCTTCTTTCATTCTTATGAGCTTTTATCAACAAGATTGGAATCCCCATTTCTTCAAATTGAATGTAATAGAAATCCCCATCTTCTATCACAAGTTTGTTTGATTTTCAAATAAAAGGTAGAACCATTGCATGGAGAACTATTTGTTTCTAGTCATCACTTTAACATCTTGAACAAAACTCTTTCCATATACTCTTGGACCCTATTAACGAGTATAAATCCTTAAACTAGTTAGTACCATAAGCTTTCTAATAACTAATAATTACTAATGGTAAATTTACCGTCCCTTATCCAAGGGGTGAAATTAATAGGTTTAAGTAGTTCATGTTAGTGAGTGGTTAAGGGGCAATCCACCCAATCATTTAAAAGACTTTTAGGAAGGGATTAGAATAAAGGCCTTATCTTTAAGGGGTCAATGTGGGCCTTGTGTGGTTTGTAAAGAAAGAGGATTAGAGGTAATATTGGGGAACTCTTAGTGGGTGAGAGATTTTTGATAACTAGAAGGAAAGGATAGAAAACTCATGGAGAAGTATGTGAATAATGGAATAATGTGTTGTATTTTGTGTGATTTTAATGCAAAGATGGTTGAAAGATTTGATGTGTTTTGTTGTATCTTTATTCTATTAGAAAGTGTGGAAGGTAGAATAGTTTGAGATTGCACAAGTAAACTACTTCCTTAAGATGGTATTTATGCATTTCTTCTAGGACAAAGTGTAACGAGGCATACCATTTGGTAGCCTTTAGAGAAATAAATTACTAACTACCACAAAAAGATAACAACCAATATCTTAAGCTAGAGAAAATATGGAGAACCTTAACAAGTAGCCACCTATATAGACTGCAAGGTACGATTACAAGCGGTAGGCATTGGTTATGAAGCAATGCAATGTGCTATAGATGATAGAAAGCAGGGGGAGGCCTTTTGAAGTGTTGCAAGCAACAAGTAAAACCCCAATGTGAGTAATTGTAATAAAGTAAGTTAATAAAAGGTAGTTCTTGTTCTGATGAAAAATAAAACATTGACCTTGTTCCTGAGTCTTACTTTGTGAAAGACGATAATGATTGAAGGCCACAATTTCACCCCTTAACAAACCCTTTTTAAATTCTGCTTTCATTTACCAATATAAGAATACTTTGAATGCATTAATAAGGTGTTGAATGTTTTCACTATTTTCACTAATTTTTCAAGTAGGAGGCTTTTAATTTCATGTTTGTATTCATGTTTGCATTACCTTATGAATAGGGTAAATGCTGGTCATTTATCTTTACCTTGAACAGGATTGATAATTTAGTAAAACTTATATGACCTCACACTTACTCAAATTGGGAATTTTCACTACCTCATCCTAGGCACCTTATTTTTGGGAATCCCCCCCCCCCCCATGGGACTTTCCCTTCTTTTTAAGATCCCCTCTCCCCTTTATCTTTAGGCATCTTTAGGCACCCTCTAGAGATGCAAAATTATGCTCTATAATTCAAAACAATCTTTCCTATGGACCGTTTTTGATGCAATTCTACATACCTGAGAATCGATCCCATCTCCATGCTACCAACCCCAAAGTTTCAGAGAGTGTCCAAATCTGCAAATGAATTAGTGGAGCATTCCACTGGTGCAGAAGCTGGACATAGATTTATATTTCATCAAGAGTTCCTGAGAGGAGAAAACTTTCAAGCAGATTTGGAGCATCCCAAATATCATGACCAGCAGATGCACCGGACTTCTTCCAGTATGATCTGAGTGCCAACAATGTCCCCAATATGATGGGTTCAGCAGACTAGAAAAAGCACAAAGCAGATTCTACTAAAGATTTCATTTGAGCAGTTGATGTACACTCTTCATGTAGTCTTCCTTCTTTCTGAAACTTGCCTTGACGTTTTGTGAAATGAGGAAGCGTTTCAGTTCATTGACCGTTAAATCCATAAGTTTCCCTTCCGCATGTTTGCATCGAACCTGGCCCAACCAGATCATCCCACACCAGACAGCACTAAGGGCCCAGTCTCAGAGCACCAAAGGGACAATGAATAAGAAAAAGATTCAGGTAAATTTCACCAGTAGGGTTGACAACAATAACTCAAACAGTTTTAGTGTATGCAAATGATAAATCAAAGTTTGGATCAGAAAACAGGAGTTGATACTTAAACACTAATTATTCAGCGTTGGTAACTATCTCAAATCTTCCTTGCACATGGGGAATGTGCAAGGAGATTCTTGTGGTTTTAAATTATAACTTGGCATGCATTGAGATTTGGAGATACTTATTCAGATATGATGCAAAAGGAAAAAGCTGCAACACAATCTGTATCAAGGAATAAAAGCCTGAGAGAGACTTTTTTGAGGAGATGAAAAGATCCTTTTACCTTGATGTCGATTGTACTAGTATCCAAATCTGCACCAGTGGCTCTAGGACCACGAGAAGGCTTCTGAGAAGCATGCAGGGTGGAATTGGCCTCCACTGCAGGCTGGTATACATCTTCTGAATGTTTGATCTGTCTTTCAGTGGAGGTTAAAGGATCACAAAGAATCTCGCCCGTTCCCACTCCAGCAATCAAAGTAAGTGGGCCTTCAACATTGATGGATCTGGCCACTTTTGGTGAATTTTTCTCTTTCCTTGCTGTATGGTTTTTTGTAGGAACTTTGTTATTGGCGCGATTGGCTCCATGCTGCTGTTCTCTACTCATGGGCAATACAACCCTGGGAGCTGGAGCTATCGTCTCACTCACCAAATCAAGATTTCTCTCTGCTTCAGGATCCATAGCTTTGGGTGAAGCCACCTTTGAGAACTTGGTCTCTCTTTCTTCAGTTGACTTTGGTTGAGATGTTTTCAAATTGGTGGCCTTGAGGGGGGTTTTCTTCAGTGTTCCCATAGATCCAACTGTTGAGGATTCTGGTACCACTATATCCCTGCTTGCATTGCTCCTTTTCTGAAAAAATGGAGATTGAGCAACTGCATGCAAATTTTGAGGTACCTGAGGTATTCCTGTTGATGTAAAAGATTGGAGTTTTCTGAGGATGGCAGAGGTTGGGATCTCTTCATCACACTGCACAATGCTTTTCCTTCCTAAGGTTGGTTTGAGGATCACTGGTTTGGGTCTCCTGAAGTCTACATGCAGCACAGATAGGGGCATAAGTTTCACCAAAGAAACAGAACAGAATAGAATTTCAAATTTTCAAGGAAAAACAAATCAATTTGACTCCATTATGAAAGCACATGGAGCACAACCTAGACCACCCTAGTGCCTGATGTGAAGGCACAAACTTACTGTGAGGAGAAATTAAGGTCTGGAGGTCTTCCACTCCTGAGACAGGTGTAAGTGCTTCTCTTGCAGTTATCCAACCTGTTGTTCTTGAAACATCCAGGCCATATGAAGAAATCACCTGTCATTTCTCCATCAAACTCAAATTCTGAGTCAGATAAACAAAAATAATGAGCAACCACCCAGTAATCCAACAGAACTCAGCAAATTTGCCCGGAACTCTTCACAAATCTATCTCTTAATACAGTTTGAACTCAAGCATTCCCATGGCAGAAAATTATATGCTACCAAGATATCATTTGATTGCTCTGAAGTCAGAGTGAGTTCTTAACATGGTTCCAAACTAGAATAACCTTCTCAGTAAAGTTTTGTGGATTGACAGGCACCTTGAAGTACAGCCCTCCTCTTGTGAAGAAATTCCAGGCTGTCCAACAAGAGGGGTAAAATCATGCACCAGGCTGAGGTGATCTGAGCTGAATTTAAGGAGAATTCTAAGGTGGAAAAACATTGAGGAACCAATGTAATCTATGTCAACATAATCTAAACATTGATTACCACTGAAACTGGTTCTGGATGCAAACCTGCAGCATCTGCTGTGAAATGTTCAAGGACAGAGGCAACCTTGGAGGCCCGAGCTGATGGTGGAAGTGCCATCAGTCCAGCTCTTGTCAAAACACAACAAGATGGAAACCTATTTTGCCAAATAAATCAGAGAACTGTTGTGAGTATTGACAGATATTGAATAGCTTGCAGATGAGGTAACTGCTGTACTGCTTTTCTGCAGCCATAAGCCAAGGGAGCATTGTGTTTGTGAACTTCTATTCTTGTTTCAGTACACATAATAATTCTATTGCACAGTGGATAAGAATTCAACCAACATGAGGCCCTCTGGGCAGGACTGTATTGCCAAAATACTGGTTCTATGAGATCCAGTCCGCATCCCAATGGAAGACAGCCTGTGCTACACACCCTTGTGAAAATTGGTTCTGGAGAAATTACAGACACAGTACTTGCTTACCAAACTGCTTCCTTGGTTGCTTGAAGAGTGGAACAAACTCTGAGGTAGGTGCCATTTTCTGGGAAAACCAGCCCATACTGGCATGTAGATGAAACAAATGACAGCGCAATGTGCCAGAAAGTATCAATTTCTGATGTTATTGCAGTGAGCACAAGTATTACATGCAGGGATACATGCTGGCAAGTCTCACTCATTAACAAGATTTGGATCACTATGAGTAGAGTACAATACTTTATAAAGCAGCAGCTCCTGAGCTTCCTGGAATTGCGCATCATTTGGAGGTGACCTCCTGCAGCCTTTAAAAGCTGTGGTGTCATTGGCCTGATGGATTTGGTTCTAGACAAAGTGCATCTTCACTATGAAACTTTCCCTGTACAACTTTGCATGTTGTCTGTGATAAATGTAGAATATATCATATTAGGATGCCACATACTCCACTCTAAAAGGCACTTCATTGAACATTCCCAAGCTAACCAGAAACCCAGCACAGATTTTCATCAGTAATAAGCTCCTTGTAGACATAAATATGATGAAGTTTAGTTATAAGGGAGCAACAAGAAGCTAAGAAATGAGTGTCAAATTCATCAAAACTGGTGCCCAGAACCAATCAGTCCTGAATGCTAAGAGCCTGCCAAGTTTACAATGCTGCATGAGCAAGAATAGAGAACTCTTGGATGGAGCAATTCAAGTCGAAAGAGAACATATGGTAGTGTTATTGGACTCACCTACTACATAGCCCTCCATCATTGAAGGCAGGACACAGCACTGGAACCTATGGATTGTCTCTTCTGTTTGATTCCATAGCAGATCTTGCAAGTGTACCTCACATCCATCTTCCAACTGTTGACATAAGGGTTCAGGCAAAACAGCTGTAATCTGCCACAAGGATTGAAAATTTCATTACGAATGATGACAAAGATAACAAGCCAGGTTGCTAGTGTTTGAATTCTGCATACACTCCTGTCATTGCAGGTTGGCCTCAAAATCCACAAATGCTTCTTACCCCAGACAAGCTCTTACCATCATGTTCAAGTGCCATGATCCTTAGAATTTTAGACCTATGATTGGAATACCTAACATGACACTGACTTAGTTAATGCTCATTCACAAACTCTGAAACAAATCTTGTACCCCATTTCACAAGGGCTGTGAGGAGCCTTGTCTGCAAAATAAGCAAGCAATCCAAGAACATGTGCAGGTTTGTTTAGGACTCTTAGTGAATGTATACCTTGAATCGGCGGAAGTGAAGCACATCTGGTGACACAAGCAGAAGAATCTGACTATCTGAGTTGAAATGCACTTCCTGCAAGCAAACACATGATGAGACTTATTCTCTGCATGACTGAGAGTAGGGAAAAGATTGTTTCAACCATGTTGTACTCAGGTTTGGAATCGGTGCATTTCAGATAACTGGCCTCAAAGTTTGATTTGCTGAGTAAGAGTGATTCATATGCATGATCGGTAACGTGTTGAAAGCGCATAGCAGACACATACCAGTGACATTGCTTCAACTGGTTGACCATCTTGATAGGATGTCAGGCTGTTGCGCAGAAGCAAACTCTTCTCCAACGCCATCCAGCCCCGTAGGAAGAGAGCTGAAAGCAGACCGAAGTGTATTGCGCTCTGAAGTACAATCCCCGCACTCAAAGCGTCGTCAGCTGTCTCATCAAGTGACACCTTCCCACCAAAACATGCGACGTATCAATGAAGGACGCCATCGAAATGGATGTTACACCATCGCAATATGCATGATCCACAATCTGATACTCGATCCAGGGCTTATCTTTCGGCCTTCGACAATGTTGTGGAGTCAAGCAGGATTTCATAACCTTGGAAGAGAGCTAATGACTGCAATTGCTTGTGGTAATAAGCTTGGAATATCTTACCTGAAGACTCTTCTCCAGCTTCTTGATCGCCTGTTGTACTGTTTCCTTCGAATTATCCTGTTTTCAATGCCAAATCACGGCAACAGGCACGACACGATCTGTTTATGAGAGGACGCTAACGGGACACAGCAAAGTCTGGAGAAAAAAAAGGAGTGGCAAATGCTGACGGTGAGGCTGTAACAGTGAACACAAAATTGACAACAATTTCTATTCAGGCATAACATAAAGCGGAAATGACATCACCTCACAAATGACGTATATCGTGGTTTCATTGTAAGGTATAGCGATGCATGCAGATCCACCAGTCAGCTCGCTCAGAATGTGGCAGATCTTGACAAGTCGCAGCTCTTGGTCGGGATCGGACACATATGTAGTTGTTGTTGCGAGAGCTTCTGTCCGTGTTTCCACAGCACGATCATGTACACGGATTTGAAGCTTTTTGAATCCATCTGTGAGTGAGAGAGGGGATTCTGCACATAGAATTACTTCTTGCCGGAACAGATCCGCCATCACCAGCCCGCTCGCTCGCCCGCCGTCTCCTCGGTCTCGAGCTTGCGCCCCTGGTGCTCCTTCCTTCACGTGTGCGGACAACGCAGAAAAAACGCTAAAAAAACGCAAGAAACGCAGAAAACGCATGCAGGGCAAATTCTGAGAACCAGAAAACGCAGAAAACGTATGCAGGGCACATTCTGCTACCAAAAAAACGCAGAAAACGTATGCAGGGTACATTCTGCGACCTATGAAACGCAGAAAACGCATTAGGGAACATTCTGCGACCCAGAAAACGCATGTCGGGCCATATTCTGCGACTTTTTTTCCAAAAATTCCAAAGAGAGTTTCAAACAATTATATATCTTTATTTGGTTATTAGGGGCAATAAAAAAACACTAATTTCAATTAGGAAATAATTCATGCTATGAAAACCATTGATTGGCATTACCATACTTCCTTTGGCAACTTCAACCCCTTCAATTCATGTCATGTGTTTCTCATTTTTTTGGCTAAGTTTTGCCAAATTGTGACATATATCCAAAATTTGTCATCACAAGGTTCCTTTATTTTTAAAAAGTAATTCATTTGATTTAGAGTTTTTTTTGGGATGAATTGCTAGGATTGTATCTCAGGCTGGAACAAGAGGCACACAAAAAAAAAGAGAATATCTTTAAATTTCAACTTTCATAGTTTGAAATAGCCAAATTTGGCTTAGATCTCGTCATGGTTGATTGCAAAGTGCTATAGTAGAAATTTGAAAAAAGAAAACTTGATATTTGTTGAGTAATTATTTATTTTGAAATTTTCATTTTGATAATTAAAGCGTTCTTGAAGATTCAATATTCTCCTTCACAAAATTTTGTTCTTTGAAAAAGAAAAACAATGTTTGAAAATTTTCAGCATTTTAAAAAATAATATAATTAGTGTTGAAGTGCCAAGATATTATGGTATGTAAACAAGTTTCTATATAAATATGTAATTAATAATTTTACAAAATTAATCACATTCAACAAACCTATTGTAGCAAACATTAAATACTAACTACGAGTTAAATGTGACATTGGGTTCGACACAATTAAAATATAGTACACGACAAGGAAAAAAAAACTCAGATTTTTTACATTTTGATTACAAAATGATATACACTTAAAAAAATAAATTCTTACATTATTTCAAAAGAAATAAATTAATGTAGTGATTAAATTCCCCATTACAACCCAAAAGTCCAAGGTTCAAATTATATCTTAAATTTTCCTTTTCATTGACAAACAAAATGGATGAAAAAAAATTGTCCTTGAAATGGGCAATTTTTAGAAGTTAGTTGCCCAAAAACAACTTCCTTGAAGAGAACCATGTTCCCCATGAACCATGTTCTAGTGGAACAAAGGGCTTAAGTTGCTTCAAAGAGCACCCATCTTGGGGAGGGAACCATGTTCCCCATGAACCATGTTCTAGTGGAACAAAGGGCTTAAGTTGCTTCAAAGAGCACCCATCTTGGGGAGGAACCATATTTTTGAGGGAACAAGGGGTTTAAATTGCTTTGAGGAACAATGAGTTTTCCCTAAGAAAGGGCCCAAGTTCCTAATAAAAATATATGTTTCGCATCTTTTTGTAATCATAACCATTTCATGTTCATTTTTATAGAGGCTTGCAACCTATCATTCAAAAGGTCTTGATGAGGGTTATAATTTTTATAATTGAAAGCACTGCAATTAGAATTCATATGAAAAAACTATGATCACGCAAAAGTTTGAACACATTTTCTCCCCAAGGAGCAACCATGTCCCTTTGGAAGAAAGGGGCCTAAGTTGCCACTAGAAAATTGAGTCATAATCTTTATGTGATTATAACTTTTTCATATGAATTTTAATTATAATGTTTTCAATCACACAGTTGTAGCCCTTATCAAGAACTATCTAATGAAAGGTTACAAGCCTATATAAAAGAGATAATGAAATGATTATGTTTGCAAAAAGATGTAGAACATATGTTTCTTGAAAGAAGTTAGACCATTCCTTAGGGAAATTTCATTGCTCCTCGGGGAACTTCGCTTACTTTTTGTGAAAATTATTTTTTGGGAACTTTTCTTGTTCTTTAGGGGATTTCATTTTGTTCCATGATGAATTTACATTGTTCCTTGGGGCAACTTGCTTGGGATTAACATTTAGTCTTTCTTTTCCTTAAGGAAGTTGCTTCTTAAGGGCAATTAATTTTTTAAAAATATTTATATTTTTTATTCATCCATTTCTTTTGTTGGTAAAAAAATTTGAGAAAAGGATTGGACCTTAGACCTTTGGGTTAAAAGGAAGATTCTAACTACTTCATCATGTGTTTTTTTCTTTGAAACTATTGTGTAAGAAAAATATTTACAACATTAATCATTGTGTAGATACAATAAAAAAACATCTGATTTTTTTAATGTTGGCCATTGTATTGCAAATGCATTTAACTTATAGTTAATGTTTGGCATTTGCCACATAATGTTCACTGTAATTATCTATACATGTGCAATTTTAATTAAGTAAAGAAATGTGAAAACACTATTTTTTTATGATGCAACATTAGAATTAGAAGTCAATAGTTTAAAAAGTCCTTGGTGTATTTACACAAGGCAATTTTTAACATCTAAAGGCATGTTTTAAAACAGGCCATCCTTTTTAGAAATGTTGGATTAAAATTGAAAGTTATTTAAAAGTTTTGAATGTTAAGTACAAAGTTTGAAACCTAAACATGGGCCTTCAAAATTTGTTGAAAGGCCTAATCCAAAAGCCAAAAACTAATTGTGAAAATCAAATGATCTAAAGTTGATGATTTTCAACACTTACAAATTACACAACAAAAAAAATAAAATGAACATGAAAACAATGTGGACAAATTTGTAATCTTGTTCATCAATGAACATAATAATATAAAAGGTTTGCAATGCATCAAAGAACCAAGAAATTGAAGATTGGAGAGATAAAAAAATTGAAGGACAAATCATCAATTGAAATGCAATTTGAAATGTTGGTTTTAATGTGAAACATTGATTCATTTGATGGCTTGCACACATAGTAGTGACTATTGAATGTTCAATTAGATATTATAAGCACAATAATACAATGCAACCCATAATGGGGTAGATAAGGATGGAATTTCAAATGTTGATCAATATGTGTTGTGGTGATGAAATAAAATGAAGATTACAATGCTCTGATCAAGGTAATCAGGGTATTTTTTCATTAAACAACTATGATCATGGATTTTGCCCCAACAACAATTTTCCACTACATTTATCTCATCTAGTTGTGTTCATAATCAATTCACAATTCTATAGGTCAAGCATTTACATTTTAAGTTCATTTACAATCTAGAAAAATTGAGACTTTGACAATCAAATCATTCTATTGGCATGCCCATCCAAAAATTGGTTAAACAAGGACATTGAAAACGTAATATCTATCATGATCAAGTTAGAACTTTGATTTTGAGATGTGTAATGATGTGCCTCTAGACTTGTCAAATGGTATTAAGGGTAAACAAACACATTGTCAATTTTCAAAGTTGCAATGAAATGCAACTCAAGGTGTTTTCCTAGCTCTTCACACTTACTTGGAGGTTAAAAGGCGAGTGTGAAAACTTTGGAATGAGGTTACAATTATGTGACAATCATGAACACTTCATAAATAAGTCACATACACAAGCTAGACAATGTAAGTGGTTAATGAAAATGGAACTAACTTTGAGTCACAAACTATTTTGGACTCATTACATTCACATGACCTAGATTTAGAAGGAGGCCACCACCCTCCTCCCTATAATATGATCTAAACCTCTTTGCATGGACTACATTGAAATGGTTAAACTATTTGGGACTCCAAAGTGGGATTCCTAAAATCCTCAAATTATAAATCTTAAAGTTTTATGAGCTTGTAACTTCTTCATATGAGCTCTAATTGAGGAACTTCCGATTATAAGGTTGTAGCCCTCAATATGATTTTCCCAACATTATGTTGCATGTTTTCTTTGGAGGTCATTTAAACATTGTTTTTTTGGGTTTTTGTGATCATGAATCAAATTACTTATTAACAATTTCAAGCGGAAGTTCATTCTAGAAGTTTTAGGACTATTTTCTTTTCACTCCCCTAATGTGTTTAAGCTTCTTTCCCAATCAATTTCCTTTTTGCCTTGCCCTGGATTCCGTCACAAGCCCAAGGCTAAAGTTACAAAGTAGTGTTGCATAAGGAATTTCAAAAAAAGGAATCTACAATTATGCGAATAGATATAGTTAAAAACAAAATGGATTTGTATTTGGAACTTGCGTATATTTAACATTTTTTTAATCTAATATATTCAATCCAACATATGTTTAATAACAAAATATAAGATTTTTTTTGCAAACATAAGTAAACAATAATCATACTTGTGTGTATAGTGTAATAAAATACACACACATTACATGAATGCTTATACCTTGCTTATATTTGACATAATAAACATATTATGCATTAATTTAATAATGTGTTTTGGAGATTGAGTGAAGAATGAAACATAGTGTCAAATATGTTCTAACAACAATTGAAAACTTGACATCAATTTCAAAGAAAATAATTAAAAATAAACTTGTTTACGTAGAGTACAACTAAATATCCAATATGTGGAATGCATTATGTAATTGTTTTTAATTGTTAGGAATGATTGAGATATGTACCATATAATGAAACAAATGATTTAGTTAAGACTTTGTGACATTTTGGTCAAAATTATAAAATCTTATGAAAATCATGTGTGTTTGTAATGAAACACATGAATTTATATAAAATGAAAGTGCATTAAAAGAAGAATAAATAACAATGGGAAAGTAAAACATGAATACGAAGTAATGTCATTACAAATTTTGAAAAATGATAAAAAATATGACTATCATAACAAATCTTTAAATCAAGTTAAGTAAATCAAGATGACATAAAGATGAATTTATTGTTCCAAGATACTTGCAAAACGGATACCACTCATCTACTTTTAACAACAAAAGTAGATGAAAGATGGTATGCAATAAATGTTGAATGAATTGTTTGCATTTGTGTATGATGCCAAAAATGCATGTGCATGCTCCCTTTCTTTTTAAAGCTTACCTTGGTATTTACCCTCACAAATCATGATGACACCTTTTTATTGAAGATTCATTTTTCATTATGTTTTCACACTTGGATTGTTGAATTCCTCTAATCAAACTTCCTTTCATTTCTCTCTTCCTTGGTGCTTTTAATCTTGTTTTTACATCTTTCATTTTTTTTTCCCTCAAGTTTTTTATTGCATGTGACATTTTTTTACACTCCCTTTCATTCCATTTTCATATTGCTTGATTCTTTATCCATAGACCATCTTATTGACATCTATCTTGGATGATTGCCTATAATTAATTAGTTTTTTTTCCATTACTTAAGCATTCAAAAAAAATTTGTAATGTGTGTGAAGGGTACCTCACATTCATGAGTATTCCGTCTCTAAAAGAAGAAGGATATTATGACTACTCTTTGAAAGTGAGAGGGAAATGATGCCCATCTACAAGTGTAAAATCCCTCCCACTCTTATGGAGTAGGTGTATGGACAAATGTTGGGCAAGTGAAACAACATTTCATAACTAGGCTAAATATCAATTGGTTTTTTTGCAAAAAAATTGGGTGGGTATCATCTTTGGTGATTCACATTAAAACTTACCCCCTCAATTCTCACTTAAATGAGAACCATTCGCTTGCAATTGATAACCATCCTATAAATGAAAATATGAAAAACATGAAAACTACTTAAGGATTAAAAAAAGTTCAAAGGTGATTTTCAATTTGGGAGGTTTAAGATTAAAAGGCTACCTATTCTAAATTGGGGAGAGACAGTATGCAATTTAAAAAAAATTATAACTAGGGTTTTTTTTAAAAAATTCCTCAAGTAGGTGTATTGGTGAGGATCCTTAACATTAATTAGCAAAAAATGGCGACTGTCTTGGTGGATTAGTAGATCTTTTTCTGGAATTATGCCTAGTTTTGATGTTCTAATGGAACACATTATCTAATTTTGGTGACCTTTAACTTTTTTTTCTCGAAATATGGTGATTTTTTTTTTTAATTCTAAAAAATCCTTTTGTTGGATTTGCCTTTTTTTGGTCACCAAGTGGCAAAAATTCACCACAAAACAAAATTTTGATTATAACTTGTGGGTGCATCCCAAAGCTCAATGTTTTTATTTCAATGGACCATTTTGATTAACCTTGTTTTTAATGTTCCCCAACATGTTGGTATCAACACATCAATGTGAGAAGGGTTTCAATTTAATTCACATATATAGAGTTTATGCCCACACTTTTGGGCAAAAAAATGAGACAAACTACAATGCTAAATTGGAGAATGTCTTGAGTGTACATTGTAGACATGAAGCTCGTTGTTGGAATAGAATCAATTCAATAACCAATTTGTCAAAATCGTTGAAAATAACCAACAATTTTTTCATTTGTGAAAATTGGTCATTTGAGAATTAGCTGAAATTTTAAAACAAAAATATTGATACCTTGGATGGTCATAAATTTTTAAAAAATTAATTGGAAAAAAATTAGGTTGATTCTTACAATTTTATGAAAATTTTGGAACTATTGATTCTCACAAAAATGTGAGAACCGCCCAACATTTATGGACCTCCTCTTCCTACACGTTATGATCTAAGTATGGTTAAGTTCATGACAATTTTATGTCATGTTTTGCAATGGATAAAGTTCACATCTCAGAGACATTCTCAAAATGTGGGGTTGGATTTTGTTATCACATTATTTTAGGCCCTTTATTTGAAGAAACAAGAAAAAAATGACCATTCAAAAAACAAACTACTAAAAAAATAAAAAGTTTAAACCTTCCTCAACTTTCAAATCCCATAACTTTATCATTTCTTATCATTTTGAGCAATTAAAAAAAAAATTAAAAAAAAAAAAAACATTAACTTGAGCTCTACAATGCCTCTCTAAACTCTAGAGGGAACTAAACTATGTGCAAATATCTTAAGCTTCAAATGCTTACCTTACCAAATTGAACACTTATAAGTCTAAATCGAACACTATTGTCAAACCTCATAGCTTTTTCATCGTTTGTTCATTTTGAACAATCTTCATGGCAATGGGTGTGCCAAGTAGAGATCCACAAAACCTTTTTGAACTCCAAAAACAATTGAACTATCTCTAAGGATTTTAAGCTTAAATGTCCAAGCAATGGCATGTCTACCTTATTGATTGACCTTGTTCCCATGCTTTCAAACTTCAAACCATGTGAAGGTAAAGGAATATGCCTTTCCTTTACATTTTTAATAATTCCCATTTATTTATTTATAAAAATTATTATTTAATTAAAAAAATTATTCCCCATTTATTGACTTTTACAGTTTTTATTATTCCTATTATTCCCATTCATTTACTTTAATAGAGAGTTCCCTTTACATTTTTTTGGTTTTATTCCCTTTCCTTTTTTCCCTTTTTTTTTCAACTCTTCTCTTGAGTTCCCTTAGACAATTTTTATTGGATACATTTCTATTTTCACATTACTTAGATCCAAGTTTTCTTTTTTTTTTTAATCCTGGAAATTTCACATTATTCCTTTAAAAAAAATTTAACTAATTTTTTTCAATTTTTCCTCAGCAAGGGGAGGTTGTTATATTGAGTTTTTAAAAAATACAAAATAATGTTTCTTTTTCTTTTTGGAGAAAGAAAAAAAGAGCCCACGTGATAAATGGCCCAAACCCTAAAAGACCAAACTGCATTCCAATAAAAAGGCCAGTAACATTTTTGCATCTCGTCTTTACCACCCAAAGTGGCCAAGAAATAGCCACGTAAAAAAAGTAAACCCAACGTCACGTTGGGGGGGGGGTAGGGGGGAGGGTCAGTTTATGGATAAAACTTCACCTCGATGGACACCACGTCTTGTTAGGACCCTGCTGACCGTCCGATCATGATTCCGTTAGCATCGGGACCGTTGGATGCCTTTTTGTCGTTCCGTCTTGTTCTGTGACGTACTGCGAACCACTCGGCTGCCTCCGATTGGGAGCATCATGAGGGAACAACCATTGGGAGCGTGTTGGGTATGTGCAAATCTGGACTGTACGATGTTGGCAGTTAACGGATTAGATGCGGTCTGGAAAGAGTAAAGAACAAAATTGAGTATAGTTTACTTTCAAGAGTTTTTTTATTAAAAAATTTAAATTTAAATTTAAATAATTAATTTTTAATTAAAAAATTCTTCCTTGTTTTGTTTTGGTGTTTTTTTTTAAGAGACCGTTGGGGACGGGATGTCGAAAGCAGTGGGATTAGAATTTTTTAACAAAATTTGTCAAATTAAGGTTGGTGTTTAGAAAAATTCTTTGGACGAGCGGATTTTTTTAGGGTGAAGTGGGCAGCCGGGGAGGTTAATGTAAGTAGAATGTGTAAGAATATGTTGTGGATCGAGATTGTGAGTGCATGAGGTACTTCAAGTTCATTCAAGCAGGGTGAACTACATACCACAACCTTGGGATAAATTTTTTTTCAACGACCATCTAATGGAATTTTTAGGGTAAAACTGCTCATCACTGATCATGACCCTATCACCGAACACTTCTTTAGATCTTCATCATCTATGATTCATTTTGAGTGATTTAAAATGCTATTGCAGAGCTTCCTCAAGTTGTAGAAATCATTTTTTGAATTGCAAAGGAAAAAGAGTAGTGAAAAAATAGTTTTAAAAAAAAAAAGTTTTCCAACTCACAAAACATGATTTTTTTTTTCTTTCTATTGGACTCCTCTTACTTTCGAAGCTTCTAACTTTCTCATTTCTTGTTCATTTTAACGATTTAAAGTGCTATAGGAGTGTCACCTGAAGTTTTACAAATCACCTTTGAACATTTATAAGAACAAAGTAACATACAAGGAATTTTTTGAATGTTCAAGAATCAACTTCATAACGTTTGGTGGTTTGTTTTTTTTTTTTTTTTTTTTAGTTTTTGAACCTCTTATTTTTTGATGTCTTAATTTTTTTTATTTTTATTTTTTTTTTTTTATTTTTTTTTTGCCCGTTTTTTTTTTCTTTTTACTCTTTTAAGTTGGCAAAATTTCCCACCCT
>Ga0116227_10000891_pt1 | contig 62800 bp, 43 predicted proteins | sample S1TSphgellanicum_FD_89693 | JGI IMG/M metagenome (GOLD analysis project Ga0116227, IMG submission 89693) | Host-associated microbial communities from peat moss isolated from Minnesota, USA - S1T2_Fb - Sphagnum magellanicum MG | ecosystem: Host-associated > Plants > Peat moss > Unclassified... | reverse complement strand
TGGTCTGCAATTGATGCTTCAAACAATTGACTACTTGAAGATGATATCGGCAATCGAATATCTCTCCCTCGCACAAGTGATTGTGCTATCACTTGCAACACAAGCTTATTTTTCAAGGAAATGACAAACGAGCTTGTGTTGCAAGTGACACCACAATCCGTTGTCATTGTCACCCAAAATGAAGGCAAAACAAGCTTGTAGCAAGGCTTGGTCTGCAATTGATGCTTCAAGCAATTGACTACTTGAAGATGATATTGGAAACCAAATATCTCTCCCTCACACAAATGATTGTGCTATCACTTGCAACACAAGCTTGTTTTTCAAGGAGTTGACAAAGAAACTTGTGTTGCAAGCGACACCACAACCCTTTGTCAGATTGGTCTGTAAGGGATGCTTCAAAAGTGCATTTTGGAAACCACACTCCCTTGCACAAAGGATTGTGCTCTCACTTGCAACACAAGCTTGTTTGCCATCTCCATAGCAAACTAGATTGTCTTGGAGATAGCAAACAAGCTTTGTGTTAATGTAAGTGACACTGCAATCCCTTGTCATTGTCACCAACATGAAGCTGAACTGAGCCTTCAACAGACCTTTGATTTGTAATCAAATGAGCAGATGCAATTCCCTATACTTGAAGAGGCATATTGGGAAGAGAAATCCTTCTTCAAACTTGCAATAATACCTCAATACCTTCTATAGCCACTTTCATCAGATCTATCCAGATTTAAGCCTTCAAGAGATGGAGAAAAACCTTATTATGTTTCCATACCTGCGGAGTTCTCATCACTGGCTGACTATGGCTTGATCCTGTGTCTTTCCATGCTGGATCTGTGAGCCCTGTTTATCACCTGTGCTTGTCTCCTCCTCCATTGTGGGCTGCTGTTCATCTTGCTACTCTCTAAAGCATTATGATATAGGACTGAAGTGTCTATAGGTCAAGAGGCTCATCAATGTGCAAACAAAAGCAACCGAGCAGTTAGTAATGCTCAACTTCCTCTCTTCTTGCAGTGATTTCTTCAGTTGCGGACAGGAGGCATGGGGTACCATTTCTTCCTCCTTACTACAGGGTTCTTTAATTTTGCGCTCTATTCAAAAGTCTAGGCAGCTTGAGAATGGGCGCCGACTGTAAACACAATGATATTCGGCATACTTACCTGAAGCACAACTCGGAGAGAGATGAGCTTATTCCTGTTATGCAGAGAGCTCCGACATCGCCTTGTTCACTGTTGCGAGCACAACGTGGGGCTTAGGATCGGAATGCAATAGCCGCACTGCCTTGCTTGACTGCTTCCGTCGCGGCGTACTCCAAATGATACAGCCATCCCACGGGGCTCCATGTGACAACATCCGTATCGGAATCGCTAAACTGCCTTACTTGCTTGAGGGCTTCCATGGCGTACTCCACTTGATGCAGCCGTCCGTACCACGAGGTCCATGTTTCCACATCCGTACCCTACTGATACCTGGAAATCCTTGAAGAGATGCATCCTTATCTTCTTCATCACCACTTACACGCTCTCCCCCAAAGTCCCGCCTGATGCCGAAAATGAACAAAATAAAGAAGAAGAAGAAGAAGAAAAAAGCGAACAAACCCTGAGAAATTGAACTGATAAGCTACAATCAGCCAACAAAACCAAGCGTAACTGAAAGAACGAGAGGAGAGTAGAGAGAGAGAGAGAGAGAGAGAGGAGAAATGGAGCAAACTGCAGACGGATACAAAGAGACCTACTCCTCTACGACCCGGTCCACCAGGCCACAGAGCTCGCCGGCGAGTGATAGATATGGCGACTTGTTGGAACGTATTCTCTATATATGGCGATTTTAGGATTGTTTTTTTCCCTTCATAATGTGACGACTTAGACACATTTTTCCCCCCAAAAAAATCCCTATTTACCTTTCGTACCCTTCTTTTTTTTCTTTTCCCTCCCAGATTGCGAAAATTCACCAAAAAATAATTCTGACCTAAAATGGCAATTACCACTAAATCCGACCTGGAATCAAAAGTGTTATCCAAATGGTAACTAACATCGGATGTTATGGTCCAAACATTTATGTTAAAGTTTTACATTGTTTCCTAAGTAGTAAACCATCACTATGAATTTTGTTCAAATAACTTCAACCTACATACATCTACAAGCTCTCTCTCCGTGCTTGTTGCATCTTTCTTTCCCCATGCTTGCTACCCACGCACAATCCTCAAGCTTCTAGAGCTCCATACAATGCTTCTTGCATTTCTCTCTTCTTCGAGCTCATGTCTTTATGTGTTGTGATTATTCACTCCACATTTTGCATGCTTGACAAATTTGTTCGCTCTACATTCTATTTGCTCACTTTATGTTCTACACACTTGATATCTTGTTCTTTTTTATGCTTTGCATATTGAATCTACATTCCACTTGCAATCGATGCAACTACACTAACACAAAGATGCAACACATAAGTTGACCAAACACTTTCAATTGCAATGATTTTTTAACATTTAGATGTTCTTATCAATGAATCTTGAAATTATTCAAAACCATATGTACAAAAATCTTTACAAGAACAAGAATTAATGCAACAAGAGGGCAAGGTCAAGGGTCAAGGGAAAAAGGAAAGTTGTGAAACTCATTTCTGATGAAAATGAATAGTAATCAAAATTCTTTGAACCTTTTCAAAAAACTAAACAACCAAATTGAGAACACTTCAAAATAATTTCACTAATCAAAGCAAAGTGTGATGAATATATGGTGAGTTTAGAACTAATAGATCTTCAAGATCAATTTGAGATAGCCATAGTAAAGTGGGACAAATTTGCTAAAATTGTCACACAAGATGGGAACTCACTTCACCCACGCAATGGTTCTACATGCAAAGATAAATGGGGTTTCATTTACAACAACTTCAAGCGGATTCATGATTATATGCAAGGCATTGGTCATAGTGAAACATACAATATTGGGATTTGATGTCTGCAAACAAAATGACATACAATTTATTAAGGCATTATAGTCAATCCATGTATGAAATGATTGATGCTTTCATGAGGAGCATGCCAATTTTTCACCCACCTCATGTGCATGACCTTATGCAAAAAGGGGATGGCATCTATGTTCCTCCTCCTAAACATTTACACAACAAGTCAATTAAAGGTAGTGCAACAAAGCAGATGCCACCACTAGTGCTTGGATCACCATAAACAATCATCCTTCAACTAGATGATTCAACAACGAATGACCATGAAACACCATAACAAAAAAGATGGAAGACAACTACACCTCAATTTGGTGTGCCACCAAAACACATAACTATCTTTCCATCTCTAGTGATTAGTACTCAAAATCATCTAATCCAAATCAACAATTTCCAAGATGCAATGTCAAATATTATGTGCCAACCAAACTTTACATATTCAAATGCATCAATCCAAGTCATCTCCAAGCTAGGCAAGCAACAACTGATTAGTAATACCAATGTCAAAAAAAATCCTCCTCATTGCATAAGAATATGGTCAAAACAACAAAAAAGGCGCAAAATGCTTATTAAGTCCCTTGACAAAATGTACATGACCAACCTAGAAATCAAGGAAAAGCAATTGGTGTATTACAAGCAACAAGATATGAAACAAATTTGACTCACAAGAACTTGGTGCAAACCATCTTTGGCCTTACATAAATCATGGGGATGGCTTTTGCAAAACCTAATGCAACAACATCCAACAATGACAATGGTGGTCTTGATTTTGATCCTAAACCTAGAGACAACAATGAAATTGCATCTAATGATGAGTAATATGATCCTAAATCTGTAGACAGTAACATTGATGAAAATGTATAATTTTGAATTGAAAAACATTATAGCTACTTGTGCATTTTACTTTCAAGTTGTAAATTTCCATAGATCCAATTCCATTTGCAACAATTGATTCAAAGACATTCAACATTTGATGATTTCCACATATCCAAATCTAACTTCCATTTGTATCATTTAATTCATAGACATTCAACATTTTATGTACCTTTTTCAAAAGAGATTATGTTGTTTGCCAATGAAATTTTCAAATTGCATTTTAAGCTCTTATCCACTCACCTCTTGGCCCTCAATTAGATTTGTTGAACTTTGATTTCTTGTCCTTTGTCTATGTGAAGTAGGCTCAATTGCTTTTCATAATTGTTTAATATTAGTTTCAATAATGAAAATGTTGATGACACCATCCATGTCTATTGCCTTTCTAGTAATCAACAAATTGTGTAGTAAAGCATAGCAAGTCACCATATCAAACACAAGAGTAATGTGAAGCTTTGTTTTACACAACAATTCACAAAATGTTTGTTCCAAAATTTTGAAAGCATTTTCAACCACTAAGCACCCATGTTTGTGTTTTTTATTATACAATGCTTCAAGAACTATGTGTTCCCTTTCTTTGTGAAAAACCATGATCCAACTCAACAAAAGGTAACCCTTATCGCCCAAGATGTAAGGTGGTAGTCCATCTTTGCAACCTTAATTAGGATTCAACAAATCTTGATGCATTACTTTGTTGTACAAACGAGATTTTTGTAACATTCATGAATCATTCACTAAACCAAGAGAACCTACAAATAAATCAAAAAATTGTTTGTTACATTCCACCATGGTTTGTGTAACAACACGATACCCATCACTTTTGTGATAGTAATAGTCCTTTGCAAAAGGTTCGAAAGGCTTGAATATCGCAATATGAGTTTCATCAATTGCACCATGGATGTTGGGTAGACCACACCAATTTTCAAATTCGTGCATGACAGTCAACATCTTGCTTTCACTCAACTAGGAAATAAGATTTCTAAACACAACATTAATCATCTAAATGACTTCACGAATGACAAAAGAAACAAGAGATTAACTAGTCACAAATAATTCACTGCACATCAAGTAATTCGTTCCTTGAGCTAACTTGTAAATTGTGCAAACAACTTGAATTTCAACAAGTAAAACCAGTCAATACTTGATATTTTGTTTTTCAACAAGAGGTTTGGCTTGATGCACAATGTCAAAAAATGTGTGCTTGATCATCGTGAACTAATGAATCCATCTTTCATCTCCATAAATACCAAACAAAAAATGAGAAAACCACATAGTGCATCAAGGTTTTACCCAATATCCTAAATCAGGTTGCAACAAAGTTTCACGATCACATGCCATTGAGAATTGATCCAAGACCACAACATTCATCAATAGCTACATTTCATTGTAATGTTTACCATGTCTACTTGCTTCATGAAATTTGCTTACTACCACCATGTTCAAAATCATTTGTATAAAAAAATTGACATTAATTGCAAACAAAGTATTTCTTGGATCAAAAACTATTATGATAACTCATCCAAAAAAAAGAAATAGAAAAAAAGAATAGGGACTTGTCGAAGGAGTGAAGTTGATGGAATAAATCAAAACATTGTAGCATTGCAACAAACCAAAATTGCACTCTCTCACATTTCACTTGTGACGGACACGTCTCCAGCGCTAGGGTTTAAGGGAAGAGGGTTTCTTTGCACTCTTGTGCAACAACGCAACAACTACGACTGCTGCAGGCTGCTGCTGCTGCTGCTGTTGGGCCGGCTGCTCTTCTTCACAAAGCGGCGCACTAGATGCAACAACAAAAATAGGAAGCAAGTCGTCTTCTCGTCTCCTCTCTGTTCTATTGCTGCTGTGTTGTCTGAGTAGTAAGAACTAGTCTGCATGTTCCGGTACGTAGTAGGTACTCATCACGGAGCAACAAAAGCTAATGGGCTGAACAAATGGTCGTTCTCGTATTTCAATGTTGATTTGACCTAATTCCATAACACAATTCTCTCGTCGGTGCCGATTACTAGGTACAGATCGAAATTCGAATCGGGAGAAGACTAGGCCAGCACTTCTTCTTCTTAAGTGCTCAATTTTGCCGGAAGTAATCTGAAGTATGAACGCGCTCTTCTACTCGTTTTGGTGATGGGGTTGTCGACCTATGTCGAACCCTAATTAGGAGACTCAGTGACACACTAATCTGCAACTGGGCCAGAGTGAACAACAACACCTCTGCAGGAAGCAAGCACATCGAGGGGGGGTTGGGTTTGAAGCATGGGGAGAACAGATACTTCTTCACGTCCTGAAACCATATTCACAGCACCTCATGGCTTCTTTGACGCTGCAACTTTGTATGTACAACAAGCAGATCAACATGTGGTTCATTGTAGTTCACAAATGGGGCAAAACCAAGCAGGGTTTCAATTAGGGTTTGGAAACCATGAGCTGCTTACTGATGTGGAAGTGCATGGCAACAATGAACCAAGCAATTTGTCGAATGAGGAGGAGTCTGTGCACTTGGATGGAGTTGAGGAGGTTGATCATGTTGTGGGAGTGCTGGAGAGATGGAGTTGCAAGGGTTGTGCTGCTGTTTTCCACTCACTTGACCAGCAGCGGTCACACTTCAAGTCTGATTTTCACAGGTTCAATGTGAGTTTCGATTTGCTCAGGTTCTGGTTTCAGACAGATAGTGTGTGAAAGCTGTGCAGGTTTTTCCTTGTTTGTGGATGCTTCAATTCTGGTTTTCACAGACTGAATGTGATTTCATGCTCATGTAGGGAGACAGATAGTGGACATGTTTTTGGTCCAGATGAGGAAAATGCAGTGTTCTTGTGTTTAGATGAAGCGGAGACTTGCTGGCAAGGAAGCTGTGACTGAGGATGAGTTTGAAGCCATTGTACAAGGAAGAGGAGAACAAAATGATGATGATTTGTCTAGTATCTCAGGGTCTGATGCTGAGTCAAGTGCTGAGGAGGCAACAGATGACCACAGTGGACAAAAAGGGCATCCACTTCAGCAGGGGTCTAGAAGGAACTGCATTCTTGTTACATTTCCAGCATCTGGGCAGAGGCTGTTGATTTGGCGGTGCCTTATTGCTGCAGACAAAGAGGTGTTGCAGTGGGAGAGGGGATTCACAGACACTGAGACCAGTAGACAAGGATCGTTTGTAAAAGAAGAGGAGTGTCTACGGCGGCTGAGATGTCTGACTGCTGGAGCCTTGCCTGGGAAAAGGCCTCCGTGGGTCATACTGCTTGCAGCTGGTGGTCATTTTGCTGGCTTGGTTGTTGATTCTCAGGGAGGCTCAGTGCTTGCCCACAAGACCTTTCACAGGTATGTAGTGTCCATCATCTATGATCCTTTCTCATAGTTTGAATTATGTTTGGAGAGAGTTCATTGTATAGCAACTTGGAGTACAATAGTGGAAACTGGGTTACATGGTGTACAGAAGATTGAGTTTCATTCTGGCCATTGCAGGTATGTGGTGAGGGCAAAAGCAGGGGGCAGGCAAACTACCCATGATGCCACTGGTCGAGCACCAAAGTCTGCAGGAGCCTCTCTTCGGCGTTACAATGAGCAAGCTTTACAAGAGGTTTGCTCCCACCAAGTTCAGCAGATGTTGGCTGTAGATATAAGGTCATTGTCTCCTTTGGGAGGTCTTGCACATATTATGTTGGTAAGGGGATTTGTATCTGACAAGACCACAGATGAAGGCCATAATGTTATGGACAAGTCTGTTTTTTGTATGGGTTAACTTTTCTTTTTTTCAGTTTTGAGACTATAGGTTCAGCTAGTCATCATCATGACTGAGTTTTCCCATTCCTGGTGGTCTTGTGACAGAAACTCAGTACATTGGGTTAATTTTGACATTACCCTCCACCTTTTGCTGGGAACCGATGAAGGTGGTGGGGGTGTTATGGTAGTTGGTCAATACTGTACATGTTGCTGTGGAAGGTCCCTGAACATGTGTTTAACTGCTGCTGTTGTTCAAACTGCTCCTGAGTTTTTTTCCTTTGGGATTGGATTTCCTCTTTTTTATGCTGGCTGATTGGTTGCTGTCATGTTGTCAGACCATAACCTTATTATGGGGGTCATCTCTCAATCTTTTTCAGGTTGACTCAAATTGTTAAGTAGGGAGAAATTCTTGGTACTCATGAAGATTATTTAGGCACTATAGGTCTTCACATTCTGTATATACTTCTTAGAGTCTGTTGCTGCATTGTCTTAGTCTAGGAATGCTACAGCTTATGAATATAATTGATTCTGGAACAGTGCTTAGTATTAAAGAAAGAATATATATCTGACCAGAATTTGACCGCTAGATGAAGAGATTCTAGTCTGTAGAAGATTAGGGTGCAACTTTCTGAGTCTTTGAAATAAAATATTAAATCAATGTGTCTTAAGCTGTGCGTTATTGATGAGCACTGACTGCTTGTTTACATGTGGATACCACATGTGGTGTTTGGTGATCCACTGTAGGGTGGTGATTGCTAAGAGCAGAGTGATCCTAGAGGCTGATTCTTTTAGTGTCATTACTCTGAACATGTAGAATTGCTGCTCGGCAATGCTTCTTGTGCAATGGCTAGCTATGATGGAGCTCATCTTGAGCTAATTGAGTTGGTTTGTTGAGCTCATGTACAGTAAACAGTGGATGGGGGTTTGTTGCAGGAAATCCGCAAGCTTCTGGCCAACTGGAGTGAGTACTTAAGGGCAGCATCCCACCTCTTTGTGCATGCCCCTTCAAGCAATAGTCAAGCTATTTTTGGTGGTGAACCTGCTTTGTTGAACCACAGTGACCATCGCATACACCGGATCCCTTTCACCACCAGGAGACCAACAATGAAGGAAGCAAAGCGAATATGTCACTTGCTTGGTACCATATACTATGTAAGAGAGGGCAGTGCTGCTCTGGGAACTGAAGCATCTGTGGACATTGATGATGCTGCAGCTGTTGGGATCAGAGCTCTGAGCAATGCGTCCAATGTGTTGCTGGAAAGTGAGAAGACTGGTAAAAGCATAAAAGCAAAGCTGCCAAAAGGGAAGCTCAATGATGTTACATCATCAGCTTCTGCTGTAGCAGTCACATCTGTACCTGCAGCAGCAGATGAAGATTCTGCAACCTATATGACTCCTCTGCATGAGGCCGCAAGGGATGGAAACAATGACAAAGTGTTGGAACTCTTAGAAGAGGGAGCAGATCCTTGCATACAAGAAAGAGGAGGAAGAACTCCTTATGCTGTTGCAAAGGACAAAGGGACACGGAATGTTTTTCGTCGCTTTATGGCTACCCATCCAGACATGTGGGATTGGCATGCAGCTGATGTGCCAAGCCCTTTGACTGATGAACTTGAGGCAACACACGCAGCCAAGCAGGTAGGACTGCCCTAACTAGGTTCTTCATAACTGTGAGAGGAAGCCCCAAAAATGGTACTTTGTCATGTTTACATGTCTCTCCTGCTCTTCTTCATTGGTTGATGGCATCGGAGTTAGTGTGTTAGGGCTGAAATCTGCAAGATCCTATCATATACTGCAGTAATTTGGTGTTTATGAGCTTTTGTTGGGTTTTGGGTTTTGTGTAGTATTCTGGGAGAGAAGAGAGTTTTGACATGCACAATGTTTTGTGGCTCATAGGCAGAGAAGGATGCTAAGAGAAAAGCAAGGGAGAAGGAAAGAAAGAAACTGAGGAAAGTGCAAGAGGCCCAAGAGAAAGCCCGACAGGTAAAGACATACTTCCATCCATTTACATGTTTTCAGAAACTTGCCATGGTCAATCTTTTCAGACAAAATACAATCCCTGATTGTGTCGTCTTCTATAAACATTGACAGTATACCAATAAGCGTTCAAGACATCTTATGGGTGGCTCATACATGGTCTCACTCAAGAGTCACTGTGCCTGGTTCAGACACAGCAGAGTTTGAGTAAGAGAGACAAGGAGATACCTCATGGCCACAGTTTTTTGGAGGCTTCACTTAGTAGTGAGAAACACCCTGATGCAATGGTGTGGTATATTCAGACATAGCATTGGAAATGAATTCTGTGTTCTTCATGGCCTCTGAATGAACATTGAGGATATATTGCATTTAAGGGAGAGATGGAATACCACTGAGATTTAGCTTCCTTTAAGGACATCTATCATGCAGGATGTTCATTATCTGGATCATGCTAAAAGTGGAATATGGATCATACAGTTGATTGCATGGGTTAGGATTTACTTATAGGAGTGTGCTCTTCAGTTGGCTTAACATCGTACTACAGATGCCTTGCACCAACAAAATTGACAGTTACTTTTAAGCTTAGCTGCTACCCACAACCTGCCTACACCCACAGTGCCTATTTCCTGGATATTTAGTAAATGATAATGATACCAGGGGTTTGATACAAGAATTCTGCAGAAGTCCTGTGGCCTACTGAGAGAAATTCCAACATAGTGAGAGGGTTCCTGATGTTATCTGTGTGAGCAGGCAAAGCCAGGAGGAAGCCAAAAAAGTCCTGTGGTCTACTGAAAGAAATGGCAACATAGTGAGAGGGTTGCTGATGTTGTGTGTGAGCAGGCAGAAGCCAGGAAGGGGCCAAAAAGATCCTTTGGTCTACTGAAAGAAATGACAATGTATTGAGAGGGTTGCTGATGTTAACTGTGTAAACAGGGAGAGGCCAAGGAAGAGGCCAAAAATGTCCTGTGATCTACTGAAAGAAATGGCAACATAGTGAGATGGTTGCTGATGTTATGTGTGTGCAGGCAGAGGCAAAGGAAGAGGCCAAGGCAGCTGAGCTGGCAGCTGCAGCAGCAGCAACTGTGCGATATGACAAGGGCCACTCCAAGGGATTTTCAAAGGCACTTGGTTCTCTTGATCCAAAGTCCAAAGAGTTTCAAGAGGTGATTACTCACCCTCAATTTCTGTTTCATTTCTTATTGCTTGTTTGGGCAACTCTGGTTAGTCCCATGCACACGCTGAAATGCATGATGTCTCTTGGGAAAATATGCTTTGGAAGATCTAGTAGAAGGGGATCTGTGCAATGCAGTACACCAATATGCAGTAAATAAGAGTTCAACTTCAGCACTTGTTACAAGAACCAAAGCTTGATCAGCCCTGATTCTTTACATGCCGGCATGGCATATTTAACCATTTCTGAAAATAACTCAACAATTGGTTTCTACAAGTAATTTGCTGGTGTGTGGTCAGTGCTGTTACGCTATCCAGGGAGTTGTTTTGCACGCTCATGAGGTTGTTGAATGTGAAATTCTGGGGCCAGGCAATGGTGAGAGCGCAAGAGCAGGAGAGAGAGACACGGGCAGCGGCAGCTGAGTTTAGGCTACGAGCTCTTGCCATCAGCAAGCAAGAGCCAATAGGCTCAACTTCCACAATATCTAGCTCAAATTCTGTGACTCCTCAGAATGTCTGCTCTTGCTGTGGGGAAACATTGGTAGGAAAGGTTCCATTCTCTCGCTATGAATATCAATACTGTAGCACAAAATGTGTGCGAGTGCATCGACTGGCTATGGAGGAGGCTTAGAATTTCATCTTGTGGACAGAGAATCCAGGATGCCATTTGAGGTAGAAGGTAAACTTGCCCTAATTTGAAGGCCAGTCACTGGACAGAAGTCGCAATCAAAATTAGAAAATTGCTCTCCAAATTTTCCAACCTCGGTTAGTCTTGTGTGAGTCTGCTCTGCAAATTGGTTAGTTTTAGTGATTGTGATTTATTCCAAGCTGACTTGAGGAAGAGCTTTTTGAGTGTGGATGCCTTTATTCACCTTGGAATGGTAGAACATCTTGAATTTGTCACTACACTTTAGATTGTGGAGTTTTAAATGTGGTGTATTTTCCTTCAGCAGGTACTGCCATTTGATTGTTGAAGAAATGATCTAGCAATCTGCAAGTAATATGTCAGGTAACAACACAGCTTGAACTAGTACTACTTCTAGCTGTTCAGAGATCTCTATATGGGCTAGTCTATATGAGCTTGTGTACAAGTAATTTAGCACACCGGTTACTCCATGGTGGGAGAAAGCTGCTACCAAGAGACTGGCCTTAGAAATATGTGGAGGTTTAGGAGATTGCCACAACTTTCACATTTGATGTATTAGTTTTGTGATCACAATTTCAGTCTGCACCTAACAATCTTGTATGTGTTAACTGCATTGAATAAGATGCACTGCAGACACAGAGCTTACTTCATGAGATTGATGAGCAACTAATGTGCAAACAAACAATTTCATACCTTTGACCTTCAATGGCATTTGGTTGTGGGGCTTTCTTTGCATTTCATCACCTACCTTCAAAGCAATGATAACCAGAGCACATTGTGAAGTGCCTCTGCCCTCTACAACAACTTCAAACAAAATTGAGTAATGATGGAATATGTATCATGGTCAGGTCATGTATATGCAAAGCAAAGTTGATGAAAGAAAAGCAGACTATATGTTATATTTAATTCTGTACTTGTCACTCTCAAATTGGTTCCCAACTCAACAGAAACTTGTACCATGAGTCTTCATGTGGTGTTTCTCCCCTTCAGATAGAAAGAACAAACAAAATGGTTGCATACTGTGAGAATGAGCAGCATATATGAAGGTGTGTATGAATGCTAGATATTATGAGATGTGAAGGTCAGATTTCCTTGAAGAAATCGCTTCATTTAAAACTTCAGTGGAAAATCTTAATACTCCTTATTTAATTGATTTTGAGTTGAAACCACATAAGGAATGCACAAAAGAACCTTTGACTATTTTAATATCCACTTAGATATATATTCATGTTTTCAATGCACATAACTTTAATAAGATTAGATAAAATCATTTTATTGGAAGTCACTCACTTTGGTTTCTAAACTTCTGAGGCTGTTTGGTTTCATGTCTTTTTCATAACAAATTTGACATATTTGAAAATGTGCTAACATCTCATTTGGTTTTGTGTAAGGTAAGCCGCAGGGCCCTGATGTCTGGACCCACAAATCTATGACCGCTGAAAAATCTTGAGAACAAAACTTTACTACATGACAATAAGTGCAGTCATAATCTTCCGAGAAACATGCACAAAGTGTCACACTGTCACCACAATCACAAATAGCAGCAATGAGCTGCCACAACTACCCAAATGACTTCACCAGCTCCCAACAGTGGGCATAAATAAGTATAAATAATCTGCCCAAAGTTTCGAGTGAACCATTATACAAAATCTGCATCCTGAGTACCTGCCATATTTCCAAAAAACAGCATGAACACTCAGTCATGATGTTCACTAGAACTCAATAAACATGGGGGCTGTTTGGAGCAAACAATGGAACCTAGCATTTATGCACAGTGAGTCCTAAAATGCAACAGCGAGACTCATGTAAATCATCATCCTAAGCAATAAATTGTAGATAGACCTATTGAAACATCCAGACATGTTTTCTCCAAACTGTCAATTCTGTGCCTGACAAATTTGGAATTTGGATTCACAATAAGCAATTGGAATGAATCAACAGCATAGGTTAGTAAAAGTTATTACTTACCAATACCAGGTAGCTCCAACATGGAAAGTCCAGTCCAAATCCCTGTGACTTGTGCACCCACATTCTTCAAAAGTAATCGCCACAAGAGCACATACCATCCCTGAATTGATGAAAGCGATTGGCATCTCTTGCAATTATTTCCCGCCCACGTAACTTTGAGATGAACTTACTTGCGGTATGGCAATCTCCACATATCCGAAGGTTCTTCCAAATATGGATGATGCTACCAGGAGGGGTACTAATAAGCCCAAAGGCAATAGCCAGTTTCTCGCTATGGCAGCGAAGGATTTGTCTACTCTTGTGCTCATCCACATCCTGCATGACCCATCGAGTATCAGGAACATATCCTGCTTCCTCCATCTCTGTAGTCAAGTTATCCAACTCAGACCATATCTCAGCAATCTGTGGATGTGCAGTATCCCCAGACCTGAATGAATGAGTCTTATTTGCCACCTCGATCCAACTACGTCCTGCCTCCTTCTGTATACCCCTCTCCTTCATCAACTTCCTCAGTGATGTTGCCTTGTTCCAAAGGCCAGCAGTGGCATAGACATGAGAGAGTGACATATAGACTGCAGAGTTTTGTGGTTCCAGCTTAAAACAGATTTCTGCTGCACGTTCTGCTAACTTCACATTCCCATGAAGTCTACAAGCACCGAGTACTGCTCCCCATGTTGCACCACCTGGAGATAGCGGCATTTTGTTCACAAAATCTTCAGCCTCATCTAAGTGCCCAGCACGACCAAGGAGATCAACCACACAGCCAAAATGCTCATCACCTGGTGAAATGCCATAGACCCTTGACATAGAAAAGAAATACTGAAGTCCTTCATCCACTAGGCCTGCATGACTACATGCAGAAAGAACACCTATGAATACAACTCCATCAGGTTTCACACCTTCAGATATCAGTTGATGAAAAAGCTGGAGGGCCTCTCTGGCATACCCATGCTGACCAAGACCTACAATCATTGCACTCCATGTCACCAAATCCTTTTCAGGCATTGTGTTGAAAGTATTGTATGCATCCTTGATGCTGCCGCACTTGGCATACATGTTGATCAGACCATTCCCAACACGAATATTGGACTCCAATCCAGCTGCTGCAATCCATGTGTGAACTAATCTAGCTGATTGTTGTGAGGCTTGATTGGCACATGCCTTAAGGAGGCCAATGAAGGTCACTGTATTAGGCTTGACAGATGCATGACTCTCCATTTGTTGGAATACTTCCAACGCCCTTTCATATGGACCATGCTCAGCATATCCTTCAATCATTGCACTCCATGAGATGACATCCCGGACTTTCATATTGTCAAAGACCTGCTGGGCATCCTGTATGCTGCCACACTTGACAAACATGGTGATAAGCGCATTCCCGACATGGACATCTGTCTCCAATCCAGCACTCACAATTCTTTTGTGTACCCACTGTCCTTGTTTGAGAGCTACTGGGCTTGCGCATGCATTGAGAAGGTTTATGAAGGTCACATAGTCAGGCTTCACACGTTCCTGCTCCATTTGGTGGAATACTTTGAATGCTTCCTCATAATTCCCATTTTGAACTGATCCAGCAATCAGTGTATTCCACGAGACAACATTCCGCTCTGCCATCTTATGAAACACTTTGCCTGCAAGTTTCATACTCCCACATCTGGCATACATATGAATAAGGTTGCTGTCTAAGATAACATCTGTTCGGATGCCACTCTTGATCATGTCATTATGGACAGTTTTGGCCTTTTCCAGGTCTCCAAGGCTTGCACAAACACTAACAATGCTGGTATACATGATTCTGTCACATCTCACCCCTTCTTTTCGTACCTGCTCATAGAGCTTGAAAGCCTCTTGATTCAACCCCTGTTTGGCATATCCTGCCAACATGAAAGTCCATGTTATTGGAGCTCGTTCTTGCATGGCATCAAAGACTTTGCGAGCTTCCACCAAGCTCCCACATCTAACATACATATGAACCAGGTTGCTCTTCAAGAAGACATCCGTCAAAATGCCACTTTGGATTATGTCACTATGAACAACCTTGGCTTTTTCAAGGTCTCCAAGTCTGGCACAAGCACTGACAATGCTTGTATACATCAGCATGTCACACTTCACCCCTTGATCTCGTAGTTGCTCATAGAGTAAATAGGCCTCTCTATTTGACCCATGTTTTGCATATACTGCCAACATCAAAGTCCAACTGATCATATCTCGTACTTGCATTGCGTCAAAAACTTTTCGAGCTTCGAGTAAGCTTCCACACTTACAGAACATATTCAGTAGTGCATTCAATAAATAAACATCCGGCTTGAAACCGGTTTTGATTATATGCAAGTGCACATTTCTGCCCTCCATCAGATTCCGTGTGTGGGTACACCTTCGGAGAAGTAACTTATATGTGGAAGCATCTACACGAATGCCTCGCTGTTCCAAACTTTGCAGCACCTCTGCAGGTTGTCCACTCTCTGTCAATGCCCTGATCTTCCCTTGACTGGCATCAGACAAAGGCATGTGAACTCCTTCAATCTGTTGTTGTTGAATAGAAGTTGCTGTCTTATCTCTGCTGCCTGTTCCATCTCTCCTTACTGATCCAGCAGTCCTGTATGATCCCAGACACAACAATCCTCAATACCTATACACACAATGTAAAAAAATGACCGCAATACAGATCCAACCTCAAGAGGAAAAACCAATAAGACCCAAGCCTGATCATGCATGCATCTCACTATCTACCAATTTCAGCTCAGATCACACCTGCAATAACACCTCTGCCCTGACAGAAGAATGGACCCATGTCTCTTAGAAAAAACAAGTACATGGTATAGTGCTGATGTGGTTTCCCATTCCGGATTTTCAGGGAACCGTCAGCAAGATGTGTGTGCCTTTCTGACATGGCAACCAATTCTTCTTTGACCCAAACTGGGTTCGACCAACCATCGACCCTTGAAAGTGCTTCCTTTGACCACCGCTTGTGTTTGAACTCTTGATAGTTCAGATTTGTCTGTGGAAGATAACAAACTACTTCATGTGAGCATCTCCTACAACCTGATGAAAAAATAAATTTGATAGAGCTGCAAATAAATCGGAACGAGAGTTTTTTTCTGAAACACAAAAGTTGTACAATTTCAAAAAAACCAACCTAGTGCCTGAGTGTATTTCTGTAAAAGAGTGAGCAGATTATAGGTACACAAACTGCAACGAAAACTGTCTACTTCGGACCATGTGACCAAGGTTTATGAGGAACATTGAGAATGTATCGCCCTTCGCCACAGAGATCCACTGTTGAAGATGCCGAACAAAACCAAACAAAAGACCAGGAAAAGAATGTGTCACCCTTTCCAGAGAGATCTTCTGTTGAAGATGCCGGACAAAACCCCAAAGAAAAAAACCACCAAAATTTTTTTGCAAGAAACAGCCCAAACGGATATGGTAGGGTCATACACAGAAACGATAGGGAAATAATGGTTCAACAGAATCAAAGGAAAAGGGAGAAGGAGAAAACGAAACGCACCAGGGCTAACGAGCTAGATCCCATGTAAGGCCCCAACGGTACCATTGTGTTCCAGTGCATGCGTGCGTGCCTGCGTGCGTGCGCGCCTGTATGGGTAGAAGTCTTCAGGAGATATGCTCAGATGTCACAGCACGCAGAGGAAAGTCTGTAAGAAACGCCGTTTAGGGTTTGATGCACTTCGTTCCGTTTAGGGTTTAATGCACTTCTGTTTGTGGATGACTTTTTTATCTTCAAAATGATTGTTCAATTTTGAACATGTGGCCACGGTCTTCACAAAATATAGGGCTTGATAATCAACAAGAATCGGTGATTAAAGGTCTTGTTCAACAAACCTATCACAAGTTTGTGAACATCACAATTGGCACAAGATTTCTCGAGCATTCGTCACTAAAAAAAAAGTGCATCATTAGGGAGGTTGGTCCGCCAAGAAGGACGTGTCACATCACTAAGGAATTTCATCAATAGGAAGAATGCATGACTAGTGACCTCGAAGTTCCATCGTTGTTGTAGGCTGTTTTTGGTCTTTTCTTCACATTCTTGAAACTTTGAACTCGAAGCTCCATTGTTGTAGGTGAAATTATGATCTTTTCTTCACATTCTTGAAACTCTGAGCTCAAAGCTCCATCGTTACAAATGAAATTTGGATCTTATCTTCATGTTCTTGAAACTTTAAGCTTGAAACTTCATCGTTGCAATTGATGATGAAATATTGATCTTTTCTTCATGTTTTTGAAACTTGACCTCAAAACTCCCACAACATTTTGAAATTTTGAGCTCAAAGTTCCATTGTTGCAATTGAAATTTCAGTCTTCTCTTCATATTTTTGAAATTTTGAGCTTGAAGCTCCATCATTGCAAGTGAAATTCTAGTATTCTCTTCACATTCTTGAAACTCTAGTTATGTTCTCCATTTTTTGAAATGTTTTCTTAACAAGTTTAAGTTTCTAGTTGTGTTTTTTATGTTTTTAAAGTGTTGTTTCAACAAGTTCAAGCTTCTAGTTGTGCTCATTATTTTTTTAAAGTGTCGTCTCAACAAGTTCAACCTTTTAGTTGTGCTTTTTTTGTTCTTAAGGTGTTGTCTCACCAAGTGCAAGCTTCTAATTGTGCTTTTTGTGTTTTTGAAATGTTATTTCAACAAGTTCAAGTTTTCGATCATGTTATTTGTGCTTTTCGTTGTGTTTTTTGTGTTGAAATATTATTTTGCAACCTTGAGATCAATGTTTTTCTTTTTAACAAGTTGGCGACAAATTTCTACATTTCTAAAAAGGTAATTACCATTACAAAGAGAAAAAAGGGTGTTAGGGTGCAATCACAATAAATTAACCAACAAAGACAAAGAGGTCAACCACAAATGGGCCCTTTGTGGAATTTTGATTTTTTCATAACAAGGATTTTTTTTGCAACATTTTTTTAAAATATTTAAAATTCCCCCAATAAATTACATTATTTGTGTTAACTATTTTGGAATAAATTTGAATTCTTTAAAAGTGTACAAATTGTTAGATTTTATGTTTTGTTTTGAAAAATGATCATGATTTCAAATCGTGTTAAAATATGATAACTATTTTATGCTTTGACTTTTTGTATCATAAGCCATAACTTTGTTTATATTTCGTGCACATTATGACCATTTACAACTAGCAAATGACTCTTGAAATTTGAATATTTTAAAATCATATTCTTTTTTTTAATTTTAAATCAAGTATCACAATTTTTAAATTATGAATGATTTTCATATGTGGATGGTAGGTTATCATCATTTTAAATTTTTTCCATCGAGTTATTTTTATTAAAAGAATCCTTAGCCTAATGTTTCACAAAACTGATTTTTTGGAGTTAAAGTTCAAAAGTCTTTTATGAAAATCAAAACTCAATTTATTAAATTAAATTATTTTTAAAAAATCAACAATCATATAAGTCATTTTAAACAAACTTCTTTGACCAACATGACATTAAAGTGGCATTACATAAATATGTTTGACAAAATTTATATTTTTTTGGTCATATGACATGGTTTTTGGCTCATTTGATTATGATCACAACCATTTATCATTTAATTGAAATTATTTTTTGGGAAAGGTGCCACCATATTTATGTCTACTAACTACAATTTTAAGATTTCATTGAAATAGTATTGTTAGTAAAGCCAAAATTTGTCAATGGATGCTCATTTGCACCTTGGTTCCATCATGAAATTGAAAAAAAACCACCAACGTTTGCCATGGTAGCATTTTGTTATTGGATCATGTAATAAAAATAATGACATATTGTTGTTAGGTATGATCTTATTGTTGTTTTATGTATAATACTTTGGGCTATGTGTTGTTTTTCCATTATCAATAACAATTGAATGATTAGAAAAAAACCTACTCTTTGTCAATACCATTTTCATTAATGAAAGATTGACATCATGGGGTATCTAATGAAATCAATTATAAAAGAAGGCATCCAAATGAGACCATTATATAAACTATTTCAGTTGCCTTTAATAATTTATGGTTTGATTATGGTTATTTAAAAATCATCCACCATAATTAAACCATAAAATATTTGTAACATTATGATTTACATTATATATATAATGAATTTGAGAGTTTGAGGTTTAAATATTTTGATCTTCGCTTAGTAGTTCCAAATATTGTCATGACTTCTAGTGGTGGCACTTCCAACCTTGATCACAACTCAAAACATGAAAAAATTTATGAAAATTATTTACATTAACACTTTCATGTAGCAAAATTAATTGTGTTTCATACATATAGAGGAAATTCAACTACATTTTGTTTCGTGTCAAGCTTTGGAGGGAAAAGTAATTTCCCATTGGAATCTCTTTTGTCATTGTAAAAGTCTAAACGTGAGATTTTCTACTTGTCTGATTATTGTTTTTTAGTAGGCCAATTTGGACTAGATTGTCTAGACTTCTTTAAATTACATCTTGTCATTTTTATTATATTATTACTTTAAATAGATGTATTTAGTGTAATTTGATAAAATGGTTCATAAATTATGGTGTTGGATATTTTGCAAATAGAAAGATGAATCTATTATGTATGGAGTTTCATAAATGCATGTGCTTGTATTGATAATAAAACATAATGAAATTGATTGGGGTCATGTTTATTGCATATGTTACTATGAAAATAACACATTGAATTGTTTACTTGTTACATGACATTTGTATGTGTGTAAATAATGGTGCACTTTTGGTGATTTGAAATTTCATAACACATGTTATTTTTTTGTAATTTTATGTGTTTATGCAAGTGTTATTTTGCACATGCTTTTGTGTGTGTGTGTGTGTGGGCTTGGATTTATGCATGTTTACATGTAAGCCATATTCTAAATCATTAAAATTATATGTCATGATAGTTGTCATGCATTATCACATTGACATCTACACCTATCACTATGCACAACCATAAATAAAATTTTTAAAAATCCTTAAACATGGCACATCACATTAAATCACCCCCTTTTTTGGGGCCAAAGTGGCCCCAAATAAAAAATATTAATAATGTAATACGAGATTTTATTTTTATTTTTTCCATTGTTCATATTCACTTTTTTCAATGTTACAACTTTTCCAATTCTTTACACTTGTCAAATTTAAAACAATCCAAAACCTTTAGAAATGTTAAAATATTGTATCGATGTCTTTGACAAACCATGTTCAAAAGTCATCACAAATATTAAAAACCCAAACCAAGAAAAAAATATCCTTGTCATCTTGTCAAAAATAGTTTAATTGCATTGATTGCTTCATTTTCACTATGAATTTTGTTTTGAAATCTCCCCCTATCTTCTTTTATATTCAAGAGACGATAAAAAATCACTCCATGTTCATAGTAACAATAAAAGATTTTTCATCATCTTTTAGATTCTTTTGACAATTTTCTTTCTTCTCTTTCATAGAAAATATGGGTGAAACACTTCTTCAATCCCATGAAGATTGCATTCTTCACTAGATCATGATAATTCACTAACACCCCAAAGAGCACAAATCCCAACTCCTAAGAATTAACACCCTTAAGAACTCCTAGGGATATACACTTGGAGATGATGAAAAGAAACTTATGTTGGAACAAGCGTATGAATTATGAACACCAAAGCATGTATTGCAATAGAAAATTTATTATTGCAAACCATTACAAGGGCCATAATCATGCTTGCAACAAATGGGTGGCATTTTTGGTATTTTGGTTGGTTTTGTTTGTGTCATCAATGTTTGAATGATGTTGTTGGTTTTGTATGTATTTTGTAGGTTTAAATTGGTATCAATTATTAGGGCCTAAGGTTTATTGGGAAATTCTTTGCTACTAGCATACTATGTTGTTGGCCCAAATGTGAACAAGGCCTTGACATTAAAGCCCAATTGTGGAATTTTTAAAATTTTAAAATTAATTTCTAACAATGAAAAATACTAAATTTTTTAATATCTCCCCCACCTTAGGTCTGAAAATTATAAAATCACCTCTAGGAAATCCATTTATCAAGTTTTTCCAATTGTACCAAAAATGCACCTAAATTCCCTTTTTTTTGTCTTGATTTAAATGAATTTTCAATGAATTTATTTTTTCAAAATTCAATAACTCTTGCATTGTAGGTCTAAACATTATCAAACAACCTCAATGCACCCTTCCTCATCAAGGGCTTCCCAATGGTATCAAAAGTGCAATAAGAGGTGTTATGGTTTGGGAAGTCTCAATGTGACAAACAAAGCAAACAAATTACCTTCATAAATAGATTAACATAATATCCTTGTAGCAAATTCACCTAGTTGATAAGCATTGAAATGCCACCAAATTATTTTTGGGGTGAAAATTTGCCAAAAGTTGACACAATTTTCCAAACATAAATTTTTTTGTCACAAATTCCTTTTATGAAAAATTTGTTTAAAAGTGACAAAAACTTGTTTTTTGGGGAGGGTTTTACAAAATTTATGTCTATTGGTTATGACTTTAAGAGTTCCTTGAAATAATGTTGTTAGTTATGTCAAAATCTATCTAGGGATGCTTACCACCTTGGCTCCATCAAGAAATTGGGGGAAAAAAAAAGGGATACTGCATATAATTGAAGTCTTGTGGACTAAAGTATTTGATGCATTTGTGGGATATACAAAAATATAACAAGAAACAACCTATTCATTGATAGTGCCTTTTGGAGAATCACATCTAGGATAACACGATGGGGCATTGAAATATTGAATATTCTTGTCATATGTTAAAGTCCTTGGCATGAAAAGACATGCTTATCAAGAATGGAATGTAAACAAGCTACTAAATGCAAACACAATACATAGACTCATGATCAACAAATCTTATCAAAATAAATAATTTTTTTGAAAAAGGTCCAACAACCTTGATATGAAGATTTCATAATTTTGGCAATACTTGATAAGTATGTTAAGTCCACTTGTAAGTTTTAAAACTATCTTGGGATCCCAATGTTTAGTTGTAAAGTGATGGTTTGCAGAAAAATACAAGCATGAGTTTAATTGGAAATGATCAATCCACATACTAAAATTGCATGAGAATATGATTGTAGATTTGGTGAAGACATGGTACTTTTTCACAATCACCTTATACTAGGCCACTTAGATCGTCTACATGCAAATTGTTTTGTGCCTCATTGAACTAAATCCCATGATGAAGATGTTTCCAAGAATTCAGAGTAAACAAGAAGAGAAAAGAAAACCTTATATAAACAAGGATGGAAATCCATCCACAAAAAGTACAAGGCAAATGTAACACACAAAATGAAAACCAAAACAATCAAAACAATTGTAATGAAGTGGAGGACCTAATGTTAAACAACATCCTTTGTCGCAAATCAGCTAATGATGGAGGTGCATTAGTTGGTATGTGTGGAAGAGATGAAGAATTGTGATTAAGCATGGCAACTTGCTTGAGAATCGCGATGGCTTGCGCACATTGAAAGGCTATTGACATTCATTACTTATAATAAGATTTAAGCATTGAAGGTATTAAGGAGATCTATTGATGGTGCATTATACCAACATGTACACAAGAAGTCAAAAAGGAATCAAAATGAAGATAGAGACAACCATAGATCTCTATGGCAAAAGGAATGAAATAATTTCTTGGCGCTCGTTATGTGTAGGATTGTGCCTTATCTTGAGTGGCAACTTTTGTTGCATGCGCTATCATCGTTGAAGCACATTACACCAAACCTAGCTTCATAAAGGTATTTTTCATGATGTTGTGTTTTTGAGGGTTTAGGGTTTTTGGAGATTTTCATTTCTTGTGAGGTCAACATCCTACTTTGTAAAGGTTTAGAGTTTAGCTGTTGTGTTTTTGCTGGTTTGCAATGTTTGTGTTCAGCGTTTTCTCATTTCTTGTTTGGATTAAATGAAGGTTTGATGAACTTCATAAAGGTTTAGGATTTACTTGTTTATAAAGGCTCAAGGTAATACTTGTTGAGTTTTTTGCAACAATTTGCTTCTTTGTTCATTTGTGTTTTGAAATTTTCTTTTCTCATTTCTTGGAGGTTTATGTTGAAGGTGGGAGTTGGCAACAATGAGGAATGTCAAAAGGGAGAGAATGCCTCCTTTACCAAGTCAGAGTTACACGAAAATCGGTACTAGTGCTCTTTGATCATGCTCAAGAGGGCTGGAGACACAAAGGAGAGAGGGTTTGTCGATGCAGGGCTTGGGAAGCAGAGAAGGATGTTGCTGTAGCCACAGAAAAGGAGGCTGCAGTGCTTCATTCTGCCAAGCATGGTGTTGAAGTTGGGTATCTAAAGCCCAAAAGTCTACTGCAGACTGTAGGAGAAGTGTTGCAATGTTTATGGCAGAATGATTGAAAGGCCATACTCCAAAATCCCAGCGTTTTAGTTATGGAGAAATTTGTGTCATCATCCATTGTTCAAGGGTTTTCTGCCTCCTTGCTTTGAGGACATTGCAACCCTATGACATCTCCTAAAACTAAAGCAGATATCAACAACCATTTTTCTGAAGACATGCCAGGACGGGCTTCACACCCATCTCAAGACAAGTCTGTGGGGCTGGCAAATCCTGGCATAATGAGACAATGAGTGTGCACTGTCCAGAATGAGATCTAACAGTGTCACTACGCAATAACTTCTCAACTTGGCATACTGGAGGGGGCTCGGCACCTTAACACATGAATCTTGTGAGTGAAAGGGCTACTACAGAAGACTTGTGGATAAATAAATCATTATTGGGATTCAATTTTCAATGCTAAACAACAATAGAAGCTAGAAATGCCTTAGCTACTTGATACACTGTAGAAGCATATACCATGCACTGACCCGCCACATAGGGGAAAGGGACTAGCAAAGAAAGGCAATAAGGACTACAAGGAGTTCCACCTCTTTTTTCAATGATCACCTCTTATAGACAGCTTTAGAGCTTCCTCTTTGCAATTTGGAACTTACCCCTCACTTGCCACAAACTTAGCTTGCTCAGTTTAAAGTGCACCCTCCCTGTGAAGAGCCTCCATCCATACATCCTCCATGTAATTCCATGGTCACCTCTATGAATGGATAGCTGCGGTCTGAGGTCTTGGACAAAAAGTGTGTGAAACACTATAGCTTCAATGGTGCTTGCACTCTGGAGGCTGTTCTTCACCCCTCACAACCCCCACCTTGGAGAAAATGCACATACAAAGCTCTGGCTTCACTGCTGCTTGCACTCTGGAGGCTGTTCTCCTCCTTGCTGCTGGCCGCTGCTATTTGCCTGAGCATTGGCCTGCATATACTCCATTCCAGGTACAGAAAAGACTTTTATTTCAAGATAAACATTAAGTCAACTGCAGGAAAAATTCTTCAAGCAGAGACAATGCAAGAAACAAATGTCTATTGAGACTGCAGAGAAAAATCCACAGAAACACTCTGAAAGTAACAACTTTGTCATTTACACCCAATGCAAAAGCAAGGAGGTACTGATGATTATACCTTGGCTGCAGGGACCACGTGCTGCATCCACATATCACACAACAAGATGTCAACAAAATTCTGAAACGCTAAAAATATCTCAAACCTCATGTGCAGATTGTGAAAAAATCACCAGATATAGAGTTGTCAGGCTATGAGTAGACAATCCAACATTTACAATAGGACAACAAGAATAGACATGTTACCTTTCGACCATGGACTTCCTCCTCATCATCATCCTCTTCATCCTCCTCTTCATCCTCCTCCTCATCATCTTCATCTTCATCATCCTCATTACCTTCCTCGTCTTCATCCTCAAAGTCCTCCCCTTGCAAAGCCTCACCTGTGAACCATGAAACTGCATGGGGGATAATCTTGTCCCTTATTGTTGACCTGCCAAGATGGAAGAATTCCCACTCAGATGGAGAAAATCCTGACAAGGGTAAGTTTCTCTGAATGTCCTAATGTAAGAATGCCTACCCAATTTGTACCAGCAATTGGACATAGGGACAAATTCTGACTATTCCAATGGAAGGAAACTGCTAATCGTATTACTCTGGTTGCTCTGCATTCTTGTGGTCCACCCTTGTCCCATCTGCATTGAGGAGTCCAACCACCATCTACAATTTACTTGATCCCAAAAACGTTGTATGCAGTCAAAGTTGGATTAACCCCACCATGTGTTACTGGTGTTCCTCAAAGACCAAAGGCTGGCACACTCCCAATTCATGTAAACACTCATTAGAGAATAGAGACCATAAAGGAGGGAGCTCACCCAATATCATAATCCTGCTCCATTAGATCTTGTAACTCCTCTGCCTGCACATATAGTTCCACCCAGAAGTGCTTTACAAATGTCTGACTCCAGGCACATGGTAGAGTGGAGACATCTCTATTCTTCAATTTCTTTCTCATTAGTGCTCACCTCGAAAAGGACAGTCCTGGATGAACTGTCCATCAAAAGTTTTAGCATGTGTCCTATTTAACAACAATTTAACACAATCAGAAGAAGATTACATAGACTTTGACAGCTAGAAAAGGAGAGCCTCTGTACCATATCCTGGTCGATATCTTCATCATCTGGCACTTGAGGAGGGTTGAAGAAGTTGAAAAAGCTCTCACATCGTTCAGTCTTTGTCACTGGCTTTGTGTTCTTTGACCCATTCTTGGGTTTCTTTTTCAGCACCTTAATTGTCAAATTCTTCCCAGGAATCCAGTCAATCTCTGTCCTGCAACACCAATCACAGTTTGGCATAAGCAAACACAGCCCATCAAAGATGCCAGTTAGCACTTCTAACTAACATGTAAATGGTTATCTTTCTAGCACATAGTATTATGCAGGAATGAACAACAATTGGAAGAAGACGGCAAAACAATGTCCCATGGCTTGACTGCTCTAGATGGTTCATCAAATGCTGAAAAGAGGTGTGGGCAACATTCTTCTAGGCCAACACCTACTTCTAGAATTCATGATGATGCTGGAGGTGAGATCCCCATGGCACCATATTTAACTATAGCTATTAAGAGAAAGCAGGAAATGCAAAAATCCAGCTAAAGCCTCACAATTCATTCATGGAACTTACCCCACAGCACGCTCCAAGATGGGCTCATCATCCTCAATCATGTGGTAGGTCTTACTTAACTGCCAATAAATACCAAGTTCTTGAAGTCAATATGGATTGATATTTCAATGGATTACCAGATAACATGTAACAATTTAGGAAAAAACTTAACAGGTTTAAGCAAGCAGCAAATATGGTAACACACTCAGATAGAATTAAGAAAGTAATCCCAACAAAGATTCAGGTATGAGGTGCTTGATATCTGGAAGATGACAATATATGTGTCAAATGTCACTTAAGCCTCCCATCAAGACCCGGACAAACAAACAAATAAAGATACTCCAAATTCCACATGAATGAAAACCAAAAGTACACCTCATTTTACTCTATGAAGAGAGTAAATACAAATTCTCCTGACATCCTAAATGATAGGGAAAAACCATTGGGTTCTTGAAGTATGGGTTGGTATCAAAGTAAAACTCCAGTACAAAACCCTTATTCTCATCCAAATTGCTCGATTTGATGTCATTCAAAAATTTCAGGGCAGCCTCATCACGTTCTGTGATCTGCCATTCACAAAGATGGGTGACATAAGTAATGTAGCAATAATTGCAGAGATTAACTCTCACTGCAAGTCTTGTGAGATACACAAGCACAAGGCTCTCAACAGAAGGTGTATCCCACAGACATTATCAGAGTACAAATTTTTGTCCTACCTGCATGCCCAAAATCTCATTGGTTTTCATTGCTGTGAGCCAGAAATGTGGAACACCTTTCTCTGTAACATTCAAGTTCACAAGACCAGCATCAGTTTAACAATATGGATGCCATAGGCCTGATCATATATGCAGAGAAAAACCCATAGGTAGGGCAAAGATCAAGTAAATAACATAGAGCCAGTTAGTATGAATTTTTTTGTGTAGAAAGTCTTGCACTATATGTGTGCAAGTGGTAGCTTGAACAAAAACTACTGACATAATGATACATACATGGGAGCTAGATCAATAAGCAAATTAACCTTCCTCACCTGCCTCCTCTGATGCCACATTCGACTCAGGGGCTTCATCCTTCAAAGGCTCAACTTCAAGAAAACCATTCACAATTTCGGCTCGCTACAATCAACCAAACAAAATGATCTTTGTAGGGTCACTCTTCCTAGAAAAAAGTACAAGATAATAATGATCAACTCAGTCCTTGCTTCATACTTGATCAATGAAAGCTTTCTATGTCAAAACACAAATTACCTACTTACATCATAAGGAGGAACTGCAATCCTGCCTGAAAAGGTAATATGCTGAGAAGGTTTCCAGACAACAGATTACATAAAGATTTATACTAGTCATCCAATTTCAGTTAGGCTTGCAATAGTCCTTGTTCCATCCTGATCTCCATACCTTAGAGTACAGTGGTTTGTACAACTTCTGATACTTGGCTTCTAGAGCAGCTCTCTCCTCCTTAAACTTTGCCTCAAGTTCATCATGTTCACTCTTTCAGCCAGAAAAGGAAAAAACAATAGTTTAGATCCAAAGAAAGACAAAGATTTCATCTACTTCAGTGCATTCATTGCAATATTCACACAGGTTCCACTCTTGAACTTTGACTAGGGCAATCTTGCTTATCACACCAAGGAGATTGAAGGGAAGGTACTTGACAGTTAAAACAAAATCCAAAGATACATCCCAATCCAAACTTTTGAGCTAGAGCTTCCAACAACTATTTACTTTCAAGCACAGTCTTGGAGAATTAAGAGACATTTAATAGAGCCATATAGCTTCCACATTGAAAACATGAACATTTCACAGTTGACCTCACCAACCGATGATCAGCTGAAATGAGAGCCAGGTAGGTAGAAAACATAAGTAATGTCACTAGACAGAAGACATACAGAACCCACACTACACAAACCAAAAGCCAGTCAATTCATACAAGATTCTCTGCTCAAGATGATGCCACAGAGGTCAGTTCAGATTCCACTCCCAAACATAGCTAATTTAGAGAGATGCAGTTCATCAAAAAGCAATTAATGTCAATCTGAGACCAGGAATCAAAGTCTCAGTTGCTAAACAGAGAGGCCCACTTCAGAAAGACTTTCAAATACTGTCTTGAGCAAACCTGGAGCTCTTGGAGAACCGCAACCCGTCTCTTCACTTGAGGTGAAAGAGATTCAAGATATCCTGAGGATTGACCAGCAAGATACTGCAGTCTATCCTGCAACAATGTGAACAAATTGCTTTGGCCAATAAGAAAGAAGCAAGACAAGACAATATAAAATCCAACTGTTCTGGTTTTCCACCCCTTGATCACATAACTTCACTTTAATCAGGACCCCACATGCACCACTCACATTGCAACAGGAGCTCATGACAACAGATCAATGCATTGGAGCATGCAAATTCTTAACTCTGCAAACCCATTAAGGATGACCTACAATTTAGAAGAGAACGAAGTACAACAGAGATAGAACCTGAATTGGAAACACAGGGGCAATGCCACACATCTGTGAAAAAGGAAAAACTCACCTTCAAGATGGTCACCAAACCTGCCCGATCAGCTGGGCTCATAACTACAAGCAGGAGAATCATTCGGTCAGATTACATTCAGATGCACTTGATTCTGGTACGAATTCAAATAACTACCTATGAAGCAAGTCCCCTCATCGAGGAAAATCATCTCATTGTCCTCAGATGAATAAAGCAGCAGCAGAGAACAACAATCTGAGTTCGTCTCCTATGCTACCGAGTCCCAGCAGTCCACTGTGTGAAAAAAACACAGTTCAGGATTTAGGGTTTTTCAGTCTCGAGTGTGCACATGCTACTGTTGCAGAAGCTTCTGTTCAAGATGGAACTTTAAGGTCAAGCTTCATAGTACAAGCTGATCATTTCAAAGAACTTGAACTACATATTCCTAGTATTGCACCGTTTTTTTACATACAGAAGGAATTTCATAAAAGCATAAAGATTTCACCCTCCTCGTCAGCGCATGATGAGAAGAATGTGAAGTTTTTTTCAAAACCTGCAATAAATTCTTCCGATTGCTGCTACTACGTCTAAAAAGGTCCATCCACAAATCGTGTTATTGATTTAATTTGAAGCGTAGCACCGCCATCGATTGGACTCAAAATCCTTCACAATGACAATAACCAGTAATACTAGGAAAAGAGCAAGTAGACCAAAAAGCAATGGCTCAAGCAACAGAAGAGCAGAAAGAAGCAAACAATAGTACCTCCATTGCCCGGCGGTAGAACTGCACCGAGATCCGACATTGTAGAGAGAGAAGGAATGTCACCGCTTCCTTGATTGCTCATTCTGGCTCCGGCGGCTGTTGTGAAAGCAAGAAAAGAATCTACCCCCCCTAATATAATACTCCTGTGCAACCGCGCGCGCGCACACACACAAACACACCTGCTATGCTCTTTCAAGTGCTACAGAAGAGCAGATCTTCTACTGCAGACTTCGATTCTCAGCTCGACAAAAAGTGAAAGAAACGGAAACAATTGCAGCCGCAGGAAACACTGCAAACAACTACATGAATATCAGAAGAGAGAAGACAGAAAAACGGGCGAATCCAGCAGGCGGCTGCCAGCAGCCGCAGGGGCGCGACGAAGGAGATTCAAAACCCTCGTAGCTCCATCACCGTCTTCTCCTTCCCCGGCACCGCGCTCGAGAAGGGCTTCGACGGCAGGTTCCCTGTTCCCAGTTCTCAGTTCCCGGTTCTCATTTCGAGGTTCTCAGTTCCCGGTTCCCGGTGGTGGCGCTCTGTGCCAGAACAACCCTGGCAGGCAAGTTTTCCTTTTCCGGTCCACGTCCTTTTTTCCTTTTGACACCTCGCCAGCTGCGATGCCTACAGCTGGCTCCGGCAATTTGGGATCTGGGTAATAACCAGACCTCACGGTTATTTGGACGGTTCCTAATAAATTAAATGACCACCTTTTAGTTACCTACTGAATTACCTATTTAGTTGCCTATTTAATTACCTATTTTGTTGCCTATTTAATTACCTATTTAGATGCCTATTTAATTACCTATTTAATTACCTATTATTTTAAAGAATATTACCTAGTATATACTAGTGTGGCCTGTGCCGTTGGCCCAAGTGTGAACCCATTCCAAATCTTACCAAATAAATTCCATTAAATCCTGCTTATCAAGATCATTCCAAACAACACCAAAAGCACATTCCAATTCCTCCAAAATTTTCAGTTATAATTTAATTTAATTTAATTTTTAGTGAAAAATCATTCAATATTCAAGAACTTTTTGCACAGCAAGTCCAAATGTCATGGAACCAAGCCCATGCACCCCTCCTCCTTGTCAAGAGCTGTCCAAAGACACCAAGAATGTGATCTCAAGCATCATCCCTGTTCAGTGGATCTCAGAACTACAGAACAAAACAAACTACCTTCCTTCATAGATAGATTATGCCAATAGCTTCTTCCTCTCATGTTTTGGAAGTGTATGGTAGAATAAGGAGCGGGGCATTCCCCCAAATAACTAGCCCATACATGAGGCGGGCCTATAGGGCACTTATTTGAGAATCACCTTGCTCCAAATGTGTTACCTGACATTAAGCATAACATGAACTTGAGTTCAAAAGTTGGAGCTTTGAAACAAAACACAAAGAGCACCAAACATTCAAAGGAGCTTAGAAAGTGTTGGAGAAAAATCAATGATAAAAAGGCAAGGAGCTTGAAAAAATGTCAATATACCCATTACATTGCCATATGAAAAAGGAGAAAGTGACATGAGGGTTATGGTTTTTCCTAAACCCTAAAGCATATGCATATCCTGATTTTCAAAAACCCTAATGGCCAAATATGTATTTTGAATTGGCACCCTTTAGATGAATATGGTTACACATAAGAATAAAACTTAGTTCACATCCAACAAATGTGAATCATGACAAATATGATTTAAAAAAAAACCCCAATTATGGTTTTATCCATATAATTATGCATATTCATATTTAGATCTTTCTAGATAACCGAACAACATTGGTGCCAACCAATGATTTTTTTCCAACATTTTTTTCATTTAAAAAAAAAGGGAAAGTCAAGGAAATTTTTGTTTATGTAATGTAAATACAACTAAATTTGCTAATTTTTTGGAAAAAAACACCAAATTAATGTTCATCTTGTGATAGACTTAAAACTTTGTGTAACATATGTACTATTTTTGCTATAGATAGAGGTAGAATTCAAAAATCTATGAAACCATAAATTGAGTTTTTTCAACATGTACATGAAAATTTCATGTCCTCATGTTGCATTAAATCATAAAATATAGTGTAATCAATCATAACATACTTCTATTGTAGGTTATGCCATTTTGTAAGAAAATAATATTTGAAATCAAATTTGAAGCATGAATTGTTGAAATCTTTGCAACAAATGAAACATTTATTGATGGGGGCTATTGGCCTTGGTGGTTTGCTTTTCAAATTTGATAGTAATTTGGGCGCACCTATTTGCTAGTATGTCACGCTTTTCATTGCATTTTGAAACAATTAAGTTTTCTTTGGTACAAGACCATTAACAATGGATGTAATATTGATAATTTGAAGCCCAATTTTTGGTTAAATGTGTGCCCAACCATTTAGCTCACACTTTTGATTGTTGGTGTATTTTGAATGTTGCGGGCATTTTTTTTTTATCTTCTTAACTATAATAACACCAATCATGCACAATTCTTGGAATTTTGATCTTATGAATCCAAAATATCTCCACTAATCCAAAAAATTCTTGAAGGCAAGGCTACATTGAGACATGATGTGGCACATCGCCTTTTCATCACCTTATGCTAACTTTTACATTTTGTGCTTATGCCACAAATAAGTTCATTGTTTTTACAAGTACAATTAAAATGCATAAGATTGTGAATAGATTATAAGTCCATATGTAGCTACCAACCATCTTGGAACATGCCAAAAGCTTTGGAAACTTTTGGAGAGTCTTCCCATCCATAACAACCAAAGGACAACTAACTATTTAATTACTATTTATTTATTCATATAGCTTATTTAAATCCATTGAATTGTTTGGTTTTTAATCTTTCACCCTCGCAAGTATATATGAAATCGACATTGCCATGATTTAACAAACAAGTTTTAATTATGTAGTAAATCTTCCAAAATTAACTATCTCACGCTCCTTTCCTCTACCCACCTACATGGATATGAAAAGACACAATTTGTATTTTGCATGGATATGTAAAGGCACAATTTTGAGATCTAGCATGAATTATTGAGAACCTTATATAAGAACATAAAAGAAAATAAAGAAGAAGGAAGAAGGGGGGATTGGGTGAAAGCTTGCACAAGGGCATTCCATGTATATATTATTATAAAAAAATTGTGAGGCCAATTATTCCAAGTGCAGTCGAATTACATATAATTCAATGATGATACATGGAACTAATTTAAAGGAGATGACTAAAGGGTTGTCTTTTTTTTCATCCTATCTAAATATATTATGGTGGTTAGAATCTATTTTGAATGGAATGGAACAATGTCTTTTGTGATATTCTAGTCCTTTCACATTTTAGTTTCATATAATAATGAATTAGTGTTTTGCATTTCAAGAACATTTGGAGAATTTTTTTTCCTTGTCTTTGTGCAAATAAGGAAAATTTATTACATGTTGTATATTACATCATGTCATTATTTAGGGCTTTGTGCTAATATGTACTACCAATGACAATCATTTTTTTTTAATGATCTTATGTTCTCATATGTTTTTCAACAATTCATTATTATTTATATCACTATCAAATTTAATTTGAATTATATAAATATCATGGACATGAAAAGGTAAGTGTTAATCACCTTTTTCATATCCATGTTGGTGGGTAGGGAAAACGAATGAGGTAGTTATGAACATTATGAGAAATCGTGTTTGTTGAAACCACATTACCCTCCAACTAAAATTCAAAACAAAATCATATACAACTATTATGCAATTATCCCCATATAAATATAGTGTAGTAATAAATAAATTATCACGTCAAAAAATCAATTAATAATTGCAAGTGATTTGAAAATAAGCCTTTTATATGGTAATTTATACACATTGTACATACATATGTAATCAACCATGTTTGATTTTTAAAAATATTGCATTGTAATTGCATGTAACAACTACTTAAAAACTTTTGTAAATGTGCCACTAAAGTAATAGCTATGTTGTAATTAATGTACAATGTACTACACGTAATCATGCCACATGTACACATTTCCACCATCCATTATGGGATACATTTGCAACTAGTTCTCAATTATGATTCCCATTGATATAATTAATACAACATTGGTGCGCCACTACTAAAGTACTATTGTTCAACTATGTTATGATTATAATATAATTACTTATAATTTAATAGGGATACATATTCATTGATTATTTATATTTTCATCATATGTGCTTCATTTTGAATAATTAAAGATTTGATGGGAATGCTACCTCAAGCTTTAAAAATCATTTTTTATGTGCAAAGGAAAAGGAGTAATGAAAAAATAACAAGAAAAAAAAAAACTTTTCAACTTACAAAACACTATTTTTGATTATTTTTTTTCCCTCTTTGAACCTTTCTTACTTTCAAACCTCATTTTTTTATTTTTTTTATTCATTTTAAACAATTTAAAATGTTATAAGACTACCACCTAAAGTTCAACAAATCATGTTTGAATTTAATGACAACATAACAATATACAAATTTTTTTTTGGGTGTTTGGGAATTGGCATTTGTAGTGTTCAATGGTTTGTTTTTAAAAAATTCATGACCCGCTTTACTTTGGGGGGTTGTAATTTTTTCAATTCTTTTCCATTTTTTACAATTTTTAATGTGTTAAATGCGCTAATAAAAAGGGTTCAAGTTTTGTTTGGACACTAGAAACAATGGAACCCTCCCCTTGGATCTAACCTACCCTCAACATTTAAATGTTATAGTTGCAACTCAATTGTAACTCAATTTGCAACTAATAAATAACAAAAAAATTTAACCCATATGTTTTGTCTTCGAATCCCATGTTACAAACTATATAAAAAAAAAGGTTTGTTATCTCATGTTTTCACATTAAAATACATGTGCTATTTTGAAATGAGTTCAAAAAAACTTCATTTAAAAGCAAAACATAAATCAAAAAATAAAATTTCATGGCTATTATTTAGTTCACTAGTGTTTTCTTACCTATTTACCCATTTAGGTAAATAAGTAGGTCATATTTTTCTACCTACCTATGTAGGTACGTAGGTCTTAGGTAAATATGTAGGTATGTAGGTCTTAAGACCTACCAACCCTTAGCTATTAAATAAATATTTTTATTTATTTATTACAAAATATAATTAATATGTCATGTGGCAATTTTTCATTATGCCACACATCACAATCTTGAACCATCATTAACAATCATAATGGATGATAAAAATCAATATTTCAAAAAAAATCATTTTTCTATCAAAAAATCTTCACAATGCCACATGCCAAATTTTAATAGATGGATGACAATTAATGATGTCAACATGACATCATAGGTGCAATTATAATGGAATTGCATAGTAGTTGAAAATGAATTATTGATGCATCCCTAAACTCTTTGATAGATTCAACTATGAATTTAAGGTGAAAACAATGGAAGGATAAAGAATTAGGGTATGCTCCCTGGCTCACAACACTTTGAGGGTAAAAGGGCATGTTAAAGTTTCAAGATGGGGACTAAAACGAGTGACAAGTGGGTCAATTATTCACACGGACCTGCACAAACCAAACAATAAATTGATTAGTGCACAATTGAAACATTTTTGGTGCACAAATGAGCCACATGCAAACATGAATTCACAAGATTCATCACAGCCCGGATTTAGGAAAAACCATCATTTTCCCCCTTATAATATTCTGTATGCTTGGCCACGGGGCATGCACTCAAATGACCCAAGATTCCCAAGTTGGGAGTCTTAAAATTCTCAAAATTAGGACTCCCGTGATTTTGGAGGGCCATAATGTTTTTTGCAAACCTTTGATTGAAGTGAAATTTAAAGCAAAGTTGTAGCCCTCATTGAGAGCTTTTCAACGGTATGTGACACCATTTGCACGCAAGTAAATTATGGTGATTTCTAACTTTTAGTGGTTGGGAATCAAATTGGTAGTTTGACTCCTGACCTTTCTTTTGGCCATAACTTATGTTTTAAGTACCTAAATGGGTCATGCGAACCCATTTTGAACATCTACATTTCAAAAGATTTCTAAAAATATAAGAAACTCTTGAATCCAATGAGTTTTGAACTTTGTAATCACCTTATAAAAATTCAGGAGTCCATCGAGACTCCAACTCCCAAAGTGGGAGCTCACTTGGAAATGTGGGGGGTTCATTCCTTCACATTCTCCTATACTTTCAGGAGCATGAAATGTGACTCCCGGGCTTCACTTTTGGCCCACACTTTTGCAAGCCTTTGCTTTGATCATGAGCCTAAGGTTAAAGTCACGACAATTATTTTAACAAAGTTACAATTGAGTTGTAATGAATTGCATCGTATATAAAATGAATTATAATTCATGCAATTTGTTTATTAACACTCATGATGTATTAACACAATGATATGCAAATGTCTTATGCAATTCAAAAATTGAATTGCAAGGCTAGTTTCAAAACACCTTTTATTCATAATGGAAGAAAGGTAATTTTATATATATATATATATATATATGGATGGAAAGAATTTAGGTAGTTAGGTTTAGAAACAAGATAATTATTTCATGAATTGTCTCTGGAACCATATGAAGGATTATGAACAAATCAATTGTCTAGGGACAACCATATAAAATATTATGCAAAATCTCCCATGTACTAATTCAAAAAAATTGTCACTGTAATTACCTTTTAGTTGAAATATAAAATATTAAAGTTATTTCAACATGTCATGTCATTGACATATGAACATGCATTGTCTAATTAAGCTTCATGTTGATATGCTAACATTGTTCAACATATTGTTAATAATGAGTAAATGTTGATGCAAAAGTGATAATGGAAAAATGCCTCTACATTTAACATGTAGAAACAACCATGATGGAGTTCTTTCAATATTATTCATGGTACTAAATTTCCTTTTTATTTCTCCCAACACTTTTTTTGGTTTCAAAAATCATGAATTTATACAAATTTGTGTAATTTTTTGCAAATACATAAATATTATGTGAAAGTTGCATGTATAAAAGGCATGAAGGAACAAATGTGAAATTATGTAATGAGTTTGGCAATGACTTAATGAATATGCATTCCAAAACAAAATAAGAACAAAACTTAACCATAGAATTAAAGATTTTACAATTGCGTTTTTATCAAGTAAATTGTGACTTATAATGGAACATTTTTTGTCATCATTTTTTTATGCTTGGGAATGCACATATTTTCTTCTCCTTCACTGTGGTGTGCACTTGCTTAAGGTATTACACAACAACTAATGTTCACATCACCATATTATGTGAAATGAAATGATTGAAAGAATTATTGAACCCAAAAAAATAAAATTATTTCAATGTTATTTCAATGTACTTTTTATGGTTAAAAAAATATTTTAATATGTGTTTTGATAATTTGACTAAGTTTTATGCATCACATCATTACTATATAACACAAACCATATGGTATCCACCCACATGTCTTTTTACAAACATGCTTTAACTAACATGAATATATATATATATAACACTTAAAACATACCCAAAATTCTCAAATTATTTAAACAACATTAATTTTTTAAAAAAAAATCAAGATTCAATAATACAAAAAACAATGATCAAACAATGGTTAAAGAAGCACACTTGCAAATGACATTATTTTTGAAATCCATATTTGACATTTTGTTGTAACAATATACGCAATTTTCAACAAAATTGAATAAAAATTACTACTATTATCACAACATTCTTATTTTCTTAATGTTTAACTAATTTAGAATTAATTCATTTGTATGTATTAGGCCAAGGTTCAATTTTTCTTACCTACAAATTTGAAATTTTGAATTTCCAACATAGAATGTTAATAAATTCTCAAAAAATTGGCAAAATGAAAAAATAATTTTATTTATGCCAAAGATGCCCATGTATTACAACAATATTGGGATAATCACATGTTTGATAATCCATATTTTCCTATCATAAATATATGGAAATGCCTTTGTATGAATATTCTATTGAATAAAATGATCCTTTTATGTATTCATGAAAATTCAAGTTTGTGATATTTTCATTATTTTTTGGAGAGTCATTAATTTAAAATTCAACTTGAAACATCACTAATTATGAAGGTAAATGACTAAGATTTTTCCTTGTTACAATTGTCATGATCACTTGATGATAAATCTTAACAAATTTACAACATAAGAATTAATGATTTTCTTTTATATGAATCTAAAATATCCTTGCAATTTATGGAAATTTATCATAATATTTTGTCATCTTTGACACTAGTAATGTTATCTATAAAAAAAATTGTAATACAACAAATTAATTTTTCAAAAAAATAATCTTTTGAAATATTCAAGAATATTTTATTCTTGTCATGAAAATTTCAAAATCCATCAATTATTTTACAAACACATGTTGAAGCTACCCTTGTAATATAGTAATCAAATGTATTTAAATAAAATTGAAAATATCATGAATATATTAAATTATGTGTGTTTTTTACATCCCATGAATATGTTTTAGGGGGTGTAATTTTTTTTCAATGTGTCATTAGTTAAGTTAAATGTGTGGGAGGATGAATGAGTTGCAACCACATAAGTTTTACAACTTAAGGAAAGAAGAACACATTGAAGGAGAAAAAAAAATGGAAGAAAAACAAACGATTCAATTTGTGGTCAATACATTAATAATGCTTGCAAATTGGGCACAAATTGAAATCAATAAGACTTTTTTTTAAAAACCATACAAGTTGATCATAATAATTTTAATTTAAAAATTAATTTTGTATTTTTTCCATTTTTTTTGTAATTGAAACATGTTCAAAGTCTAGATTTTAAATTCTACATTTTTTAAAGGTTTAACAATTTGGTTAAATCAACAACATGTTAACTATAAATCATATGTCTTTCAACCTACTATCATTATGTATCACACCAAGGCCTTAATAACTTTGTGCACATTATTACTTAAAAGTGCATTATTTAATCTCAAATTCACCTTTTCACCTGAATTCATTCAACAATTTACAATTGTAGGCTTGATGACCAATTAAATAAGACATTAGTAATGTTTTAAAACATGAATCTACAATTATAGTTGAAGTTTTTTCACATACACATCATGATTACAAATTGTTAAAGTCTTAAATTTCAATGTTTGATTTCATATGAAAAGAACAATATTTCTTATTTCATATTAATGTTTTAAACCACATTTTAAATCCATACAATTTTTAATGAATTTGATGTTGTTTAATTTTCTTAATGGTCACAATTTCAACAAGTGATAACATTGAATTTTTTAACATGATGGTAGCTTTTGGTTTGTATTGAAAATAAGAAAAACAAATAAATTAATATTGAATCCCACTATAATTTTAAAAAACTAATTGAATTATTATTTGAAAGTAAATTATTATTTTTGATAGGTTTTTAATTAATAATGGTTATAATTTATATATCTATAATTGAAATAAAGTTTCAACTTGTTTTTGTAATATTTTAATGAAAACCTTTCAATCGAAATTAGAAACATATTTATTGACGCCAAAATTGAAAATTAAATATTCATTAGAACAATTTATCAAAATTGACAAGTTTACATTGTTTTTATTGATTTTATGTTTATGAAATTAATAAGACTAAATAAATTCATCCTAAACATTAAATCATTAATATAGTGGGAAATGTCATTTAACAATTTTTCAATATCAACTCCGCACATGACTTGGAAGGACATTTTATTTGTCCTTTTTTAATGAATCTTCTTTGGAATGGATAAACATTTTTTTTTCCTTCCAATTATTTTCTCTTTTCAAATCAATTGAAAAAATTTCCCCTTCAACTTTGGCCACTTTTAGAATCAATGGAGATTCAACTTTCCTCACCCAAAAAAATCTATATGAAAAGTTAGGAGAAACATGTTGATTCATGTTAACGTAAGGTAATTTTCATATGAATTTTGTCATCATTCATCTTTTGATGTGTGTGTTTAACATCACACACCCATGAAGTCAAAAGCATCCCAACTCATTATATTAAAATGTGTTTATTGACTATATTTAATGATCCATATAGAACCTATAATGTGTGGAAGCTTACATTTATTAAGTTTGGTTAAAAAATGTACTTAAAACCAAGTGCCAATACACATCAACCTATCATGCTTATGCAAGCTTGTGCTTTCAAAATAGACTTAATTGAATGGTAATCCAATAATTTATATATAATATTTGCTGTCCATGTTGAGAAAGTTAGGTTTTTAATCATAAAATTTTGTATATTTACATAAGATTAAATCAAAGAACAAATACACATTTTTAAAAGCAATTTAAAAATAGAACTTAATTTTCAAACCAAACAGATGTAACATTTTCAATTTTTCTTGAATTTTTTAAACCACTATGATTGCTCAACCGTAATGTTGTGTGCTACCACATTGGCGCTTACAACTATCGTTGTCATCACACATATAACACATAATATGAAAACTCTAAATGATACACCATACTCAAACCAAAATGAACTCACTTACAACACACAGGAATCCAAGCCCAAAAACATAAAAAATGAAAACACAAACATCATGCATCATAAAAATGTTGCATAAACACAAAAAAAAAAAACTTGCAAAACATAAACAAGGGGTTCCAATTAAATCACCAAGTGACATCAAAAAAATTAATGTTTCAAATAAATAAAGATTAAATTTAATGTTCTAGAAAGGATGAAAATGGAAGTGATCTCTTGGACAATCTATTATGATCATGAATTGCAAAGTCTAATCATAAATTATCTTTCTTTCAAAATAATTTAATTTAAAAATATATATTAGTCGATTGTCAATGATATTTGTGACACAACATGATGCCCAAGTTTATAATATTGTAGTACTTGGGTGACTTTGGCAGTTCTTTTACCAAATAATTAATTAATTTAATCCAGAATTTCTGGTTCGACATCTACCTTTTTTAATTCTGGAAATTTTGGCATACGTGTAATATATTTAATACAATTCTATATTATTATTAAGATATTTCATTGAATTAGGGGTCATAGGGATACAAAGTGCTAAATATGATAATAAGCTTATAAAAACATCGTTCCATATTTTTATATTACCTATTTGAAGCATGTATAAAAATCTGGAGTTCTTTTTGGTGAATTTTGGTCGAATTCTGGCTATTGAAAATCTCCCCAAAAAAAGACTTGATTTTTAGCACTTTTAATTATAATTCGCTTTTTGGCTATATACAGCCAGCAAATTAAAAAAAGGGGCTGATTAGGGCTGTCATTAGGGCTGGTGATGGTGGCGTGGTCCCTTCGCTCTTGCTTTCGCACTTGCTTGCGTGTGCGGACGTCTTCCGCGGAGCATCCGTCCGACGAAGTTGCGCAAATTGTAATCTCTTTTGCTTCCGCGAGTGTTTTGACGTGGCCAGTTTTGTGCATTGATGGTAAAGCAAATATCTGTCTTGAAGAATCTTTGCTTTTCAATTCTGGTATCATCCATCTTTTCTTTCTTTCTTGCGATCTCCAATTCTTCTTAGTTATCGAAGAGTCCAGAGTTTTCTTGCCGTTTCTCCGCGTCTCGAGAAGGTTTCTTTTCTTTTCTTTTCTTCGTCTTGGCAGCAAGAAGATTGTTGTCGGTAACCAAGTATGATGAGTTCTGAGTTACTTAAGAGTCAGTGTTAATGGATCTTCAAGGGTTTGGTGTGGTGTTGTGAGTCGGCGGATTTTTTGGGGTTAACGAAGGCTTCGAATTATTTCAGGAGTTTCTTCCTCATCGGTGGATTTGGCTGCACTCGTTGGATAATAGCGTTGGAGGGACTGAACTCTGGACGTCGATCTCTTGGAAAAAAACATATTTGTGCGCAAACAGGTGAGTCTTACTCCGTCTCCGCGGAGGGTTTTTTCTTCGTCCCGATGATGGAGATTTCTCTATTCTTAAGATATTACTCCGTCTCCGGGATATTATCTTCATCGTTTGCTTGGATCGGTTACTTTTGGTTTAGGACTGTCGTTTCCGGTGGCTGATGTCATGGTATCTTTTTGTTTCTGATGATTCATTTCTTTTTATCGAGGTTTAGGTTCGAATTGAGAATTCTGAAGCTCCTCTGAAGACTTCGTTTTGGCGCGAGATAATACGATTGAAGATGTATGGTGTTTGATAGACATCTGGTCGCCAGCACTGATCTATTCTCTGTGTCGGCTTCTCATCTGTTGCCCTTTGGTTGTTTTCTTCAACACCATTGTTTCCGTTCTCCGCAATTTTATGGCCAAGGAAGAAGGCTTGGAACTGACGATGTCAGTCTTTGTTGTCTGTGCATCTATTATTTCTTTTGACATGCAGTGATAACACCTAAATTGATAGCCGTTTCACACCTATTTTTTCCCAACCATGAGCCTAGGGTGCTTGACGTGCAACACAGTGGATAGAACAAAATCATTTCGGATTGTAGATGGATTTGAGACACGCTTGCAGCAGCATTCTGTAAGATCGGAAACTGATGGAGGTTGTCTCACCAGCTGCTGGGCTAAGAAGCAACAACAACAACCACTGCCACAGCTACCTCCATCAACCACTCCAGCAGAGCCAGTGTTATCACAAGGGTCCAAGGTGGCTCCTCTTTCTGATGAAGATACCATACCACAGCTGACTCGATGTTATGCTGTCCGTAGAGATTGCAGCTTTTTCCGAAACTGGTCTGTAAATGAAGTTGAAGCAGTAACAACGCCGCTTGGTCAATGAAGTTGCCATCATCCACATGGAGACAGATGCATCATGAAATGAAAATCCTTCTTCACATTTTTGGGATTTGGCTTCTGTATTTAGAATCCCTAGCCTTGCTTGGATACCAATTTATTGGTTTGTTTCTAGGGCTTTGATAGCTGCACTTGTATGTATCCACTGTTTATGGATTCTTCACAAGAGTGCAATGCAGCTTGCAGCTTGATGATCAAGCTGCTTAGGTCAATGTAATCTTTCTTCACATTTTAAAAATTTGGCTTTGTAGTTAGAATCCCCACACTTCGTGTGTATAGCAATTTCTTGGTTTGTTTCTAGGGCTGTAGTATGGTCCTTTGTTTCGGATTCTTCCTGAGGGTGCCTGCAGGTTGATGATCAAGCCACTTAGGTCTATGTATCCTCTACTTTTGGATTCTTTTGGAGGGTGCCTTTAGGTTGACAATCAAGCTGCTGTTTAGGTCTATGCATCCTCTGTTTCAAGATTCTTCCCAAGAGTGCATGCAGCTCAATGACCAAGCTGCTTAGGTTATGTTTATGCTACCCTTGCAGCTCAACTAGAAACCTGATGGTTGCATATAGTCAGCCAGCCATGCTATAGTTGTTGCAATTCTATCATTGCTCCATGCTGTTCTTCATTTTCTTGCACACTAGGTCCTGCTCTGTCACGTGGGAAGGGCCTGGCAAAACAAACAATGTCTCAGAAAGGTTGGCTGTTTAGTCAAAAAGAAGAAGGTTAGTTTGAAGAGAAACTGGACGCTGGCAAAAGTACATGTCATGTTAGTAGATGATATATGGTCATGTGCTCAACCTTCTCAGCCTCCTCTTCTTTGTTTGCTTGAGTATGGCATCTGTACTCTTGTTTGCCATACTCTGACGTTCTTACCTGACATGCTAGGGCACAAGCTTGAACTCATACAAGAGCTTCCATAGCCTGTACTATTGTGGCATGTCATGGTGTGTCCATGACCCAAGGCTTGAAGTCTGACCAGGCCTTTCAGAGCCTGTCAAGAAAGAAACAAAATGGAAATCTTCATCATGGATTTATTGTTGTGGTTTCCTTCATTCTCCTCAGGTGCTGCATATGCTGCAGCCATGATTTTGAATAGATTGATGAAAGAGTTCCAGGTAATCAGCATGTAAATTCAATCATGATGTAGAAATCAGAAAGGCACAAGAACATAAAATCTCTAGTGCTGTTCCCTAAGGTAGCTCAGTCCTACACTGATACTGGATGCAGATGTAGTTGCCTACTGAGAGATCCTTGTGCTTCAAACCCCAGAGGTTGCACTGCAAGCCATCCCTCCCTAGATAGATGCCTCTTTGCGCTCCATGTCACATGTGAACAAATGCAAACAAAAAACAGAAGTGTAACATCAGGATAATGAAACTTGCAGATGGAAATGAAGATTGAATAAAAGTAGACACAGCAACAAGTTACTGAAAGTCCTCGCTGGCCTCTACAAAATGCTCTTCCGGCGGATTCATCGTCGAGGCTCTCTTTGTGGAGAAAGAAACAATCAAAACTTTGAGAAATGACAGTTTGTTAGTCCACGGACATATAGAATACATGACACTCATTCTTCCTGAACAACAACACGTTTGGCAGAAAGCTCTTCTTCCTGACGACAGAATCCCTGTCTCGCTTTTCCCACCAAAGAAAAACAAAAATTACCAGTCGACAGGACAACAAAAAGAAAACCCCCAAAAAAAAAAAAAAAAACTCTGGTACTAACATCGAGAGCACGCCATTCTCTCTCCGTCACTGACAACATTATCCGCACTGGTACGAAGAAATCTATTCTCCGCCAGCAGCTGCGACACGAGCGATGGTTCGCCTTCTCCGCACACAACCGACCAGTACGTACACGGGCACACAAAGGACGAAACGTCGATGACTGCACACGGTGTAATAAAAGATTATCTCTCTTATGTAAAAGATTACCCCAGTTATGGGCCCTAGAGACCTTAGTAGAGGAAGCCATACTCCGCGTTTCATCGGGCCACCCGGTACGAAGCCCGACCAGACTGCCTAGGGGGGCTGCGGCTCTTTAATGTGTGAAAGTAGGTAGCTAGCGGAAGAAAGGAGGACATTATGCGAAATCTACCCACTTTTCTAAGGGGTGACCGACTTTGTGAAAATGCCTCTTTCCTTTACGTAAAGAACCGGCCGGCTTTTCTTAGAGTATTTTTTGGGACTCCTCCCCAGCCCCAAATTGTCACTGTACCTTCCAAAATACGGAACGCCCAGTTGACAGGCTGTACCGGGCCTTCCAGAATCTGTATGGGCCCGGTACAGCCTGTCATCAACTGGGAGTTTCGGAAGTAGGAAATTACAGTTCTGATTTTTTCTTTTTCTTTTTATAGTCTTCTCTTCTTTTCTTTTCTGTCGCCTTCTATAAGTAGTATGCATAAGGCGGAAAGCCACTGGAAAGATAAGACGAAAACTAGCCTGTTTCTTTACGCAGGTGAAGTGTCTGCAAATAGACCCCTCCCAATGTTCCCTTGTCCTAGTGGTCTCAAGTCGGGATCTCAAATCTGGATGGGTATATTTGCAAACCCCTTCTCCTGTACTGAATTTATAAAATATAGGTTGCTTCTAACCATTGTAAATACACATGATATGTATATATATATATATATAATTTGTTTTTTAATTTTTTTTTAAAAAAACATTGAAACCTTGGAAGCTCCCCAAGATTTTTTTAAAAAAAAATCTGAAGTTTCTATATCAAAGATGTGGTGCCTTCCCTTTATTTATTTAGGTGAGAAGGGGAGAACTTGGGGATGTCAATGGGAACATTAAAATTCCAGTGATGATGATTTCATCGGAGCTGGTTTAGGTGGGATGGGCTATAGTTGTAGGTTGTACAAAAAGACAATTTCAAATTATAAATTTATTAGAGGTCAATTTCAAATCAGAATTCTTATGAATTTTATTTTTTTATAAGTTGTAATGTTTCAAAATGTCTCTATGGATCCTAAGATATTGAAAGAGAAACAAATCTTTTTATTTTTTAAAATGTCTTTTGAAATCTTTGTGTCTTTTCAAAAAAACATTTTTTTTGATTCTTTGTGTCTTTTCAATTTCATACACTTGTTTACATATAATTTCATACAAATGTAAATATGTGTTTTTTTTTTGGAGATTAAGCTAGTTTTCAATAAAAACTTCTCCCTTAAATACCTAATTCAAGGATTTAATTTTCAGTTGCTTAGCTGATTGAATGTTTATTCATCTTAATTGCTTTCAAAATTTCAATGAATCAAAAATAGGGATGACTAATTAAATCTCCCTTTGGATGATAATTGGGCAATCTTTTATACAATTTGAATCCTATATATATCTGAAAATAATAAAATTTTCAAACCCTTTTTTTTTTTTGTCATTTCATCGTCACTAGTAACGCATAGCAATGCGGAGCCCAAGTAAAATATAGGTATATAGTATATATCCCTTCTCCCCCTCCCCCCAAGATGAGCCCCCAATGCATGCAAATTCAGCCCTCTCATTGGATGCATGCAAATTCTATTCTTACAACTGGTTGCCAATTGTTCACCCTTTTTGGCATCAACTAATAACTTATTCTTTGTTATTATGTTGTCTTTGTTCCTTTCTTTTCCCCTTTTCCTGGGTGTTTTGTTGGCTTTGCCTAGCAAGGCAAGGATATTGTGTTTTGATTCATTATAGAGTATAGTAGCTTAAGGGATGTTGGCCCCTATGTAGTAGGTCTATTTGATATCAGGATTTTTGAAAGGTGATGTTTTGGCTTGTGTTGAAACTTGAGATTAGTTACAGAGTTATGATCTCTTGAAGGATTTTGGTTTCTTTTAGAGGATTTTTTTGAAGATTATATTGTTGCATGGTGAAATATTTGAATTTCCATAATTCTGCTTTTGCTTTAAGACACCTTTTAATGTAAATGGCAAGGCCATGTTGTGACACACCCCTTGTTTAATGAAGTTTGCTAGGTTTCATCACTTATTCCACGGCGAGAAAAAACCCAATTTTTTTCCATTAGAAAATCGAGTTTTTTATTTTAATGAATAAAACCCGATTTTTGCTCTATAAAACCTGGTTTTATTTTGGAGGTGGTCAAGCCCCGCCACCACTGCAACAAAGGCAAAATTGAATGCCGAACCCTAGTTATTAATATAATCGCAATAAATAAATCGATTAAAACCCGTTTATTACGCTATCTTGGGACTCGGGTTTTATTTTAAAATCGAATTAAACCCGATACTGCCAGCCCTGACTTATTCACATCCTAAGACAAATGCTTGATATGGGCTTTGAGTTCAATTGGAAATGCATATATGTGTGTGTCTCTCAGAGTTCATTGAAGAAAACTAATATGGATAACCATTATAATTGTATGTGAGATTGTGGCATTTGGACACATAAAAGTAGAGATGGGAGGGGAAAATACCAAAAAGAAACAAGAAAACGGGGGGCCCAAAAAAATCTAAAGGAATCTTCCAGGATACATGGAGTTTTTTTTCTTTTTTTCGTTTTCTATTTTTTGGGTTTAGGCCTTATTTCATTTGTATAAGTTATCCTTAGGTAGATTCCAGTGTTGTGCATGTAAGTGTCAATAGTCGTATATATATGACATGTAAATCCTGTGTAAGTGTAAATCATTTACACTTACACTTATCCTGTTGCAGTGTATAGATTTTTTTTTACACTTACACAAGGCCAGTGTAAATATTTGTCAAATACACTTACATGGCCCTTTGTAAATGTTTTGGGGCGTGTAAGTGTAAATACTAAAATTATTTGTAAAGTGCCCTGTCTTTGGGCCTCCTTTCACCTCCACACCCTTCTTTGGGGGAGTATCCATAAAGTAAGAAAGTTTTATTAAATCTGGGAATGAAATGCTGAAAATCAGCATTTAATGCACAAGGTTCAAGACTAATTATAGTGGCTTTGCAAGTAAGAGCAGTGAAAATATATGCAGCAACAGTGGAGGCGCTAGAGTAAAAAGAAAAGACAGGGTGAAACTGAGTTCACCACAAAAACTGAAGTTCCCCACCCTTGAATGCTATTGTTTTTTTTTTTTTTTGAATTTCACCCTATTTATGATCAAATTCAGGGCTCTAGTGTTGTTTTCTTTACTTTACAGATAATTTTATTATAAATATTTAATGACTATATATTTTTGCATTGTTTAACATAGTAATGTAAAATTATATATATATACATTTTTTTATCAGATTGCATAAAATTATATAAATATATATTTTTTTACACTTACATGTTTCATATTTTACATTTACACTTATATGGATTGTAAGTCCCAAACGATTTACATGCACAACATTGGTAGATTCCTTACATAAATTTTGAATGTTTTTAAAGCTTGTTTATTGTTGGTAGATTCTGTGTAGGGTAAGGGATTTTTTGAAATAAGGGCTTGATGATGTTGAAGTCAAGATACGATAGGCAACCTCACATTCAAGAATGTTCTGAATATTTCAGATGTTTAACAATAATTAATAAGTATTTTAAATTGTTTTTTAAAAATCATATTATTAAAATATGTCAATGGTTTGAATGGGGAAGGTGTTAAAATTCAATCCTTTGAAACTTCGGCAATGCAAGTATAGGAGAAAGGTGTATAAATACACCTTTTCAGATTTGAGTGACAAGAATCGTGAGGAAGGACAAATTGATGAGTAATTTTCACTTAGTAGAAGTTATTCACATGCATTGGAAAATATTTTTCAAATTGTGTAAGTTATTGTTCTTGCAATATTGTTGCAATGTTAATAAATAAATATTTTTTAGCCTAATGAAAGGTCAAAATATACAAAGAAAAAAAATAATTTAAACAAAAATTATGCGATGTCTCAAATATTTTTAGCGTAACCAAAGCCAAAAAAATTTCTAAGGTAATTGTTTCTAACCATGGTAAATACATATACCATAGTTGAATAGGTAATAAATAAGTTCATCAAGTCTCTTCCACATAATTATTTGATTTTGAAATTTCCATTTTGACAAATGCTTAATTTTCCTTCATCAATAAAATTTTCTTTGAATTTTTTTAAAAAAAAACCCAGCAAAAAATCTTTTTTTTTGGGGTCAAAACTACTATTACTCAACTAGGGTTTTGCTGTGAGGTTAAATCAAGGTCTCTGGGTCCAAATTTTAACATTTTTTCAGTGAAATAGGTCCACTACAAGGCCCTACTCACGGTTATCACGTTTTGACTCAGAAACAAGCTGGTTATTCATAACCGGACCGCTGGTTCTTGATTTTTGATAACCGTTTGGTATTGAATTTTCCAAATTCAATAACCTACTTGGAAGACCCAATTATCATCTAGCTAGATTATCAATCTTTAAATAATAATACAATTTATTTTTTAAACAGAAGAATTAACATCTTTGTTTTTATTATTAAAAAATCCTATAGGTTTATCAGCGGTTATTTAATTGGTTATTTGATGACTTACCCTTCAGCATTAAGTGACGGGTAGTACCCCCTCCAAATTATCTGACAACCTACTTGCCTCCCAAAACTTGTTGATATTGATAACCGGTGTGCTTCCCCAAAAATTCCCAACAAAACCTACCTACCCGGCTGTTACTAAAAGTGACGACACAAATTCTAAACCCTAAACCCTAAAAAGAAACAAATTCTTTGAAATTGTCGTCGTGAGATTAGGGCTTGAATGAATATTCGAGATCGCAGAGAGAGAGAGAGTGCGCGCGTATTTGCGCGAAATTTGCACTCGAGCGATCGATTTGCAGCAATCTGGCGACAAGTATGTGATCATACCATCTTCATGATTGAAATTCGCAGTTTGTAGTCATCAATTCAATCCTCATTGAATTGCTGCAGCTGTTGTTGTTGCTGCTGACCAAAAAAACTGCTGCTGTGTCCCGGGGAGGGGGAGAGAGAGAGAGGTGTCATGGCGGCGGAAACTGGAAGCTGGGACGAAGCAGGGAAGAATCCGATTCCCAGAGCCATAAGAAGCCTGGGAGCTAGACTGAATGAAGAAAGAACAGCAAGAAGTGGTGATGGAGTAGTTGCTTTAGCTCTTGTTGGTGGTGATGATCGTGGTGATGTTGGTGGTAGTAGAAGAACTGGTAATAATAAGGGGAAGAATCGAGTACCCATTGTGGCATTGTTGCAAGTGGCGAGTGTAGCAGCAGGAGTACAGTTCGGGTGGGCATTGCAGTTGTCGCTATTGACGCCTTATGTACAAGAATTGGGCATCCCGCATGCATTTGCAAGTCTGATATGGTTGTGTGGACCCATCTCGGGGATGATCGTGCAACCGTTAGTGGGAGTTTACAGCGATGTGTGCAGGAGTAGATGGGGAAGAAGACGACCATTCATTGTCGTGGGTGCCATTCTCGTTGTCGTCGCTGTTCTCATCATTGGGTACTCTGCGGATCTTGGATTCTTGCTGGGTGATGATCCTTTGGTGTCGTCTCGACCTCGAGCTATCGCCATTTTCGTGCTTGGGTTTTGGGTCCTTGACCTCGCCAACAATACTCTGCAAGGTCCTTGTCGTGCGTTGTTGGCGGATTTCACGGGGAAAGATGCACGCAGGACGCGGAGAGCCAATGCGTTTTTCTCTCTCTTCATGGCGCTTGGAAATATTTTGGGCTTTGCAGTCGGCGCTTACGATGGCTGGTTTCGTGTCTTGCCTTTCACTTTGACTCGCGCTTGCGGTGTCGCTTGCGCTAATCTCAAGGCAGCTTTTCTTCTCGGCGTCCTCCTCCTGGGCATCACTACTTTGCTCAGTGTCACTGCAGCCTCAGAAATTCCATGGGATCCGGCGAAGAATTCAGGGAAGCATTCTTCAGGAGTTGATGTGAGGACACCGTTACTTTCAGCAGCTACATCATCAGAGCATGAAGCCACGAGCACTGGTACAAGAATTCCCAGCTCAGGAAGACCAACAAGTCTGGAAGGCCAAGCAGAAGGAGGAGAACAAGAAGATGAGGAGGATGAAGATGAGGGAGAATCTGAAGCTTTGTTTTGGGAACTAACTGGAGCACTGAGAAACTTGCCACGTCCAATGTGGTACATTCTTCTTGTCACAGCTCTCACATGGACAGCATGGTTTCCTTTCCTTCTCTTTGACACAGATTGGATGGGTCGGGAAGTGTACAGAGGGGAACCTGGGTCATCAGATCCTCTTGTCAGCAAGCGATACTACAATGGTGTGCACACAGGTGCTTTGGGACTCATGCTCAACTCTGTCATCCTTGGCCTCTCATCCCTGGCCATTGAATTCTCTTGCAGGAAACTGGGACCAAGCTATGTATGGGGTTTGGCTAACATGATCATGGCAGCAAGTTTTGCTGCCACTGCACTCATCACTGCAGCTGCCGAGGAGACACCAATTGTTGATGATGGACCACCGAGGTCTGTCACCATCTCTTCTCTTGCCATTTTTGCCATTCTTGGAGTTCCGCTGGCAGTTACATACTCTGTTCCATACGCACTGACTGCAACTTTCACAGAGAAAGTTGGTGGCGGACAAGGTTTGTCAATGGGAGTGTTGAATCTTGCAGTTGTTATACCGCAAGTTGTGGTGTCTCTGGGAAGTGGATCATGGGATGAACTCTTTGGGGGCGGCAATTTGCCTGCATTCTTGCTTGGAGCTGCAGCTGCACTTTTTGGTGGGATTGCAGCTGTGTTGACCTTGCCTAAGCCTATACCAGAGTTTCGAGCTGGTCCAAAGCTTCGACGAAGTCGAAGCTCTCCTATTCCTTGAAACCTTTTTCTTGATTGATTTGGCCCTCATGCAAAGAGCTCCTTTTTATCATTGCTTTTGTTGATTGGGTATGTATGATGCTCTACTAAGAGTAAGCAATTTCCTGTAAATTCTTTAAACCCTAATTCAGATCCAGATGTAACCCTCAGCTTCATTATGTCAGTTTCCTCTTGATTTCAAAGCAGAAAATTGTGTCATGTAAATTTGACAGAGAGATTACCAGAACTGAAATCTCCAAGCATTATGCCACTCTTGCTAGTGCAAGACTGATCTAAAGCAATCTGATCATAGCTAATCTGGCAAGGGAAATGTATATCCTTGCCACATTGGTGAAGGGAGTATGGGCCCCAGACAACCCTGATGGCTCTGTGAGCCTCTCTATTCATCAAATTCTACATATACAAATGTGTGCTTCTTTTTGGGTTTATTCTTGCAAAGTTTCTTTTCATCATTCTTTGGTAGACTGAGAATCTACAATGACAAATACTAGTGATGCATCACGTTAGGGTAGAAAGTTAGGACATAGATACAGGTGTCTCTTCCCAACATTTTTTTTCCAGTCATTTGGGGAAACCATTGAGGGAGTAGAATGTCTTATAAATGTACAAAACCAGTTGAGGAGGTAGAATATTACAAATGTACAAATCAATGAGTCCTAGGACTTTTGTTTATTAGCTAATACACATCTTAAACTGGTTTTTTTGTTAGCCCTACAACCCATGGCCAGAGGTATTGTTGACATGTTGTATTGACCTACAGGCTTTGATTACCGTCACCATGATGTTTGTGGTCATGTGTCTACTACATTTGGTGGAATCATTCTGTGATTGATTTCTAAATTGAATGCATGTCTTTTGGGGGGGGGCGGTGGGCTGTTGAACTCATGGTTCAACTACAAGATTTGATACCAAGGATTTTGATTCTTGTCTTGGGGTTGTTTCAACTCACAATCCAATTGCAGGATTTGGTAAGGAGGATTTTGATGCTTGTCTCAGGGGGTTTTAACTCACCATCATCCAATTGCAGGATTTGGTAAGAAGGATGTTGGTGCTGGAATGTAATTCCCTTAAAGGAGTAAAGAGGTCAGAGTGTCTGCCAACAATTGAAGCTTCAGTTCAATTATACAAGTCCATGTTTGCTGGAAAACTTTGCAAGAGTGGAAGACGAGGCATTTGGGTGCAAAATCTGTTGACAGTAGAACACAATCCTGCTTGTAATCTGGAGCATGGAAGTACAGTGTGACATTTCAAAGGTGTATGATGAACAACAATAATCCCGTTGATGTGTTCAAGGTGGGATGGGCATCAGGAAGTTCAATCCTTACTCGATTTGATTAGTGTTGGCTCAAGGTTGTACATTTGTTGACTTGATCCCTATGGAGTAATAACATGTCTTTCTTTTTGAAGCATCTCTTTGCATTATGGTTGCACATTTGACCAAATTATTTTTTCAGGTACTTAAAAGTGTTTTAGGAAAGAAGTTTCAAGGATTCCTTTTAGGGTTACAAGTTACAGCCCCTCCAACTTACATTAATACATAGGATGATATATATTCACAACTACGACACCAATGCAAGTGTCCATGACTTCGAGAGGTGTGGAAGAAAAAAATGAGCATGGACCTGCATTCATGTCCAGGGGGAAGAAGAGTGAACATACACCATGATTATCAAATGAATCAAAATTGTCATGAACTTCAACATGTGCACAAGAATCACAACGACCTTCAACATGCAAGGTAATAAAATAATCCTAACCAAACAAACCGTATTATAACATAAATGAATACATAATATAGTGTATTTCAAAGGGTTTCATTTTAACTACGAAAGAAGATGGATGTGAGCAAGCCTATGTCACAAGGTTGTACTTCAAATTGCTGTTAAACAAAATTAAAGGCAGCAATGGCTTGCATCACATGTTTCTGCCATGCTTAATGGATACATAATGAAAGCACCTACCGATTAATCATCCATGAATGACAAATTAAATTACTAAAACCTCATGTTCGGTGGGGGAAAAAAATTGGATTTATGGAATGTACTCTAATAAATTAATTAGAGTAATTAAATTAAAATTAAAAATTAATTTTAATTTTTAAGCTTCACTTTAAAAGGGAAGATTTCAAAAGGTGTGTGAGGGTGTGTGAGAAAGAATTAAAGATAATGATAGAGGAGGTGGATATTTTGAAAGGGTATTTGAAAAATAGGTGTAAAATTTTGCTTTTCATGTAGCTAAGTAGGGAGAGGAGTAAGGTAAGTAGGCTTGGAAGAGCTCATTATTATAGTGGATGGCATAGAATGACATGCAAACATAATGACAATAATTATGTGGTGAATCTCTTGAAACCATAGACTTTAGATAAATCCAAACATAAATCAACATATGAAACACTTTATAATCTTTATATGTATTTAAACAACCTTTTATGGATGTTTTCGAAAATCAATAATGGGATGAACAAATGTCGACCTTAAGAATGTTTATTGTTGACGAGTGAGGGCAACCTGTGGCAACTCGCCCGGCCCCCTGCAATGGCTGCCCTGGCCTGTTTTTTCAAAGAACCGTCGGTCTAGGTTCTTGTTTCAAACTTCTTTTGAAAAATAGGAACAGACCCCCGATGGTTATCAGATCGGTTCTCAGGATTCATAACAGTCATTTTCCCAAACAAATCAAAGACGGCTGTTATGAATCCCTAAAAAAAACAAATTCAGTGTTGGTGAGTAAAAGAGTGCACGTGTATAGGGTTTAGGTCAAGGCCCCAGATAAATAATTTAATTTTTTAAATTAATTTTTTTTTAAAAAAACAAATTCAGTGTTGGTGAGTAAAAGAGTGCACGTGTATAGGGTTTAGGTCAAGGCCCCAGATAAATAATTTAATTTTTTAAATTAATTTTTTTAAAAAAAAACAAATTCAGTGTTGGTGAGTAAAAGAGTGCATCCTCGTTTCAGGACCCTAACGACAAGTTTTCTCTTTGAGGACCTCGTTTCAGGTCCCCAATGACGGGTTTTTTTTCTGGGAACCTTGTTTCAGGTCCGTCTCGAGGTCTGGATCGAGTACTGAAAATCTCAATTCAAGTCCTTTATCAAGGATTCTAACCACCTCGGTTCAGGTCCTCAAAACTATCAGTTGGGTAATAACTGTCACAAAGATCGAAATTCCTAAATCAAAAAAAATTTCAACTTACCCGGCCCCCCCCCTTCTACAAAGCACACCACAGTGGTGTTTGTTTGTATGTCCGGGCAGTGCCCGGAAACTGCTTGGACAGACAGATAGACAGACAGACACCACTGTAGCTTTAATATATAAGATTGATAATAATCAATTAATTAGGTTTGGACTTGAGTGTGGCAAGGACTATAGTAAGAAAGGTTTGAACTTTGCTTGTAAGTTGTTTATAACATTAAATAAAATAATGTAAAAATTAGTTGAGGATTTCAAAGATGATCTACCAATTTTATAAAAAGAGGTCAATGTGATTTTTTAATAATGAAATTATTATTGTGGTGTGTATAGAAGGTAGTGTCGTTTTTACCTATAATTGGTTTTTGAAAATGTAAAACTTGTTAAGTGTGAGAACATGAAAAATGATATATTCAACCTTTTTTCATACATCAATCTTTGTCAAGTTTGTTGCATGAACAACCACTTGCAAAATGTTGCTAGGCTTCTTCATTGCTCTACTCAAGTGAACACATATCTAACAAATCAAATGTTACAAACCAAATTTCATTTATCATTCCCTTTGAAATTGTGCAAACCTAGGAATCTCAAAAGGTAGTTGTACCAAAATTATTATTATGTAAAATTGAACATTTGAAATCCATCAATCAAATAGGTTAGCTTTGAAATGTGATAAAAACAATTCCCGAAGAGTCCAAGGACTATTATAAAATTTCATGAGAAATCACTATAGGGTCTGTTGTTTTATTTGGACACAAATGACAAATGATTCAACCACAATGTCTAATAATGCTTTAAAATCATTCATGATAATGAAAATTGCTCAAATTTCTTAGTAATGTCGAAAGGTATAACAAACCATGCATTTCTTTTAGGGAACATTGATTTGTCTGGGAGGGATCAAAATCAATGGCAATGCAATATGAAATACTTGACCAATGTTAAAAATCACATGTACCTATCCCTAAAATGTAGCACTTGCCATCTTTTAATTCTAACAAAAACAAATTTGCACCACAATGTTTATGGTGTGGAACACATGCACATATTAGTTTTTTTATGGGTCAATTTACTATTGCATTGTACACCAAAACAATGATACAAATTTTTTTTGCAAGATCTTTTTTTTTGAGCAAGAGAAGATGTTTAATGGTTAGAGTGGCAAACCTAGACACAAAATGAATCAACATTGTTGAATGCACTTTCATCAAACTCACACACATTGTGTGCCAATAGTTTCAATATCCCATAGTTTGATATGCATGGAACAATTAAAAAACTTTGAGTCCACTTGCCTCTTATAAGCAAAACATTTATTTCTTCATTCAACATTTTGTGCACAATTATTATAATTGTCCAAGATTTTGGTGCATGAAAGATCACTAAACCAATATGTTTTACTTCACAAAATCAACCAACCACAAATAAAATTTAAAAACCTTACTATTATGTGGCAAACATACACATTTTCCCATTCCTCCTTCCTTTTCTTCCTTTACTACATGCAAAAGTCTTTTCATATGTTGCATCAAATGTCATGACTAAACACAACAATGATATAAACCCTAAATTCACTCAAAATACATTAATTTGATATTTCATTTAAGATTTTGTTTCAACATATGATTTAAGATTTCACATATTGGGTAACATAGTCACTTGTTGAGTGAACATTTTTGCTTAGCTAAACGAGTTGCGTCCACAAAAAAAAAGGGAACCAAATTGGTTTTCTCACCTAAATTGGTCTTCACATGAGTTTCACCACATCTGATTTTGGATTTGTTTTACCTAGGATTTCATTATTATTTATTTAGAGAATATCTATCCACTATGATATAATATTTGAGCCTATAACAACAACTTGCCATAAAAATTGTCATTTAGTTCCCCACCTTAACCCTAATATCACCTAATTTTTAACTAGCCAAGTCACTGGGAGCTCGCTATTCCAACAATGACGTTCTTTGCTATTATCACCAAAAGCTTGAATACTAATGTGAAAGAGTGATTTTATTAGTGTTGTTGTCAAGCTCTCATTATGAATCTTGCAACATAAAAACACAATCATTTCGTTGTGTAAAAAATGTTTCAAAATATATTGTGCACTTCTATCATAAAACAAAAAATAATTTCAATTGTTTTCATAACCATCACAAAAAATGAAAATATTCCCTAAAATATTGTAAAAAATTATTCTTCATCTTAAGCCTTGGATTGTTATTGTCGTTACTATTGTTCTTAGTTGCACATTTTTTTGCGATTTGTTGCATAAGCATTTTTTAATTTATTTTTGTTGAAATTGATTGGTGAAGGTAATGTCAAAGGAGGTCACAAAATCTTTTCAAGATTCATGTGAAAAGTTTTCTGGTGTTTTTTTGCATGTGCAAGTGAAGGACATGTTAAGAAGGTTTGAAACATTTGATAATGATTATCAAATTTTGGTTTAACGATGATGTGAACATAACTTCTTTAATCTTGTTAACAAACATTCCCATGTTGTGATGTGCCACAAAATTCATCGGGATGGCAAAAATCATGTGCAAGGGAAACTTCATGAGAAAAACCAAGGAATATTTGGGAGCAATGGTGTTTTGGAGTTGCGAAGAAACATTGTTCATCTTGCAACCATGCAAGAAGCTTTAATTAACAATGGAGAAGATGCAATTGGTGCAACATCATGTGAATTCTCTATCTAACAAAGCTTATTTGTGTTTCTCCTTCCTTGTTGAGTGTTTCTCTTGCTTTCTTCATCTATTTTTCTTTGTTTATTTTGAATTGCTAGTTTTGTGGAACAACAAGACAATGTAGTAGTGGGGCATGGTGCTCCTACAAAGTGGTGTGACTTGCAAACTCCTCCACAACTCAAGTTTAACAAGGTGAGTTTGTAGGGTTGCGTGAATATATTCTTAATCAAGTCTTGTCAAAATAAAACCTTGAAAATCTTGTGAATTGATACCCAGTTTCATTAAACAATACCCAATTTTGCTCATTTTACAACTACACACAAACTGGGGATGAAAGGGGGTGTTTGCAAAGTCAAACTAGGGCCCAAAGACAGGATGACTTTAGGGATGTCTCTATTGCACCAAAAATTCAACACCCATGCAGCACAGGTTTCAAAACAAAACAAGCAAACAAGATTGTGTGAATCACTCACTCACTCACTCACTTGTTTACTCTCCTGATCTTGGATGACTTATTAGTTTTCCTAGTCATGTTGCACCTCCTTTGAACAAGTTTGTTGACAATGTCAAACGTTGGAACAAAGCTCAAATTTACCAGAATAAGGGCCCACACACACACACACACAAACAAACAAGGCAAGCAAGCTCCACCGCCCATGGGATCCTATGAGCTGTGAACTAACCTATAATTTGAATGTGGGGGGCATTGGTAGAGGCCCACATAAGAGGAGGATTGTGTGTGTGTATGTGTGTGGATCTTCTCTTTGGATCATCTGTGCATGGCAGTGCCAACTTCAGAGACACAACTTTTCACTGGTCAGAATGTGCTTATTGCACGAACCTCGGCAAGAAGCTTGTGTAACATGATCTCTCTCTCTCTCTCTCTCTCTTTCTCTCTCCATCCCTCTCTCTCTCTCTCTCTCTCTCTCTCTCTCCATCCCTCTTTTCTCTCTCTCCACTTTCAAAGTACACACTTCTTTCTTTTTTTTGGTTTTCCATTCAATTTTCCTTCACATATCAAACTGGCCCACCAAACTTCTCTTCTTCTGTGGTGCAAACTGCAAACCCAGTCTGTGTTTGTGCAGTTCTTTGAATTTTTGAAGAACCATCTTCAGTTCTGGTTGGTTCTTTGAAGAAGAAAAAGCAAAATCAAAGAATCACTGGTCTAATGCATGAAAGAACCGGTAAGGAACCGGTAAAGAACCGGAAGTATCATAGCTGGTTTTTTGTTTTTTTAAACTAAATTTTTTGTGAGAATTGTGGCAATATACCATAACCCATTATTTGGTTCTTTGTAGAAGAAGTGTGGTTTCAAGTCCTAAGAATTTGTTGGGTTTTCCGCCCTTGTTTCTAATAACCACCCAACAGAGAGTGCTTTTGTGTTCTTCAGGCTCTTCTGGTTTTGTTAGGATGTCTGGTTTAGGGTTTAGGGTTTGATTCTATAAACTTTCAAAAAAAACCTAAACCCTAAACCCAGAATCAAAAGAGCCTTTTGGTTTCAATTTTTTTTTGAAAATTTTCAGATCTAAAAAAAGAAAAACCTCCAATTCTAGGGTTTTGAGAGAAGAGAATCAAAGATGCAGTGGGTTTTATGAAAGACCCAGGAGTTCAAGGTAGGTAGGTAGGTTCTTCGATCAGTTCTTTGATGTTTGATAACCATGGTTATCAAATGTCAAAACCTAATTTTTTTTTGAGACTTTCAAGAATGGCCTGTCAAGGATCCATACACCGAGCCCTTACCCGCTGGTTCTTTCTTTGAAAAAGAGAGAACCAAACTACAAAACCAGCTTGTAGCCAAATTGTGTACAGAAATATTAGGGTTTGTGCACCCCTTATTAAAACGAGAGAAATATTGTCTTAATAACTCCAAATTCTTGTTCAAATCTAAGTGCAATTTGCATGTCTTTAAGTTGTAGGGGAGGTTCCCATACGAGTGTGTTCTCCTAAGGGAAGGGCACTCAAGGGTGTGAGCCCGAGGGTGTTCCCAAACCTCAGAAGAACGCACGAGTATAGGAACTCCCTTTACATAAACAACTCTCTTTTTATTTCCTCCCTTCTTTCTCATTTCATAGAAACCAAATATTTCCATGGGAACATGGGAACATATAAAATTGAGGGAGCTCCCCCAGCATAACACCATAGGGTTCTTCAGCTGGGGGAGATCCCTCAAAATACACACAGAAATAAAAGGGGAGTTGTTTTACGTACTAGGCCAAGTCCACTAAGGCAACTCAGAGAAACAATTCAAGGCACTCATTTGAACAACCTCATTTTGGCCGTAGGGTTTAAGGTTTAGGGTTTACCACATGAAGCCCAGGTACCCGTCCAGTCACTGCTCTGTAATGAAGAACAAAAACACCCGACAAAGGACCGAAATTCTCGATGACAACAAAACACAATGGCTCGTGACAAACTGAAATTCCCTCCCACCTCCCAGGAGGAAAAATTCACACTTAGTAAAATACCGTCCATCCTAGTGTTAAAAAAACACCTTGGTGCTTTATGTTTGAGTTAAATATATTAAATATTTCTAGAGTGACTTCGAATCTAGAATCATAGAGCATTCCTTTTTGTGAAAAATGGGACAGAAAACACTAGTATAGCAACAAATCAGAAACTTAGAAGCAAATTAAGGAGCCCATCACATAGTTCTGAAACAAGAGCTTCTCGGAGTGCAAAAAATGATTCTTGCCAAGAGCATCTCCAGCGGTGCTCAGTATGTGATCCTGCACACTAACTACTATTGGATGACGAAAAGTCAAAAACATGCCCGTTTGGCCCAAGAAAATGGTTTTGGCTCAGCATAATTGTATCGCAACTTGCGGTGTGGCTGGTGAAAGGTGAAGCAACTGTGTGCACCTGCAAAAAAGAGTGTAGTAAATGGGATCTGACCGCTGCTCAGTGTTTCTGATTGGCCCATCATAATGATTGATCCACGTGGTTTGTTTGCTATTAGTAGTTTCCCCCACCTATTTTGCTGTCCAAGTTTTTAGTTTCATGGGTGGGGTTGCCCAAAAAGTAAATAACTAAACTTGGATGTGAAATATACATATTTGCAGGGTCACATACTGAGCACCACCGCTGGAGATGCTCTAATGGACACAATCTAACCCAGATTCCATATTGAGAAAGGGAAGACAACAAACAAACAAACAAAGAAACATACCAACACTACTTATTCTAAGTTTTTACTTCACACATTTGAGGACAAAACATTTGAGTGTATTGGTTTTCATGAGCTTTTGGAGTGCAAATTCACCATAATCCTGAAAAAAATGTAGGTATCCTAGTACATAGGCAGGGTAGGTTATAGGGTTTTAAAAAAAAACAGATTTATTTAGTTATTTATTTATTTATTTATTTATCATAGGCATGTTTATGGTTTTGAAATTGATAGTAATCCACTTGGATGAAATTCTAATAATTTAGAACCGACGGTTCTTTAAATTTTCAAAAGAACCGCCCCAACACGGGTGTGCATGTCAGAGATCCTTTTTTTTCTTTAAAAAAATTAATTTTGGGATTTTTATTATATTTTATTATATATAGGTACCTATTAGCAACGTGCCCAAAGCGGGGATCTGATTGGTTCCCGGGATAAATCTAATTCGTACACGGGGGTGGGGTGGGATCCGCCACGCGTGCCCGGTCGTCGTCCTGGACTGTTGGATTACGCAAACAGATCGGACGGCTGAAAGCCACGCACGCGGGCTCCGAGAAAGACGGGTTGGGGCGGCAGGAGAGACAAGAAAGGGGTCGCCAAGAGCATTGCAATTTGCCCCTTTGTGCTTTCATGGCGGACTAGCATCAGGCAGATCGCACTTCCACATCAGGTTCCTTTCCTCTCTCTCTCCTCCTCTGCAGCTTTGGGTCTCGGCCTTCTTCTCGCGGTTTTTTTCCTGTCTTTCTTCTGATTTTTTTTTTTGATTTTTTGGGTGAAATTTTGAACTTGTAGCGGAGGAAGAAGTAGTAGTAGCAATTGGCAGGGTTTCTAAAGTCTAGTATTGTGTTTCTGTGTAGGGGGAGGAGGAGGAGGAGGAGGAGGCGGAGTTGGACGAAGAGGACGAGGAGCAGGAGGTGGAGGAGTGGTGGTGGTGAAGGATCCGGGTGGGAGTTGGGGGGAGGGATCGACAGGATTGTAGCAGCCAGCACCTCCTTGCAGATCCATATAGTCTTCAGGTTCCTTTTCCTCGAGGTGTTTGTCTTGGCCTTTTTTTTTCTCGCGATTTCTTCTACTTCGTCTTTGATTTGTTTCTTTGTTTTGTTTTTTGGTGGATTTTTGAATTTGTATGGGAGTGTAGCCATTGGTAGGGTTTGTCAATTTTGGGATTTTTTGTTTGCAGGGGCAAGGGAAAGAGGAGGAGGAGCAGGAGGTGGAGTAGGAGGAGGAGTGGAGGAGTTGTGGTGGTGAAGGATCGGGTTGAGAGTTTGGGGGACGGATCAACAGAATTGTAGAAGCAGGGGAGGAGAAGTTTGCTGCTGCTGTTGCACCTCTCCCGCGATCTTTGATACTTCTTCACTGGAAGGTAAGGTTTTCTATTTGCTTGTGCTTCTGTTTTTCAAGTTTAGTTAAACTGCCAATGAGGTTTTTTGGGTTGATTCTCAATATCAGGACGCTTTTGTATGTGGAAGATTGTGTTTCTGAAAGCATGATGGATCAGGGATTTATATAAGCTTTTCCAAGATAGTGGAAGCTTTTCTTTTTTTTTCCTTTCAGCCTTTGCCTGATGGATTGAGGAAGTGGTAACTTATTGTCTTCATGAGTGTTCTGTGTGATGCGGGCTTCTGCTGTAGTGTGCATGTGAATCCTGCCATGTTTTTGTGCAACGCTGCAGTGCATAATGGGCTTTTTGCTGTTTGGAACAGAGGTGTGTTTGTCCTTTCATTAGGGAGCAAGTCAGCAGAAAGAAATGGCCTCACGAACGTCACCCATGAGAACTTCAATCCCCAGGGGAACTTCTTCTATGGATTCAGCATCAAATTCAAGGGTCCAGCAACAGGCCCGAGGAAGTTCTGTTCAGTCACAGCTTCGCACAGCTACAGGAGGAAATGGAAATGTTGCAATCCTTTGGGACATTGAAAATTGTTCAGTTCCAGTGGAAGTGAATGCTGAGGATGTTGCAGGCAACATCCGGTATGCTCTGCGAGATCATCCACAAATTGGAGCTGTTACCATGTTCTCTGCTTATGGAGACTTCAATCGGTTTCCACGCAAAGTTCGAGAAGGATGCCAGCGAACAGGTGTCAATCTGATCGATGTCCCCAATGGGAAGAAGGATGCTTCGGATAAGGCAATACTTGTTGACATGTTTCTTTTTGCGCTTGACAACCGCCCCCCCTCCACGATTTTTCTGATCACTGGAGATGTTGATTTTGCACCAGCTCTACATAAGCTTGGCCAGCGAGGGTACATGGTTGTGCTGGTTGTGCCTGATGGGGTAGGGGTTTCCTCAGCACTACGAAAGGCTGGGAACTATGTTTGGGATTGGCCTAGTCTTTGCAGAGGAGAGCTTGTTCATTCTCAAAAGTTTGTGAAGAGTCGATCCCGATTTGAAGATCAGAATTCTCTTACTGGGTTCCAGAATGCATTTCCTGAGGAGGGGCCAGGGCAATGGGCTGCTGATGAGCATGACATTCAAAATGATGAGGAGGAAATCTTCACTTGGCGGCCACCTTTGAATGTTTATCCTGTAGATTCAGGAGTTTCTTATCCTGTGAGGCAGACAGAGAACTTCTCGCAACAGTTTGGCACAACTCGGGTGCGGTCCCAGGACCCCAGGTTGGTGCAAGCAAGTACAAATGCAAATCGGACTCCAGTATCAACCCTTCCATCCACAGGGGGCCAGATATCCCTCGGTAGACCTGCGTTTCGTGATCCAGAACCAGCTGATCCAATTGGGATGCTCCCTGTGCAGACTGGTGAAATGGGAACTCTGGGTGATGCATCAGACCCTACTAGCCCAGGAGGCACTTCCGAAACTATGTGGGTGCAACC
>Ga0116227_10000890_pt1 | contig 62807 bp, 47 predicted proteins | sample S1TSphgellanicum_FD_89693 | JGI IMG/M metagenome (GOLD analysis project Ga0116227, IMG submission 89693) | Host-associated microbial communities from peat moss isolated from Minnesota, USA - S1T2_Fb - Sphagnum magellanicum MG | ecosystem: Host-associated > Plants > Peat moss > Unclassified... | reverse complement strand
TTTTTGTGATTAATGTTCAATTGTTGTGTTAATAATATTTCACTACATTGGAATTCACAATATTATGTTGGTATACATACATATCAAACCATAAAATTTCATGAAAGGTGAAAGTCTATTTTTTGAATTGAAATTAAAAGCAATGTGCATATTTTATTAAACATTCAATAAGGGTGTACATATGAATATGTCTTTATATACTTCAATGTCTTTTACTCAAATTCATGTTTATTATTTAATATTTCAGAATGAATTATTTGTTACTAATTTTTAATTAATAATTAATATGTAATATACTTAATTACCATGAAATAACTAAGTAAACTAAATAATAAACTATTCATATGAATTCATTAATCAAATTTGATTAAATAAAAATTTAATTAATTCAGATAATAAATAATAAATAATCTAATAACTTAAACTCAGTAACTAATTATATAACTTTAATTAATTAATTAAAATAATTTTAGATAACAATATTTGTTAATGTAGGTGAGTTTTTATTGAATTTTATTTGAATTCAAATCATCAATTATCAACATAATTAATTGTCTAATATTTATTTAAATAATTAATCATCTAACATTTATTTTGATAGTTAATTATTTTAATCAATCAACTAACTAATTATCTGAGTTATATTAATTAATTCATATAATCAATCTAGATAATTAGTTATCATATATTTAGTTCAAATAATTAAATTTTAAATATTGATGTCAGATGATTAATTATAAATTTCAAATTAATTACAAAATTAAAATCAAACAAAATGCATGTGGGAATATTTTTTTGGTAGTTACAACTCAATTGCAACTAGGATGCCATTGAAAAATTGAACCCATATGTTTTGTTTTCATTTTTTGGGTTTAGGGCATATATCATTAGGACTTTTTTTTGTTAGGGTTTGTATAATTAATACTGTAATAAGGCTTATGGCAAAATATCATTTGGATTTTTAGGGTTATGTTTTATGATTTAATGTTTAGGAATTTAGTTCATATATATCAAGGTTTAAGGTTTATATTCTAGACTTTGTTCATTGTATTGGTTTTTGATTTTATCATTTGTTTAGATCTATAACATAATTATGAATATCTTTTGTTTCCATATGTTCCATAGTTGTTAAAGTTCAATATTTCCTAACCCATTTTTGTTTAAATGTAATACCCATACCATATTGTGATAATTCATTAACCATGAAACATAAAAATATTTTAAAAATATTTGATTCCCTACCAATACATGATGAAATTCATGTTTTCAAAATTATTTATTCACCTTAAAGTATGATTTAACATTTATAAAAATGAACATAATGCAAAATTGGTCACATTAATGATAAAAGGGGTTAGGTTTTAATGTAAAATTTACTACTTAATGTTAGAATTATGGTTTAGGCTTAAAATTTAAGACATATAAATTAATGAACATTTTTTTACAAGTTTATAATAATTAAAATAAATCTAGGGTGTATTTTGGGCGGAAATTTTAAGTCTTAAACATATTTAAAACAATGCAATGTCATTTTATATATTTTTAAAGAAAATGAAATAATTTAACTTGGAAATATTACCAAATGGTAAGAAATATATATATTTTTATGTTTTGTTACAAATTTTATTTAATTATTTGAAAAATTAAGGCCGAATTTCTAGTTGGTGAAAATAAGTATGTGTGCGAGTATTGCAAAATTATATGAATACTTAGCCTTAAATGCAATACCCATATTCAAGTTCATTTCATTATAACCCATATGTGATTTATGTAACATGTAAGGTCATTTTGAAATAACCAATATGTAGTTTGGGTGGGTTTTCGATGAAAATCAAAGCTTATATGCAATACTTTCATGCAAGTTCATTTTGAAATAATCCATAGTTGATTTAGATAACCTTAGGTGAATAATCAACCCTAAATGTAATACTCACATGTAAGGTCACTTCAAAATAAGTGGTTTGGGTACCCAAAATATGTTTTTTTATATACCTAATTAATTTTATGATAATTAATTATCATGAATAATTATATAAAATAATGATTTGAATAACTTATTAACATGAAAAATTTAATTAAAATAATAAATTAAATATCAAATTAGTGATTTGATTTTTAGATTTAAATTTTAATTATTTGAATAATTAAGGTTCAACCAAATAATCAGTTAATTAATATTTTAAAAAATGATTGTTTAAATATGATAATCAATCATTTACATTATTTGAAATAAATTTTTAGTAATTATTTAATTATGACATTATTTTTTGATATTTAGAGTAAATTATTATGTCATATGAGTTCCATAAATATTACAATGGAAACCTATATGCAAGTATTACAAAAAATGTTAAAAATCAACAATTATTTATGGACCTATATGCGGGTATTGCAATGGATGTAAAAACCAGCAACTATTATGAGACCTATATGCAGGTATTGCATATTTGAAATGATTTTATGAAAATTATAATAGAAAGGATGTAAGTATTATACAATGTTCATTTTGATATTTGTAAACTTTAGACAAATTAATGTTACCTATTCATATGGGCCTATTTAAGTTTTGATTCTTATATCTAAAGTACTAAGAAGATTATGAAAAAGAAGACAAATATGATTAACCATATACCCATCAAACTAGTGTGATTAGAAGAAAATGTTATATTGATAAAAAATGTACAAAAATGGGTGGATCAAAAATTACTAAAGAACCCAATGAAAAAAAAGGTTCTCGATAATATATCAAAGTACCAAAGTTCAAAAATTGGGTAATCCAAAAACTAAAAGGGCTGAAAAAACCTAGCGAACTATATAAAGTGGAAACCTTAAACAATATCATTATCTACAATCCCGTGTTTAGCTCAATAAGCAACTGTTGCATTTGTAGCCCTTGCTGCATGATGAGTAATGTATAGATGGCGATGTTACATTCAACTTGAATTACATTAACAAAAATTCTTCTTTTGTTGTGTCCTGAACCCTATAAATACCCAAAAACCACTAAATTAAACCCGAACACACCTTGGATGAAACAAAATTATAAAAAAATAATAAACATTGATTATTTTATTTTTTTACCTTCCATGAATCATTCTAAATTCATGGAAATCTAATACATCTGTCAATTCTAGTATTCGACTTGTTTTAGTGGACCTTCGATCCCAATTTTTGACATTTCATGTAAATTTTAATCGTCGTGCATATGTAAAACAAGTGGATCAAATCATCTCTTATAAATTTTCATCCTTTTCCATTTGTGATGTTGCATCTCAAGGCACATTTCTCACGCCCCAAGCATTAAGACTTAACACCTGCAATATTTGCTTTGATGTTAATTTGACCAAAATTGGTTTTGGTAGTGGTGGATAATATTCTTTAACAATTACCAGCTTATGCTACTCGCGCTAGGCTTTAGCACGAGTGTAACTAGCAACCTTTTGATCATTATACCTTTGCACGACCATCGTATTTCTCAAGATGCGAACATTCATTTTAGCATGGTTTTGATGTTAAGGACCTCCTTTAGAAGTTGAAGGCTTCCCAGGTTTGGCTTTTTTTGCCATCAAGCCATGCACTTCCTTCAAATGCTTGGTCAATAACCATTTGGCACAATATGCGATAATGCAAATGCCAACTTTACATTTCCATTTCAACCCAACCTTCATCCACTCTTTGTCCTTCTAAACCATATTAAGTGGACAAGGAGGTGTCAGTGGCTAAGAGGCCTAGCTGGTTTTAAGTTCCGAACCTAAACCAAGAAACATTTTTTAAAAAGTCACTATTTTGTAATCCTTAAATCCTAACCCTAAAACCTTACACATGAAAAGTTCAAAAAACAAAATGCAGGTATTACAAAACATAAAATCATAGAATCAGATACAACTTTTGCAAACTCTAACTATTTTCAGGTATTACAATAAAATTTTTTTATAAAAAAATCTTAATCTATATTGTGAGTGATCTCATCATTTAAATTGTAAACTGTCACCATTATCAACTTTAAACCACATAGATTGCTTGATTCATCAATTCTCAATTTTAATGGAACAACATTTTGTTCCCCAAGTCTCAATTCTAATGGAGTAACATTTTGTTCCCCAATTCCCCGTTGTAGTGCATCAACATTTTGTTTCCCAATTGTTTGTTATGATGAAACAACATTTTGCTTTTGAGCTTCCAAATCACCACCACCTTTCTTCAATCTCCTTCCTCTAGCCATTACAACCTTCAACATTAAAAAAAACCATTTCATTGTTAATTGTCAATTCTAATGAACTAGACCAAAAGGACCAAAGAAAAAGAAAAAAAGAAAAGAAAAAAGGCGATGACAACTTGCTGCCATCGCATTCTTCACAACACCACCACCATAAAATAAGGGGATGACATTGTTATTGTCACCTTTGTTAAAAAACCACCGAAAATGGCAACAGTAGTTACTGTCGCCTTTTTTGCAATAAAGCCATCGAAGAAGGTGATGGAAGTTGTCATTGTTTTCTTATTCTTTTTTGCAACACCACCATAGAAGAAGGTGACGGTAGCAGTTGTTATCGCCTTCTTCACTATAACAACACCATTAAGAAGAAGGCAATGGCAACTGCTACCATTACCTTTTTCTTCTCTGCAACACCACCACAAAAGAAGACAACAACGCATTACCGTCGTCTTTTTCTTCTCAAACACAAAGAAGAAGGCAATGACAGTAGTTGCCATCACCTTCTTTGTTACAATAAAACTAGACAAGAAGACGACGACGACACATTACCATTGTTTTCTTCTTCTTCTCAAATAGAACGAAGAAGGTGAAGGCAGCTTGTTGCCTTTTTCGTTGTAAGAAAACTAGAAAAGAAGACAACAACGCATTACTGTCATCTTTTTCTTCTCATACACAAAGAAGAAGGTGATGGCAGTAATTACCATTGCCTTCTTCGCTGTTACAAAACCAGAAAAGAAGATGATGGCACAATGCCATTGTCTTCTTTTTCTCAAACACAAGGAAAAATGTGATGGTAGAAGCTACCATTGCCTTTTTCTTCTCTGTAACACTACCATAGAAGAAGATGACGACGTGTTGCCATTGTCTTCTTCTTCTTCTCAAGCATAGCGAAGAAAGTGACAACAATTTGTTGTCGTCGCATTCTTCGCTACAATAAAACCAAAGAAGAAGATGACGACACATTGTCATCGTTTTCTTCTTTTCAAACACAAAGAAAAAGGCAACGGTAACAACTGTCGTCACCTTTTTCGTTGCAACAGAACCAAAAAAGAAGACAACAGCACAATGCTGTCGTATTTTTCTTCTATGCAACACCACCGTAGAAGAAGGCAACGGTAGCAGTTGATGTTGCCTTCTTCTTCTTCACAACAGAACCACAGAAGAATACAACGGTGCATTGTTGTCGTCTTCTTCTTCTCAAACATAAAGAAGAAGGCAACAATGGCAGCAAGTTGCTGTCGCTTTCTTCGTTACAACAACACCACGCAAGAAAATAACCAAAAAAAATGAAAAGAAGGGAGGGAGCTTACCTTCAAGCTCCCACTCTACCCTCTCACTTCTGGCTCCAATTTCAAGTGCATTATTTTGGTTGCCATTTCTACCCTCCCGCTTCAAGCTCCCAATTCTGCCCTCCCACTTCAAGCTCTCCCAAGCTTTGACGATGGAGTGAGTGCAAAATGAGGTGAGGTAGGTAGGAGGGAAAAACTTTGAGACAGAGAAGAGGCTGAAAAAACCAAAAACCTTGGGCAAGGGAGGATGTGATTTTGGTTCATCCCCAAAACAGCTTGAAAGGCCTCGTTCTTAACCAGTGCATTGGTGGCTGCTGGTTAATTCCAGCCTGCTTAAGCGTGGTGGTGGTGGTGGTGGTGGTTCGCTTTTAGGGCTGTAGTGGGCTGGATCTACCTTGTACTTGGCCCCATTCCAAGACATGTGCCTGCCAAGTTGACAGGTTTTCAGGCAGTCTCAAATGGCAGAATCAGCCGCCACTCTGGTGGCTCACTCGGGAAGCAGGATGCACCCCCTATAGGACACGTTTTCCAAGGCGTAACCGGTTAAATTGGTGTGGTGGTTCAAGTACCGAGTCTTGCAGAATCTTTCCAAGTGGTCACCTGCTGGTTTGGTTTGGTTTGGTTGGTTCCACTGTTTTGTTCTGCCAGTTCTACTTCGTGAAGTAAATGTGAATCAACGGTGGGGGAACACTTTAGTAATGCCAATCAATGGTGGTAACAACCAATCTCCAAGTGCAACAGGGCCCTGGTTGAACCTGGTACCACCTGACGGAACCGATGTCACACCCCTACACGGCTTAGCGCATTCCATGGTACCTAGTCACCTGACCACAATAACAAACACGTAAAGACCTGCTCCAATTTTTTTTTAGTTTATAATTGGACGGCACATTGCCCCCAGCAGCATTTTTCTCCTTCTGCTGTTTGGGGAGTTGTTTCAAAAAACGGAATGCCTGGTGGCCATTCCATTTTTCGAAATGCTCTCCCAAGCCCCTCAAAAACCTCCCCCCCCCCAAATCCATTTTTTGGGGTTTTTTTTCCCCCTAACTGAGGTACCCACCAGGTACCACAGAAAATGAGGAAAACAATTGGACAAGGTCTTTATGCTCGGTAAAGTAAAACCCTCACCAATGGGCATAACCGGAACCAGCCTTGGGCTTAAACGGAAACAGCCTTGTGGGAGCCCTTCCTTATTCCAGTAAAGAGCCTTGGGCTTTACCCTACACTTATTTACCGATAACATATCTGTGGCTAACTTAGAATAAGTCATGGTGCAACTGGGGGTTGAAGGTACTACCACTACTAATAAGGTAAGTCACCCAACTTGGTGAAAGTAACTGTCATCATCACACGTAGGTAAGGTACTATACTTCCTTTGCTGGCTGAATAAGTTACATTTTCATGGTCAACCGAATTTATGACATGACCGAATATTACGGAACGGGAAACAAACAAGGACAGTGGGGTCGGTCTGTCGAACACGGGTGTCAGCCTTGGGAACCCGGCCCGGGACGGAGAGGCTGACTCACTCACTCACTGACAGCGGGGAGGTATCACCGGATTTTCCGGTTTCTAGTATACCGGCAACTTGCAACTCCAGCTTACCATCAGGGTTTTTCTTTTACATAATTTTGTGTTGTAGGCTATATAGCTGCTGGGTTGGCGATCATCCACAAGAGCACTTAGCCAAATTTGGCTACAGGTGATAGAGGAATGTTTTTTTTTTTTTTTTTGCTTAAACCCTGTTATATCTGGTGACATTCTACAAGTTATGGTCTACTACATATGGCGATTTCCAATTTTTTTTCCTGGAAATATGGCAACTTTGGGCCATTTTTTTCCCCAAAAATATCCTTTGTAGGATTTGGACTGGCTATTTTTTTGTAGCCAAGAAAAAAAAAAAAAAAACCTCTTATTTTAGATGTGTCACGTATGGGTTATAAAATCTTGCATGCATAGGTTCAAGATGAAGCATCTTTCATGGAAAGCAAGAAAAGTTGTTGTTCTTTGCAAAATTGCAACTACCATCTCTGTGTCCTCCTCTTGCTCCAATTTTCTTTTGTTTTCCTTCAAACCAAATTCCTATGATGGCATGAATTCCTCTTTTTCTTCCTTCTTAGAGCATTGCAAATCTCATGTAGCTAACTCTTTCTGTTCACGCAGGTAGAACATTGGTTCCTAGTATGATAAAGAAAGCATGAGAGAAGCCAGAATTGATAACACAAGGTAAAGTCTAACTGGTGACAAACATGATGAATAGCCAGCCAGGTGCAGATTCTCTCAGAGAACGTGAAGCAATGCAGCATCCCCTCAAGCTCGATCTAACACTACATCTTCCTCACTACACTTGCTCTGAATTGCAACCTCTATGAATTTGTCCCTAATCATAACTCTCCACATCCATATTGCTGCTTTCATGTGCTTCTGGAATTTCCCTCTTCATGGACTCCTAGGTTTAAAGGTGCAAAGAAAAATACACAAAAATGGGTTTTGGGCACATAGTCCCTTGGATGCAAACTCTTGCATCCCAAGGAAGGATTTGTCAGGTGCTTTCCAATCCAGTCCAGGTGAGGGAAGATGGTCATCCAGTAAGGAAGAGTGAGTGGGTGGGTTCCCATTTCTCATCTGAGATGGGAGCGGGGAAGAAGAGTGTGTGTGCATATGTTTTCAAAAGTTCAATTTTATCTGTTGTTCGTGTATTGCTTCTGTGAGATGCTTCAAACCCTTCTCTCTCTTCAGCAGTGTATGTTTGCCCTGAAGCTTGACAGTGTTGCTGTTTCCTTCTATTGATGTCTTCTTAGGCAGCACCATTTCCCATCTTGGGGAGAAAGAACAAGAGGGATTTTGATGAAGTAATTTATCCATCTTAGAAAAATTCCATGTTTGTTTCTTCTATGGCAATCAGACAACTGGGTCCTCAATTTCTTCAGCATTATCAAAGAAGGAACTTGCACACCAGTCCAAAACTTGTTTTTTATCTTGAATGCTTCTGAAAGGTGACATTGTAGATGTAGATAACTGAGTGACCAATTCAGATTTCATTCACCTATGGAGGAGCTTTAAAGGGAGAGAAAAAAATCGTTGGGTCCAAAATTCAAGGAGGAAAAATTATCTCAATGAGGGAGGGACATTAGACCATTCCAGAAATCAAAAGGAGGGCCATGAAGACATCCTAAACTACCAGATAAAAACACTATCTGAGAAAAAGCGCCAGAGTTACAATGTTGTGTTGAGGAAAACCTCATCTGATATTCCATCAAAACCATTCATAAACAGCTCCATATCTTTCTCATCCTCATTTGCATAATCTCTACGCTCCAGCTTGGCATGTGCTGCTATATATATCATCTTCTCTGCTTTCTCAATTGCACGTTGAGCATTACTCCGATAAGCCCACTGCCAAAGAGACCAATTGCATGTGAGACCACAGCTGCTTGTGGCATGCAAGAAGATAAGCCGAACAGCTACTCGGCCTAATGACTTAAGCTCACTCAGGCACGTTTCCCATACCAGCCGCCGGCTTTGGGGGTTGACAGACTTCATTCGACCTGTTAGAGGATCTATCTCCTTCACCTGAACAGCCTGGGCATAGAGGGGATCAAGCCCATCAGCACGCCACTTCATTAACTCCATCAACGCAATGTGTGCCTCTTCTCTGGCAACTAGCCGAGTTATTAGCCTGTCAACATCTTTTTCCTGCTCAAGTGTCAGGTATTTGAAGGGAGGCAAGTATTTCCCACTTGTGTCACGCAAGAGGTAGAGGGGGTCAAGGATAAAAGAAGCTGCCCATGCTGGGTGATAATTCTTGTTGAAACGCTTCTTGATCACTTCTTGGAGTGGAGTTTCGTCTTTATCATAGCGTGCACACCACTCCTTCACTTTTCCTCGTAACTCATCCCATAGAGGCAAGCACTGGCTGACTGGTGGTCGATCAACCTCAACATCAGTCACCATCACCTTCACAATCTTGATCAAGTTTTGGACAGCTTCCAAATCTGACCAGAACTGCATCCCCCCCACCATGTCTGTCACATCACGCCCAAGCTGATCATCTGAAAATTGAAGACTGAAGGATGTGTCAAGCACAGTGAGCTGGAGAGCTCTGGCTGAAGATGCCACATCGTCAAGCATTACCAGCACATATGCATAATGTGGCTCAGGTGGAGTCCGCAAAAGCTTCACCATGTCATATTCCTGTACAATAGATAATCAAGAACCCATGAGCACAAGGAAACAATTACAGATCATTTTCCAATAGATTGTCAGTCAAATGGGCGTACTGATGATGAGTGTGTGTGTGTGGGGGGGGGGGTGGGGAGATTGTTATAGATCCCAACCAGCAACCAGAATGAAGCAAGGATGCCAAGTACTGTGAAAGTAACTCACATCTATATATACATGGTCTATTGGTGATGGTGTATACAACACTTACCTGGCGCTGGTATTTTTGCAAGTAAGTGTGAGCCTGGGGCTGGCTGTTGAAGAAGGTGGCAAGCTTAATGCAATCAGCACCTACAGACCTAAAAAGTGAGAGATGCTTGTTAAAATCTTTCAATAGGTTGTTGAACCCCTGGGCCTGGCAGGAGAGGTTGACCATCCATGGGCGTTGATACTCTAATTCTTTCAAAGCCTTCAGACTATATTTGTCAGTGTCAGCAACTACACCCACACAGCGCTCTGGGGTGGCCCCACATATGGAGAAAATAGCCTCTGACAGAATTTCTTCGACAAGCTTTGCAGAGTCCTCGCCCGTATTTACATGAACCACATTGTGAAAGAGGGAGTTCCCATTTGGCAAGTTGAGTGTTATGTTGATGAGTGTCTCGCCCATGCTGCTGCTGCTGCTGCTGCTTGTCTTGTTCTTCTTCTTCCACCCATCAGAGGCAACTTGGAAAAACATGGCCTCTCGGAGCTTGGCCTCTGATTCCGCCTTCACCTCCTCGAATTTGGCATCCAACTTGGCCCCAACCAGAAATCGCCTGCTGACAGGTGGTAAACCCAGCTGGCTCAGAAATGCTCTGAACTTGGGATGCTCCACACAAGACACCGACACTGTTCCACATGATTCATACAGCCATTCAGCAAGAAGGTGGAGAGCAGCCTCAGTCTGTGCTTTGCTTGGTCCTCCACTCTGCTGCCCATATGATGATGATGATGATCCCCCTAGCTTGGTGCCTGGGCTCTTGAGCTTCTTCACACTGTCCTCCAGCATTGCTAAAGCTCCCAAATCCTGCTTACCTCCTGACAGTAACAAAGGCATAGCAGGACCTACCCTTGCTGCAAGCTCGGCTCTTGGTCCCCGTTGAGCTGGTGCTGCTACTGCCTCACCACCAATGGAGACTGATGGTGGTTGAGGAGGCACAGATGATGGTGCAGATGGTGAGGGAGCATTGCGTTTCCTGGGTGTTGTGGTTGTTGTAGTAGAGGGAGACGCTGTGGCCATGGGGGGCAGCAACAGCTTTGGGCCAACAAGTTGGGATGATACAACAGGAGGTTTTGGTGCTTGCACAACCCCATGGAAATTTGGACATGTACCACGCTTCAGGTGCTCTGAAGCAGTGCGGGAGGGATTTGATGCCGAGAACATTGCATTGCAAAGCGAGCATCGCAGCTTCACGGCTTTGGGTACACCCGTGTCAGATTGTTGCACTAAAAACGGCAGCAGGTGTGCCCAGTACCATGCACCCTTGCCTTTGATTGCTTTATTCCGCACTGCTACCAGCGCTTCATAGCGTTTGTTTATTGCTGCTGTGGCTGACGACAAATTGGTGGTGTCCTCGTTGCCGCCTGCTGCTGCCATATGGTAACAAACTCTTACTTACTCGCTGCCCCTGCTGCTGCTCTCGACGGACGCTCGACTCCTCTCGATCCTCCTCCTCTCAAGTGGAGCAAGTTTCATCAAGAAACGGATTACCACAACACTTGCTCCACACCGCATTGGCTTTGTTGTTTGTGTACTCAGGACCCAAAAAAAAAGGTGACGACGAAACAAGTCAGGCGCAGCAAGCTTGTTCAAAGAAGCACTTACTACCTCCGAATTTCACAGCGCCAACTTCTTCAAGTCGTCCCTCCTTCTACTTACCGGCGCATCCATCTACGCCCGGCCTTGCTTGCATACAGACATCACAATGCTGCGTCGTGTAAACTGTTTCTCTCACTCTAGTTCTCGACCAGCCTTTCTTATCGAAAGCTCTTCATACAATGCCGGGTGTCGACCACAGCTTCGGCGCGAGCTTCGCTGTAGGAAAGAACTGTTGGGAGAGGAAGGAATGCAGACGACAAGTCTAAAGACTCTAGTGTGTGGTCGGTCCTGCATTGCTGCTGTATTTGGAAATTACAGTTTTCCAGGGAAGTCCCAAGTGTGAGAAATTTTTTTCAGCAGACTGAAGGGCTCCCCCACACTAATACTACCACTACAAACGAACAAAACTCTGTTGTGATAATTCTGATCACTGTTACACTGCTTGAAGAAAACCCACTCACTCGAATTTCCCCATATTCAAGGGAAGCTACAGAATCGAGTTACAGAATCCACAAACAGAAGCGGAAGATTCAGAAGAAGAAAACAAAACAAAAAACAGGTGCAGAAGAAGAAGAAGAAGAAGAAGAAGAAGAGCTTTTGTACCTGGAAAGATAGAGAAAAAAAATATTCTCTTTACACCACCAGCGACCCACCCTTTATTTCTCTCTAAGTGCGGAACCCTATGCGATCTCGAGCGGAATGGGAATGGACTTTTTGTTGTGATGTATAAAGCATATTACAGTTGGAGAGAGAAGAAGAACAAGAAGAAGAAGAGAATAACAACAACAACAACAACGTGGAGAATTCATTATTCTCTCAGCAACGGAAGAAATCAGAGACGAAAAAACCGGAGCTCAAAAGAGGGAGAGGAACCACAAGGATTAAGACAAAAGTAGCCTTAATAATAAAACAACTGTCGTGAAAATAATTCGGCTTGGCCCAAGAACGCACACACACGCCAGAAACTAACTACAAGGCCTTATGATTTGTCAAAGGAGGGAGGGAGGAGAGGGTCAATGACGACTACTGACGCAGGCACGGAAGAAGAGAACCCAATGCTGCACCAGAGCATTAAAGTACAAAGTCAAAGTCCAAGCCGGATTTTGAGAGAGAGAGAGAGAGACGCTGTGTGCGTCTCTCTCTCTCTCTCACACCACACACACAAAAGAGAAACAGAAGAAAGAGAGAAGACACAAGACACTCCCACACCCATACACTACACATGTACTTGATACACACCCACTTGTTATACATACGCGCACATGGCAAGCAGCAGCGTCTCTCATCAGGGAAAGCTAGCTTCGAGGCCAGCAGCTGGGTGACTGCGACAGAGGCATCTCCGCTGTTCGAGGGGGCTGCCGCTTTGTCGTGCTTGCCACCACCACCACCACCACCCCTGGCTCAAGATGACGGATGCTGATGATGCAGCAGCTGTTGTCACAGAACAACAGCCTTCGGCTGTGTTGCCGACGCCTTATATTTTATTTTTTATTTTTTGGTCTCTTGCTGCTGCTGCGCCTGGTCTGTCTACCAGTCGTCCTCGAGATTTGGAAATGTCTCCAAAGGGACTCGAGGAGGGAGCAATCTCCCGTGTTTTTTCCTCCATCTCCTCCTCCTCCTCGTCTTGGCAGAGAAGGGGGAAAAAAAATATCGGCCAGGCGTCTCTTTGCTTCTGAGGCTGTTTTCTACTTCAACCCCAGTGTAGAATTGTGGCCTCTTGGTGTGTGTATGTGTGTTTTCCCTCACTGAGATCTCTTGACATTGAAGTCTAGGACTGTAATCTAGAGACTGGGAGGAGCAAGTCTAGGCAATTGTGATACAAAAGCTCTGCTACAAACACTCTTGTTTTAGTCTCTTGCAAGGGCTTTTGGCACTTGAAAGGGGATTGGAAATGGGTCAGTAGGAGTTTCCTGTCTGCACCACCCAGAGAAGCAATTCTGTTTCTCTTCTTGTAGTTGGAGCTTCTAGAATTGCTCTCTATACATCATCAGTCTGTTGAGGCTTGTGTTGGTGTGCAATGTCAATGGTAGGCCTGCCACCAGCAGCACATAGCTCTGAATTGCTGTGGCATGAACTCTTTGATGAGAGAGGAGAAGAGTAGCATAAATTGCCATTCCTGACATAACATTTGCCAATTTGTGAGGTCTCCCTCCGATACTGTGTAACACTTTAAAAGATCCAGCAGTTTTACCATCTCTAGATCTATCTATCACACAAGGGTTTTGCTTCTTGAGTTTCTTCAAACCCATAGACTACTTCAAGAATCCTTGATGGAGTGAGGCATTCTGTGATTCTCAGGCATTTGACAACTTCCTGATGGGTTTGAGCATCCCACAAAAGAGTTTAGAAATTTTCAGCTCTTCAAACCCTCCATCTCTTGATGGAGAACTTGCCTGGTGTTTGATTTTATGCAGACATGAAAGCTGTGATTTCATGTGTGCAGCAGAGTGTCAGTGATGTATGTATGAGCTTCATAAAATTATGGTACTATTGCTCCACATATTTCTTCTATCTGCCCCTTTTTTTCTTGTTGGCCACAGATTGCTTGCTCCTATTCACAGTACCAGCAAAATCTTCTGTGTGGTTTTCTTCATGTTTATAAGATGAAAACTCACTTCTGCCATCCTTGACTGTTTTGCAGGGGTGGTCACACATGGATCTGATTTCCTCCTTGGTATTTTTTTATTTCATGCTTCATCAGGGCTTAGATTAGAGTGTTCAAGTTGAGTGCAGTGTAAGAGGTGGCTGTGCACTTAGGAAATGTTGATGAAAGCCGCGTATTTCAATACCTTCCTTCAACTTTGAAATGTCAGGAGGGTGAACACTGGTTGATTTCTCTTGCATTCCTTAATTCTTACATTTATTGCCTTACCTTTTGGGAAACAACTTTGTTTATGGCTTTTCTGGGAAGCTAACAACTTACATTGCATTCAGTGCTCCAGTCTTTATGCCTGGTGGTCACATTTGGAGGAGTCTGAAACTTGTTGAAGGGAATGGTTATGATATATTTTTGCACTCTATTCATCTCATGTTTTTTGTGAACAAGATATAAAAACTTAGGAATAATTTTCAACTAGACTTTCATTCCAGAAGTATTTCTTTGTGCATGTGAGATTCTTCTTTTGCAGATCATCTCTCAGGTGTGGCTAGAGACTGTGCTTTCTTTAGGTCTTTTGGAAAAGGTATTGAGTCATCATTGTGAGTGCTGGACAATTTTGATCAGCTATATGAGCCAAAGCTTGTCTTCTAGCTGTTTCCAAGGTATGAAGGTTTGTCTGAAGTCCTTGTGTCATGTCCTAGTGCCTAAGCTTCTTCTTCTTCTAGCTGGTACAGACAGACTAGACAGGCATAGATTTCCTGCACCCAAATGGTGAGGTTCTGAATTCCAAGTGAAGTATTTTTTGCTTCTGGAAGAATGGGGATTTGGAATCTGAAGAAGTGTGGAGATTAATTGGGCAGACACAAGGCAAGTTTCAAATGATTGTTGTCAGTCATGTTGCCCATGCCATTCAGGTATGATCATTCTTAAGATTGACATTGTGGTCTCACGGTAACTATCAGAATTATTGATATGAAAAGTTTATTGGATCTATGTGGCCAAGTAATAATCACATAGAAATTGTTGCTGAAGGATTCAAGCTAGATGAGTTTGTCAATTTGTTGCTCAACTTCATCACCCAGAATCACGATGGGGCACATGCTGTCAAGGTGCAGTCTCAAGGTTGCTTTCTTGTGATTCAAAGTTTCTTGATTGTAACCTCATTGTTATCCTGGTTCTGATTCTAGTTTAAGAGATCCTTTTTGTCAATTGCAGGAATGTATTTCTTTCACCAATTTTTTTTTCAAAATGTCTGTTTCTGGATTCGAGATCTTCAATTACCAATGAATTTAAGGTCTACAGATTAGGCTAGGTTCACTTCCAGTGACAGATGGGTGCAAGAATCATAACCATCATCAGCAAATTGTAGGTGATTATTATCTCTGTGTGTGTTTCTAGCTTGACCCAGGAACTGGAGTGAGTTGACTCCAGTGATGATTGGCACTTTTTTGCTGAATATTTGCTTTATATTTATTTTAGAAAACAAGCTTTGGCAGTTTCAAATTTAATTTTTCAAAATTTCAATGTTTGAGGAATGAGTATGCAAAGTACACCTTGTGTTGTGTATTTGTAATAATACCCAATGGTTGGGATGGCAATACACAGTTTTTCACAAGTTGGGAGTTCAATTTTCAACAATTTTGACAGATAGCATTAATTTTTTTTCCATTTTTTCAGCTACACCTTTAGTGAATTATTTTGTGCTAAGCATTAGTTGTAGATATGGTACTGAAGACAGTAAATCTGCAAAGGGTCCTTATTGCAGGCAGTACAAAAGTACTTACTATCTGCTTCTTTTTTCCATGATTGCCCATTTGCCCAATGAAAATGTGTCTGGTGGTGCCCACACATGTTTGTGTCCATTACAAGCCCAAAATCATGCATAACAGGGGGCCCAAAGTGTGTCTGGGCAGCATGCATCTTTTTCTCCTTGGGCCAAGGGCAGACAGGAAAAAAGAAGAGCAGGCAGTATTTTTTGTACTGCATTACAATAAGGACCCTTTGCTAATTTAACGTCTTTCTATCCGTACACTGGATGTACTATTTTATTTTGACTTCGAGTATGAAAGTTTTGGTAGCATTTTATGTCATGAGAGGTCATCCATCCCAAGACTAGGTTGTCTGGTAAACATTTTAGCGGTGAAACGAATTAAATGCGACACAAGGCTGAACGCGAATGCAAACCAAGAGCTACCTTGAAAAGTATTTCCTCAAATTTTTAGATTGTATTGTTTTAACTACCACTGGTAAGTAGGATAGAATGGCTAGTGAGCAAACACTTAAGCATTCAGGGCAGGCCGAATCCAAGGGGAGGGCTTTGTTGCTTTTGGTGTCCAAACAAAACTTTAACCCCTCCTCTTAACGCATTTGATGCACTCAAAATTGTCAAAACCGGATTAGAAATGAGAAAGTTACACTGCCCCCTGAACATAGAGGGGTCAAGAACTCAAAAAGATGAACCACAAAACACTGCAAAGCCAGTCCTCGAACACCAAAAATTCCTTGTATGTAGCTCTATTGCTATTAGAGTTCAAAGATGATTTGTACAACTGAAGGTGGTGCTCCTATAGCACTTTAAATCATTTGAAATAAATAAGAAAAAAAAAGTTATGAGCTTTGAAAATAAGAGGGGTCCAAAGAGAGAAAAAGAAAAGAGAAAAAAACAAGTTTTATAAGTTGAAAAGTTTATTTTTCTTATTACTATTTTTTCATTACTCCTTTTGCTTTGCACTTCAAAGATGATTTGTAAAGCTTGAGGGTAGCACTCCCATAACATTTTAAATCACTCAAAATAAAGCACAAATGACAAAATCTTAATAAATGTTTGATAATAGGACAATGATCGATGATGGGCAGTTTTACCCTACTAGAACTTTGAATACAATATTTTAAATTGTAATTTTTTTCTCAACAACCATCTTGTTCCTTGGATGACTCCATTAGAGATGAAAGCCATTTGGGGAAGAAGATGACTGTTGGGATGCTTCTTGTCCAGGTTGGACACTTCCCAACTTGTGAAAGTGGACATTTGAACCTTGAATGTCCCACTTATGGAAGAAGTTTTTAACAATTGTGTCACAATCTCTTATTTTAAAAATAAGTCATACTAGTTATATGATACCCACCATTCACAATCAACAGTTTCTGTGAAAATATTTGATGTTTTCAACAAAAGAGATTCAACTATTTCATTTCAAGAAAATTCTGAATTTTGACATATAAAACTAAACGTCTAGGTACATTAGCACTTTGAAGTAAACAATGGGAAGTTAGTGGTTGGAATAGTCACATATTTGTAAGACATAAGGGAGTTCAAATCTCCAAATTTCCAGAGGTAGTTTCTTTTTTCTTCTGAGATTTAATTGAAGCTGGACCACAGGGGCAGGCATGGTACTGGAAGCATTTCTCATAACTTGGGTACAATCAAAAAATTTAAGAGAGGATTTTTTTGGGCATCATTGGCACATCATTTTAAAAAGAAAATCGCACAAGCAAATATATTTGCAACTTTGTGGGCTAGCATTGAGAGCAATTTGCTCCCTGGTTCTTACTATCTACGTACAAACCTACTTCCCAACTTTGTGGGCCAGTATTGAGAGCAATTTGCTCCCTGGGTTCTCACTCTCTATGTACGAACTTACTTCCCAATTTATTTTTTCTGTAATTTGCAAATATGTAATTTTAGTGCTCTAAATAAATTAGCAAATGTAGCAACTTTTGTGTCTAGTAAATAATGATTGCAAAAAACTCAACATCTGAAAATAGCAACTACTGAAAATCCATGTTCAAAACTTTTGCAATATCTCAAATAATCCAAAGTTCTAATCCAAAGTTTTTTTATATCTATTATACAATTCTTTTATAGTCCTTGGGATTTCCATAGACCCTGCACCTTATGTATGCCTTTCTATACAATTCAATTGGCAATCTACGGACATTGGAAATCTATGTTTATAGGAAACATATGTATTTAATTCTCTAGCATTATATAATCCTCTAGCATTCTTGTGGCAATCAAATTTTCATACATTTTCCAAATTCATGACAATGCCATGTGCGGGAATCAAACCCAAGAAAATTTCCCTACCATTACAGCACATGGCCTACCAGCATAATCCAATGATGTTATTGGTCTTAAGAAAACCCAAGAATTGGCATGTGGATGTCAATTTGCCAAAACCAGTGTACCAAACAAGCCACAATTATGGAAACAAAGCACAACATAAAATAGTTATGTTGACCTAGCTCTTTGTTATCACCAACTCAAACAAACATCAGAAATGAAAAACAAGAACAACATGAAATTGCAAGAAGTAATCACAATAAAAGAATCTATCAAAACTCCAAAAAATTAGAAATCCAATAATTGTGTGTCATCACCATACCATACACACATCTCCTTCCATTCTTGGATGACAACATCATATGCAAAATCCTCAAGGATGTAGAAGTGTAGGGAAAACATACAGATCACCAAAGATCACCAAATCCAAGTGACTTGTGAGCCTATTTTTAAGTTTTGATATCATATAGCTTATAGTGTTGATAGTGTGTTCATCTTCCATCGATCCAATAACTTGAACAATTACAATCTCCGCCAACTTAATATATTTTGTGATACAATGAATTGCAACTTGCCTGGTGGTTAACCCTTTCCATAATCAAATCAAAGGGTTGAAATCATGTGGAGGCTCCATGGTAGTTCGAGAATTGTTCTTCATGGAAAGGACAAAGGTGAACCTTTGCAAATCCAAAGTCGTTGCATCTAGAAATGGAACATCCCAAAATTTTGTAGGCCCAACCTCCCTAGGTGCACAATAATTTTTTTTGATGGTGTTCAAATGTTTTCCAAACTTGGATTCAAGGTCCTCTTGTAATGAATATTGGGAATAGATAACCTTTAATGTATCCATGAGCTCATGAGGAGGAAATTAAATCTCCAATTCAGTAATCAATTGCCCAACAGTGATTGAAGCTTGTTGCGTCACCTTATCCACAACAACATAGTAGGTCTTATCAATTACAAATGCATTGAACCCGATTTCCAAGTTCTTATGCCTTGCTCATACATGCTAACCATTGAGCTCAAACCCCATGTGATCAATCCCAATGTATAAATCAATGATCCACTTCATACATGTGGCATCATGGTTGGTTTCCACCAACCCATGAAAGCCTCAAAAAACATCATCATTGAAAGCCACATGAACAAGATCCACATACAACTTGTGGAGATCAGCTTGACAAATTTTCATTACTACCACAAGGTCATAGACAAATACATTGTGAAATTGGGCAAACTTCACCAAGGAATTTGTAATCTCCAACATTGGAATGAAACAAACCAAAGACAAATTAATTTTTGCATCACATACCACATCATGATTTGAGGCAACCAAGGGGACAACGAATCCAAAGCCATTTTCATCAAGAGTGGCCAATATTCATAGAAAACTCGTTTCACAAGTGATAACTTGGAGATCCAATGTGCTTTCATGTTTTGCAAGATCTTGTTTCCCTTTGTTTCCATAATCTGGGCTAGTTTAATAAACTCAAGGTGTCTTTTTGGGGTATTAAAAAAGTACCCATACAAAGATTGCATGAGGTTTTCTAACTTGAAACAATTGGAACATGGAAAGAGTTTGCACCGCCAAATTGCACCAATGATCCATGCAATGCATTCCCATTATAAATGGGGCATATTTTACATGGAGCTACAATGAAATTCCATTTCGCACTCCTTGAAACACACTAACTCCATTTGTGCCAAAAGGTATAAGTTTATTATTAACAATACTCTCCTTAACAAAATCCTCCATTGATAAAAAATGAGTTGATCAAAACATGTGTAAGGTTATTTGAATTGGAGCCATTAACAACCCTTTCCATAGTCAATAAAATGGGGATCCGGCATCAATCTTTCACCACATATATCAATGTATTAAAACCCAACTTTGGTTATCAACATTTGTCATTTCGTTTGTTGTGAATGCAACATATCCAACAAAACCTAAAGCCTTTTTATTCAGCTTCAACACATGCTGGTGGATACAATCAACCATCTCCCAACCCACTAAGTCATTCTAGTGTTTTTTCAAGTTCCTTTCTAGTTTCAAAAAATCAGAAAAAGATTTACAACTCTCACAATTAGTTACAGGCCTACCCTTATTCAATAACAAAAATATGGAAACAAATTGTATTTTAATTTATTCTTATTTTTAAACACAACACCAAATTACAACATGTCGATGATAGATACATGTTCATTGCAACATATTGAACTTCATTTTTTGCATGTGCACATTTCATATCAATAACCTTTTGTCTAGATTCATTTCTTCTCTTCCTAACATGTTTTTCCAAAGAATCCCACTTTGGAACAAGTAGTTTTTCCTTGCATTCCATCTTTGTGCACACAATGCATCTAACAACAAAAAGGAAGTTGTCATTGTTAAAAATTTCTTTTGCCCAAGGCATTTTTACAAACTATTTTTTTTGAAAATTTCAAACTACATCACTTGGACATTTCCAAGGTTTGTCACATCCAAAAACAACAAATGTAGTAATAGATGCAATAATTTCAAGGGTTGGATTTTTAGACATCACCTTAGTTGGATCATCAATAATCTAGTGGACAAGGGATGGAAGATTAGGGACAAGAGGAATTGAAACATTTTCTATTCAATGATGTACACAACATTCTATAACTCAACATTACTTTCTAAGTAGTGAATATTGTCCTCCTACAATTCACCTCCAAAGTTTTTTGTAGAAATTGTTGTTGGAAATACCCCTTGAACTTGAAATTCAAAAGAAGAACAAAATGTGGTGCCATTGAATATTTTGTATGGAAGCTCTTGCCAAACATAAAAAAATATGCATAATGTATCTAACTTAGCAATATTTTTGGATGTTGATGCAAGAAAGTGCAATTCATGAATCAATGAACCAACACTTACCAAAAGATAAAAGTTATTTGACACTTGAACTCAACAAGCTAATTGATATTTAAACTTTTATAAGCATAATAAAACTTAGCAAAGATGCAAGTTCTAGGTACATATTTCTAGATGTAGGTGTAATTCATGAATCAAGGGACCAACACTTTACCAAAAATAAAAGTTATTGAATCCTTGAACAAGCTACTTGTTTCCTAACCTTTCCAAATTCCAAGCATACCGAGCCAAACCCATGGGTGAACATTGGCCATTAAATTGTAAGCATATTTGTGCATGTCTTGGATGACTCAAGTTGTTAACAACACAAGTACATATGTTTTATTGATAAAACCCTAAAAAAAATAAAATTCCACCAAATGTTAAGGTGTTTTAGGCAAACTAGATGGGTTGATGTGCTTTATAACAACTATAACATGAACAATATGCAATTTTTTTCTCAATCAAATTTAGTAGAAAAATAATATAAATTTAGTTCAATACATAAAAGGTGAAAGTCTAACCTTCACACCATAGCTATTACTTAAAGTTCTTCATTTCAAAGTTCATCCTACTTTCAATTTCTACTTGAATCCAAAATTTTCAAATGGATGGTATTATGCCACTATTTGCTTCTTAAAATAGATCCACATCAAAACATCTTTGCCGTGCAAATGTATAATACAAAATTACAATATAATCAAATTTACGGTCTTGCTTTCCATATTTGCAAATCCAAAATGGAGATGTGGTTATTCAAATGCCAAAGTTGCTCATGAAAACATTTTAATAAAATGCCTCTGTAATTTTGAACAATATACCAAAAACCCCAAGTCTAATTAGATGAAACCTAATGCCTTAACATAATCCTTTTTTATTCCAATGGGATTGGTTTTTTTAATTGACAAATTAAATCAATATTTCAATAAAAACACACCTCCAAATTGATGAAGGTGTTAACAATAAAAAACTCATCTTATAAAAACTCAAGTTTTTTCTACTACCGATTCCCATCATCGATTTTTGACTACCAATTTCCCACTACCGATTATTAGTACCGATTTAATAGGAATTGAAAAGGAGTATTGAAGTAGTTTAGATGTTTAAATTTATAACAAAAATTTTAGAGGATTAGTTTGACACCAATTAAGTTGGTTTTGATTGATTAGGAGGGATTTTCAAAATTTTCTTGGAATTCCATTGTTTTTTGGAAAGGATTTCTAGGAAGAATTTGATGGTTGTCAGAACATTTTTTTTTTGGGAGGATGGAATGAGATTTTGTCTTTGAATCAATTTTTTTTTGTGAAATACAACCTTTTTGTGTATCATTTTGGATTAAAATTGTTCTTTTTCTTTAGATGATGAAGTGTTTGTTTAAAACTCTAGTGTCTTGAGATGATCAATAACTAGTATCCAAGTTGCAGTAGTAAATGTTACTAGCTACTCAAGACTCTTTCTTGAACCTAAACCCCTAAGTTATTTATTTGGGGGCTTTGACATAAGGATTATGATAACATTTTAAAATTGTGCATGGAAAAACATTATCTAATTGTAGGAAATGCAAATTTTATATATGGATTTTTATTGGATGCATTCAAGAATTTACACATATATCTTAATTCTTGCAAGTGGGTTTTTTCAAATATTCAATAAGGCTTACATAGCACATCAATTTTTCAAAAAACTATTTGTGTGTGTTGATATGTACTTGTGATCTTCCATTGCTAATAAATGTTGGGGGAGAAATCTATTGCATAAAGATGCACCTTGAAACCTTTAATTTATGATATTGATTTTGCATGATTAATAGGCTATGGTGGAAATGAATAAATATAAACATAACAAGCAAAGGATATAGAAAGTATTAAACAATTAATTGAGATGTTAAGGAAAAATAAAAAATTGACCTTTAAAATCAAAATAAATGCTTTTAATTAATGAAATTAGGTGTAATTGGGATTAAGATTTATAAATTAGACCATGCATCAAATTTGAGTTTATGTTTTGTACGATGATTCACTTTTGGCAAGTTTAACATTATGTCATTAGTTTAAAAGTGGGGTGTAATTCATTGGTCTAAATTACTATGAGACCTTTAAAATGACACATGTTTATCATATTTTAATCGTTACATGGTCATTATGTATGTATCACCATGTTTCATACTAGTGAGCATAATTTATTACTAATTGAAGTAATTCACTATATTAAATATATATTTTAATTTTATTATTTTAAATATTTTAGATTATTTTATTTTAGGCTATTTTAGGCCATTCTATCCTAGGTTATTTTATTTTATTTTAAATTATATCTTAAAATAAATAATCTAAAATAATTTAAAAGGTGGAATAACCTAAAATAATTAACGATGGAACAACTTGGGATAACTTAAGATAGAATAACCTAAGATAACTTCAGGTGGTTCATAACCTAGAATAATCTAAAGTTTAATAATTTAATGTCATGACCCTAGCCTTAGGCTTATGATCAAGGTAAGGGCATGGAAAGGTGCGGGTTAAGAGTGTAGCTTGGGAGTCACATTCATATTCTTGGGAGTGTGCGAGATTGTGAAGGAATGAACCCACACATTTCCAAGTGAACTCCCATTTTGGGAGTTCGAGTCCCAATGGACTCCTGAATCTTCAAAGAGCAATTTGACAGGTCAAAATTTATTGGATTAAAGTCTTCCCTATACCATTAGAAATTTTTTAAAACATAAATGTTTAAAATGGGTTTGCATGATCCATTTGAATACTTATAATGGTCAAAAGAAAGGTCGGGAGTCAAAGTGTTAATTTGATTATCCACCATTAAAAGTCAAGAATCGCTTTGACTTACATGCATGTAGGAAGCATGCCACATATTGTTAGAAAACTCTTGATGAGGGGCTATAACTTTGTTTTAAACCTCATCTCAATCAGAGGTCTACACAAGAAGTTATGGGTGTCCAAAATGGCAAGAATCCCAATTTCAAGAATAATGGGATTTTCAACTTGGGAGTCCTGGAAAAAACACCATTTAGATGTAGCCTTTATGGCATGTCACTGAGAATATTATAAAAGGAAGGTGGTGGTTTCCCCCAAGTCCAAACCATGGTAAGTTATGAATCCATGTTTGTTCGTGGCTTGTCCGTGCACCAAAAATGTTTTAATTATGCACTAATCGACTTGTTGTTGGTTTGTGTACATCAATATGAATAATTGACCTGCTTGTTATTCATCCTACTCCCCATCCCAAAAATCCAACACGCCCTTCTTACCCTATAAATGTTGTGAACTAGGGAGTGTACCCCATCTTTTTTTTCTTTCATTGCTTTCACTTTGGGATTTGCATTTGAGTCTTTCAAGGAGTTTAAGGGTGTGTCATTTAACAGAAGAACTTAAAATAACCTAAAATATTTTAGGGTTGAATAACTTAGTGTCACAAGCACGAAAATAACTTAATCTACGATATTTTTTAACCAAAACAAAAATTAAAATAAGTTTGGTTCCAAACCTAAGTTGTGAAACAAAAAAAACAAATACAAGAACAAGATATGTGTAAAACAAAAAGTCAACAAGATTTTGTTGCAATATATATATATATATATATAAAACATACTCAAAACTAGTGTTGAATAGATGAAAGATAATGGGGAATTTTATTTTTATTTATACCCATTAAGCATTTAAGTCAAAGAAAATTTCCAAAAAACTTCCAGTCCACATGTGGCCCATGTTCACCATGTATGCCTATGTGCATCCATATGTGACCCATGTGTATCCATGAGTAAATTATGAGTGAACTAATACTTCATTAAGAGTGGACGCAAACTTAATTAAAAGTGAATTGAAAATTAATTAAGAATTAATTAGAAGTGAACTAAAAATTAATTAAAATGAACTAAAAATTAACTTGAAGTGAATTAAAACTTAATTAAAAATAAATTAAAACTTAATTAGAAATTAACTAAGAGTGAATTCAAACTAAATTAAGAATTAAGTACAAATTCATTAGAAGTCATGAATGAACATTTATATGAATGAACTCCATAGTGTTGGCATCTGTAACACTTAGAATAACTCAAAAATAACCAAAATTTAATAGCCTAAGGTGGAATAATCTAAAATAATTATGAACAACTTAAAGTTTAGTAACCTAAATAACCTAGGATGGCATAAATTAAAATAGTTAAAAAAACCTAATGTGGAATAATTTAAAATAACCAATAATAGCATAAACTTCAATAACTTAAAATAACATAGGGTGCAATAACCTAGAAAGTAAAAAATAATTCAAGGTGGAATAAATTAGAATAATTGAAAATAACCTAAGGTGTAGTAACCTAAAAAAATCAATAATAATCAATAATAATTTAAGGTAAAATTGCCTAAAATAACTTACAGTATAATTACTTAAAATAACTTACGATGGAACAACTTAAATTGACATAAAGTTGATAGCCTAAAATAACTTACGATAGAATAACTTAAAATAACTTATGATGGAACGACCTAAATTGACATAGGGCGGATAACTTAAAATAGCCTAGGACAAATTTAAAATTCTAGGTTATGGTTGTTTAAAAATAGTGTAAGGTATTTTACACTAACTTAAAAATAATTTAAGGTAACTTACATTAACTTAACAATAATTTAGGACTAGCATAAGAACCTAGCTCATGGTAGCCTACATATAGGTTAGTAATATAATGTGCATAATAATGTGTGATGACAAATCATTTCATTTATTTAAATAATGGTCCAATGATTAAGGATTTGTTCCTTAAGCATGGAAGTGAAAGAAGTTTAAAGTTCAAACCATTTGCACCTTAAATTAACGGGCCAAGTGACTTAGGTTCTTAGATGCCTTAATGTAGCTTAGGTGTTTAGCCTAAATGATTAGGTTTTTAGCCTAATTTAGCTATGACTTAAGAAGTTAATCTAGTGAATTAACTATTACTAAATTTCACAAAGTATTAATGAATTCATTTGTTTATAACAACTAGTCCTTGCTCATAGAAGTTTGGGCACTTTTGTCATGATAAGTTTGTTTAAGTTCATTCAAAATCCAATGAAATACAAATTAAACAAGGAAACATATTGGTGTAGTGTGTACAAGTTGATAAGGGTGAAAACATCATACAATGAACAAAAATTCGTAATCACAATTATTAGTTTTTGGATGTGATGTTTTGAATTTCAATCATGTCAATATTATAAGCATTTTCATAATGTTTTTGCATATTATGACAATGAAAAACATTAAAAAAGTGATTTTTAAAAATTACACTTTTTGACTTCATATATTATGTGATGTTAAAATATATTTCTGCAAAAAACCCTATTGTAACATATTGAAAATTGCAAACATATTTTTAAAACGATTGAAATGTTTGACAACCTTTGAAATTTATAGTATAAATTTTGAACCACAGGATTCTATATGATTGAACCATGTTTGTGAACAATGTGAAAAATTTGACTATTTTATATTATAAGTGTGTGATAGATTAAAATTCATAAACAATCACATTCACATGGAAAGAAACAAAATTGTGAAGTGAACATCATGATATAAAATCCATAATTTCAATTGCTTATTTGAAGGATTAATAAACCTGAATACTAGTGTTGAATATGAAATATGAGCTTTACATTATATTGGATCTACCATAAATACACCCAAAAAAGATTGTATTTAAGTTATTCAATTATGATTTTTCCAAATAACATTAAATAACAATATTTTTGAAAGTCAAAATTATAATCCCTTTATATCATTTAAATGAAACCTAAAATTAAATGCACCACATCTTGGAGTAATTTTAATGGATGTAACATAATACTTGACCCATTTTTGCCCAAGTTGTCCCTTCCATAGTGTGTTATCTCATAATTGTTTTTCAAATGGAAATTTGGGAACGATTTTATGACAATTTATTAAGAATGTTTTGGACCAAAATGTTTGTATGCTTGTGAATTTTTCCATTTATAAATTTTCATAATCAATTTTCTATTCTAAAACAAATTACTATTTGATTTTTTTAAAAGTTGTATATTATTTGTGTAAGCAACTAAACACAATATACCCCAAAAAATCATCACTATGACACCAAAAGTGAACCATCACATGTATTACATTTGAACTTTATTATTTAATTCAGTTTATTTGAAAGGCGAAAGGTCCAAAGCTTCATGAAATGTCAACAAGAAGAATGTGAACAAAGTTTCAAGTATGTTTGGATCACATTTTTTTGGTCACCAAATTTGAATGCTTATGAGCATAGTTCCTTGAGGCTTCAAATATAATTGAACAATTTATTCCAAATATTATTTTTAAAATCAATTTTTTATGTTGTTATTTATATGATTATGTACAAAAGCTTATGCAAGAGGGGTGGTTTATTGCATCAATTCGTGTAAAAGGCAATTGTATGAATAGTTTAACAAACTTAAGTGTTCACCTATGGTCTATATTGCTTCAATTAGTAACTTCTATGTTGGGCATGATGCATAGTTAAAAGGATAGACAACATACAATGCAAAAAAGGAGGTTATATATAACATTGGCCAATGACCACAAATATTACTTGAAGGTTTGTTAGGAGGGGGTAAATAACTAGTTCAATTGCCATAAAATTAAAGTGGCTTGGAAATTGAATTCCAACATGAAGCTTAAAGAATTGTTGTCAAGAATAGGTGAATTGGAATAGTCCACCTTTTTGTTTAATATCAACAATAGGCTAATTGGAGTAGTCCATCTTGTTGTTTAATATCATTAAAGTCTATTGGGATAACTACAAGAGGCATTGATGAAATAAGGTTTTGACAATGAGACCTCAATTAAACTTGCAACGACAAAGGATATAGTGTGAGGTTTTACTCACAATTGGACTCACCACACATTTATTGCATATTGGACATTAATGCAAAACATTTCTTTGGTATGTATGAATATTCATAGTTTTTCATGGGCCTTACAAGGCAATTTCCTATGTTGAAAGTCCTTCAAGGTGAAAACATATTACCTTTTAAAATTGCATTATATCTTGTGCCTAAACTTTGGTTGGGGTAAGTAACCCATGTTGGAAAGGACATGTCAAAACCTTTTCAATGGTATAAATCATATTTTTAAAGGAGTCTTGCAAAATGTCATAACAAAGGAACGTCCATACACTTCATTTTGGGGCACCTATTTTCATGACTTTGATGTTGTGCATACATTTGCTTAAAACATTTTTCCATACCCAGATTCCATTTTGAACCATTTGTCCCCTCTTGAGCCAATTTCCAAATGAAAGGTTGTTGAAGATAGAAAAAATGGTTTGTGCTAATTGTCCTTATGGTGATAATGCCAACAATGGTAATGCCACTAGTGCATTTGATCAACAACACAACTACATTATTTCAAAAGGATCTCAAGTGGTGTAAAAATGGCATGGATGTTCAACAACAACCTGCTTGACATTGAGCATGAAACGTCAAGATATTACAAGCTTATAATGGGGGAGACCTCCCAAACATCATAATGAGAGTTGGAGAGTGGAAATGGTGGCTTTTTGGTGATGAACATGCTGGTGGAAGAGCTTTGATTTTGAGTAAGAACAATGATGCAAGGGGTGCACATTATAAAATAGTGAAAGGAGGCAAAAGGTATTTAGAGGGGCCAAAGGTTGTTTTTTATAATGTGTGTGAAAGAAAATTTGAAATAATTCTACCCGAGGAGTCCAAGTTTTTGACTTTTGTCAAAGGATTGATTGTCTTTGTGTAAACTTTTATGCCATCTTATTTGTAAAGATCTAAGGGTTTCTAGTTGCTCAGGTTTGAGAAGTGTTTTAGAAATTTTATTGAACAATGTTTTGTGTTGAAGTTGAGAGGAGGGGAAATTTATGAATGCATGCAAGAATACTCTTGTGTGAGAAAAGGGTAGTGATTGCCCAAAATTTTCAATGCAAGAGGAACTTGGAAGAATGGATAAAGTTCTTGAATGGTACGATCCTGTGATGCTCAAAGATCTTCCAAGACAAATTTAGAAGGGAAGTAGGGTGACATATTACTTCTAGTGAAGTGCCTTGAAGGGTAGAAGTGTGTAGACCCCTTGTGAATATTCTTAAGAAGACATATGAAGAATACCCTAGAGGGAGAAAAAAAACTAAGAAGTCCATCATGCTTAAGGGTTGCACACAACCATGTAGAGAAGGAGTTTGAGAGAAGAGATGGTTTTATTCTACAATTGGTAAAAAGGGACTACACTTATAGGTCACAATGTTTATTAGGACTTCTGGAAGGCTTGCTTTTTCATGTGCAACAATTCACTTCATCCATCTCGTGTTGTAGCATGACAACAGAGGATGAAACCGAGGACAGCTTTAAAAGAGAGGAGTGGATTGAATGCCACCTGCATTCAAGACTTGCCCACAATTGAATTGACAAAAGAAGTGGATGAAGTTGAAGTGTGAGTTTGAACATCATGGGGTGGATTTGTTGTCACCATAATTTGTGATGTATTGTGGAATGACACATTGAGCAATTGGCATATCATTAACATCTGGTGTCATTGTGTGTGGGAACAACTTTTAAGGCAATAGAAGCCTCTGACATTGCATATACTACAACATTATGGATAAAGCACTGGGAAACATCTACCAGATATAATGATGGAGATTGGAAAGCAACATTCCCCACAAAGCTCCAGCCAAAACCTCTGATTTTGTATGCCAGGTCGATTCCTTCAATGGTATCAGCTCCCACCCAGGTCCATCTTTCCTAATTCTTGAATGTTGACTTCACCTCTCTTCATATTTGGTAGCCTCTCAGCCAATTCAAAGGAGTTGGCAGATCTTGTGTAATCTGTTGCATTGGAACTAACTGGATGCAAAATTTTCAAACTCAGAGATGTCCTTTTCTAGAGTATCATTCACTCCAGAAATTTGCAAAAGTTGACCATCAGTGTGCACCAGGGTTGCTGTGGCTGAAGGGGTCCATGGTGCTATTGATGATGAATCCACACTCTCCATGAATCCCCAGCTCATCTGGACAGGGTCAGGAGCCGCTTCTGAGTTGTTCCTGAAGATGAACTGGCTGTCTGTGGAGCTATGGCAGATTCCAATTGAAACTTGCAAACATTAGAGACCTGATGCCACAAACACAGAGTGCCCATAGTATGTGACAGCGATTGTGTTCAGAGCTTTGGCTTGCTTTCCAATTGCTGTTCTAAATCCCTGCATCTTCAGAGATGCTGAATTAAAAGTTGTAATCTCATAGCCCACAGCTAAGGTGCAGGCACTCAATTACTTATCCTATGCACATTGCCCTGTAAAGAATAGTTTTTGGAACAAGGGGTCACAATCACGAAATTCTGCATTGGCAGGTTGAACATCAGGTCACAAGATGGAGGAATGGAAATTTAGATGCTGAGCATGAACTTGTTAAGTTTCCTTGTTTGTTGTTTGAAGGTAACATGCACCTAATTAGGATATATAAGCAGTGCACAATTTAGGAAGAATTGCCTCAGAGAGTCCATTCTAATAAGGATGCTCATGGACCCATTGTGTAAGCCAGTCTTGAGAGCACACCAGACATAAAACAGAAGCATACCTGAGAACTATACAACGTTAGAACACCTAGATAGTCCCTCTAATAGTCTCTTGCACACATGCACCAGTGTTACCACAGAAGGTGAGCCAGCTGAAGAGGACAACTTTAGCAGTGACTGCACCTCAGTTTACCATGAAAAGAATATTGACATAGCACTGAAGGCTGCATTTTCTAGAACTTTGGTAAGTTTTGGCCAAGCTCTACATTGTGGGGTTGCAGACAGTTCATGTTGGAAGAACAAAATTATCAGAGTGAATGTGCTGTGAGTACCTTTCAAAAGCAAGAGTTGTTGAATCTGCATTCATGACAACCTTCACAGAAATCATCAAATTCTATTGCACGCAGTTTTTCACTTTTAGAACAATAAACTCAAGGATCACTCTGATTAACTGAACTAAGTAGTGTGGACATGCGTAAATCAAAAGGACCTCTCTGACTGTCTCTGTGAAGATGACAAACAGATTCTGGGTTTAGCTTTCACATTTCTTTCTCATATGCTCATAGAAGAATTGCTGCACAAATGCTGCACATCTGCATGAAATGTCTATGATAACAAAGCCAGATATATGATATGTCTAAGGCATGAAACATCTCTAATCACAAAGCCAGTTTAGTGAAGCATTGGGCATAGAGAGAAGGGTACAAAACAGTACCAAATCCAGATGCCATTGAACCACATCGTCCAAGATATTGTTTCAGGCAACCAACAATCATATGTAGATTCCACAGTAACTTAAAGTACTCCTTAAGAGAGAGGGAAAATTATGCCTATGCCCTACTCCTCAAGACTGGGCAGGAAAATTGGAAATTGGACATAACCAAAAATAAAATCATGGTAGAGCTTCCCTTTTGCCCACCCTTCTAACTTGTTACATTTAACTTTGGACAAATTCATCTTACTTCTCTAGTACCTTGGCCATTTCAACACATGTCTGTCAAATAATTAATTAATTTTGAAATTTTCATTTCAACCAATGGAATATTTTTAAATATTCATTATTATCTTTCACAATATTTTTTGATTTGAAAGAAATAATTTTTAAAATTTTCAAAAAAATTTAAAATAATGTAATTAGTGTTGAATTGGCCAAGGTACTAGGGTATGTATTCATCTTTATATTACGTAGATGGGATACTTCATAAAATAGAAGTTTCTATTGGAAGATGGATCATGTCGCAACCTTGGGTTCGTGACCAAAGCAAGGGCTGGGAATGAAACCTGGGAGTCACATTTCATGCTTCCCGGAATGTAGGAGGGTGTTAGAGAATGAACCCACACATTCCCAAATGTGCTCCCACTTTAGGTGTTGGAGTCCCAATGGACATTCAAATTTTCAGAGAGCGATTGCAAAGGTCAAAACTCATTGGATTGAAAAGTTTTTTATACTATTGAAAATTTCTTGGAACGTAAATGTTTAAAATGGGTTCGCATGACCCATTTGGGTACTTAAAACATAAGTTATGGCCAAAAGAAGGGTTGGGAATCAAACTACCAATTTGATTCCCGACCACTAAAATCCAAGAATCATCTTAATTTATTTATGTGTAAGTTGTGTGTCACATACCGTTGAAAAGTTCTCAACAAAGGCTACAACTTTACTTTAAACCTCACCTCAATCAAAGGTTTGAACAAAAAGTTATAGGTTCCAAAATCGCAAAAATCCCAATTTCAAAAGTTTCGAAACTTTCAACTTGAGAGTCATGGGACAAAATGACATTTGGGTGTAGGCCCCATGGCCAAGCACATAAAATACTATAAGGAGGAAGGTGGTGACATCCCCCAAGTCTGGGTCATGGTGAGTTTTATGAGTTCGTATATGTTTGTGGTTTGTCCGTGCACCAAAAGTGTTCCAACCACACACTAACCAACTTGTTGTTTGGTTTGTGCAGGTTCGTATGAATAGTTGACTCGGTTGTCCCTTGTCTTAATCCCCATCCCAGAACTCTAGCACGTTTTTCTACCCCCAAAATGATGCATTTTAACAAACATACCCTAATTCTTTATTATTTCATTATTTCCACTTTTGGACTTACGTTTGAGTCTTTCAAAGAGTGTGTGGGTGTGTCAGAACACCTCCCCTTTGGCCCACCCATCTATCTATGAAGGAAGGTTTTGTTTTCTTTTTTGGGTCACATTGAGATCTCTTAATGTAGCACCTCTTGTTACATTCTTGGTATTGTTCAAAAGCCCTTGATGAGTAGGAGGTGCTCTGAATTGGTTTCATAATGTTTTGACCTAAGGTGGAGAAGTTATGAATATTGAGCGATTTTTTCATTGAAAATTCCTCTAAATCAAAACTAAAAATTATAATGGAATTTGGGTGCACTCTTGGTATTATTAGAAAGTTTTTAGTGAATAAGATTTAATGAAAGTGATTTGCAAAATTTTAGATATAAGGTGTGAGAGATATTGAATTTTGAATTTATTTTTTTATTGGAAGTTTAATTTAATCCCCAAAAATGATTTTGGAAGGAAGAATTAGTTGGATAACCAATTTACAATTGGGATAAGAACACAAGCTACACTAATATACCTGAAAAGAGGACAACTTTGAGTAAAGGCATATGGGAGAAAAGTGTATTGTTAATGGGAACATCTTGAAGGACACACCACACATTTTGGGAATAATATACTTGAAAAGAGGACAACTTTGAGTAAAAGCATATGGGAGAAAAGTGTGTTGCTAGTGGGAACATCTTGAGGAACACACCACAAATTTTGGGAATTTGATGGGAATGCATTGAAAACAACAACACACAAAAAACCCAACCATCCTCCCCAAAAGACCCTAGACCTCTTGGTTGTGCATGTTGCATTGCTAATGAACATCATTTCTATTTCTACCTTTATTTGTCACCATTATCAACCTACACTAAGGGCATGGACATACTACTGGGGTGCTTATTGGCAAGGTTTTTACTTTGTTTGATGGCATGGAAAGTGGAGGCCAAAGTGAAGGTCATATTGTTTGAGAACATGGGAACTTGGAAGTTGGGTGACCATGCCCTCAAACAATGTAAAGCACTCTGAGTAATTTTTAGTCTATTGGGAGGGTACCTTTATACATATGGACCTCATGCCTACATAAGGACAAGGCAATGATATCCCCCCCTCTCCTAAATTGAAAGTTGAAGATCACTTCCACCTCTCTCACCAAGTGATCCAGGCATGTGTATGCTTATGATAAGGTTCATCTTGTGCTTTCTGATGGTTAAGGTCCAAGGGTGTTGCACATTCCCTAAATGTAGGACTGGACTCAGCTACTGCCTTGTCCTAGGCCCCTAACTTTGTGGCTTTGCCCTACATATGGACCCCTTTATGCTTGAGTTCCCAATGCCCAAACAACATCACTCCTCAATGCCTGAGTTCTTGGGGCCTCGGACAAAGTAATACCTTTCTGGTCACCCCAATCCCTGTTTAAAAGGCAAAACTCTCCTTGGAACTGCCCATCCCCAATGAAAAACCTGGCATAATTTAAATATTTCACACCTTGTAGGGTGCCTTGGAGGCTAGGAGGAAGATTATATATTCTTAGGTACTTGAAAAATATGAAAGAAAAATCAGGTCAGGTTTATGCTCTTGTAATGTTGAAATGGTGTGTCAAAGTGGGAGTGTGTGATTGTTGCTTTGGGATAATGCCATTTTACTTGTGACTCTTTCATCATCTGGGTGCAGATTGCCTTGGGTTTCATTATTGAGAAAAAGGAAGGCAGTTTAAATGTAGACCCAGATTTGTTCAAATCCAGTTTGGTAAGTATTGTCGTGAGTTACATCCAGAGCCTAGTTTTCAAGCCTAACTTCATTGTGATAAAACGGAGTTTTCAAGTGCACATTTCCCTGCAAAAGTTGTGGTGGGTGTATTTGGTAGCATTGGGGAACTCCTTCTGTTTTGGAGTCATGCACTTCAAAGTTAGAAGGAGGTAGCTGGTGCAATGTTCCATAAGAATATCTTGGTTTGGTAAAGTAGAATGACAAAATTCTCTGCATCCTACAGCTTCTGAAAAATTACCTCCTTATGTCTGGCAGATTTAGGATTGCGTCTTTTCACCACTAGAGTAATAAAAGTAAGGAGCCATTGGTCCGTTAGGCACCACACAAATGGACATATATCAAAATGAATTGAAGTACTGCAACTCAGTTGTCTTTTTAAGGATTTTCTTCTTGTAGCTAAATTGGCAATCAACCCTAGGAACATTTAGCCAAATCTGGTTATAAACCAGAAATAAAGTACAAATCTTTAATCATCCTTCTATATGTTTGGCTACACATATAATGAAAGTCAAATTAGGGTAATTTGAACAGTAACTTTTATATATGTGATTTCTATTTAGATATACGTGAGCAAAAACACATTTCTCCAAATTTTGTGGCCAAAAAATGATAAAAATTTGTTGAAAAAAATCATTGAATTGTATGGCCACTAATAACATGTATGAAAATAATCACCAACCATAACATCCCCATGAACTTGATTAGTTTTTTTGAACAAATGTATGCCATTGTCAAACATCAATTGAACTGTTATAAATATTTAAAGAATGATTGTAAAATGTTGTCTAGCTTATTAAGATTTACATAGAGGTGATGGAAATTGCAAAATGAAAAGGAAGGAAAATTGGGACTCCATACATAAATGACGGGAACTAGCTTTTGTATCTCTTTAGATTATATGGGATAGAACCTATTCTTACCATCTCAGCCATATTTGCATTTGTCTTTAAAGGATTTTATTTTTTCAATATTGGGCTCTTGGTGAAGCCCCTGAACATTGTCAATTGAGCATATTTGATGGATTCAAGTGGAAACCCATTTCATTTTAATGACAAAATTTAGACTAATCATGAGCCTGGCCTTATGAAATGTATAAAAGCATTAATACCACATGGACAAGCACAGCCCCTTAAAACAATTTGATCACTTGGTAAAACTGGCCAATTGTGCAGCTGATGCCATTGCACAAACAAGTCCTAACACATACATCAACCTTTGTTTGGTAGCGAAATTGCTTCAGATAGCAATTTTAATTAGCCTCTTCTCTTTTGTTATTAACACTTTGTGCATACCTACATCATTTACAAATTATCCTAAATATAAGCCAAGGACACAAGAAAAATTAGCCAAATTTGGCTATAGACCAAACATGAAGTAGAAATCTTAAGAATGCTTATATATTTTGGCTACCTGCTGGAACCTGTTGTAGAAATATATTTGTCAAAATCTGTTGAAATAGGGTCCTATTTTCACAAACATCCTTCATTGTATATGTCAAAATCATATTTTTAGGTTTTAAAATGCAAAAATTCGCCATAAAACAAACTGTATAAGATTGATTGTTATTATGAATTGTAGTTTACATACAGTCAACACTTCCATGACAGATGTTCATATTGGGAACGACTAGGTGATAGACAGGTCCATTCAATCTCAGTTGCCTGTCCTTGTGCATGAAGCACTCTCGAATTGTTGTTGGCAAGCCAATGGAGTTGATGTTCCAGGCTTGAAGCAAGCTGCCCATAACTGAAACTGGTAATAATAAGAGATTATATCTTTTACCACAAGCAAGATGGTTCAAACCATGGCAACACAAATGCACAATCCTTGTCGTATGCTCAGACTTTAGATGTCATAAGCAGTGTGGCCTTGGATCTCCAATGGTGGCAGGGTGGCTGCTTAAAGGGGCCGCTTGGAGATGGATGTAACTGACACCCATGTAAAAGAGCAAGCACACCTGGGTTCGCAAGAGAAAAAGAACAAGAAGTATTGAAAGTAGTCTCACATATCCCCATCTGAGGCCTTCTGCTAAAGATCTAAATCTGTCTGTTGAACTCACATACCATGCGAGTATTGACCTCAACATTTCATTATCAAATACCAAACTGGCCTGATCCTCAATATCATTCCCTTTATCATGTTATATATATATATATTCTCCAACAAACTAAATACTTGCCCCACAGTGGTGAAAAACAAATTGTAGAAAACATTTTGTCTACGTACCCCATTGTGATCCCTTGTGACGTGCTTGCAAAGGTGCTTTCTCAGGAAGACACACTGACGATACAGAGCTCTTCCCCACCTCCCCCTCCTTGCATAGTTTTACCAGGTCCATGGATATAGGTGAAAAATGTCAACCATACCTATGGGCAGAAGGAATACAACTGGGTCAGAATGAACCAGCACCAACCATCCAATGGATGCCTGTTGTGACTTAGTTGTGGATGAACCTCAACTGACTTAATATCTGGTTTTTCACCTTGGTAACCGCAGTCTATAAGAAGTAGATATCCTATACATAGATAGATAGGTATGAAATAAGGTGAGTAGTAAAGTGGATGGTTAATGCGTGGGTACGGGCTGTTTTGACTACCTACTTACCCACAAGTATGTCATGGATTGGTTGTTGATGATAACTTGGGCCACTTTACTAAAATGAGATAAGACATGATCAGGTAAGGGAAAAAAAGAAAAACTAGAGAAAGAAAGGATGAAGATGACACTTTGTTCTAATGACTTTATCAATATTGCATAAAAGGTAACATAACTTCACCATTTGAATTTAGAGGAACTTCACAATATAATCTTCTTCCTAGGCTTCTATGTATTTACTAGCTTTTGTTCCAGGAATTGGAAGTTAAAACATTTTAAGCCCAGTAATGATTTTTTTTTACATAATATGAGTATTCATTTTCAATTCTTCCTACTATTGGTCTCCTCATTAATTATTATCTGAAAATTATAAATTTGGTTATACTCCTACCATGTTGATATCTAAAGTTGACAAAGTTCTTACAATAATCTCTTTTTTATGGAGATTTCTATACCACATTATATGAACCATGTACTTGCCCAGCCCCACACTATTTGTAACTCCTAAATGCTGGCACTTTCTGGAGGTTTTTTGATAATAAAATCAATAAAATTGGTCAGATTGAGAATTGTTATCATGTGCTCGTTGATGCATCAGACATGTAAATTGGCAAATCACAAATGGATTAGCCATAATTAGTGTTGTCCATGTGCCCTTCTAAATATCCTACCAACCCCAGCTGGTTATGAATTTCAATCGATTGGCTCCTTATTGACTCTACAGAGAATCCCCCCTTCCCTTTTGAGAGGTTGTTTCAATATTAACTTAAATTAATATTGAAAATGCTTAATGTACTTATACAACAATGTTTTTAATATGTTGTAGCAACATTTGAATAAGTTTGAAATTAAAAAAAGAGTATAAAATACTCAAAATCATTTTTTTAATAATGTAAACAATGTTTTTTTATTTGATCTTATTTTCAAATGTTTTCAAAATAACATAATTATGAAAAATAATAATATACATAATTTTTTAACAATGTAATGTGACTTTTGCTGAAGTCGTAGAAATTAAAATAACATTCATGTATTTTTTTCAATCATGAAATTGGGGTTGTTTTCCTAGGATAGGTAGGCAATACATAGGAAATATGTAGGGAGGTGTATCAAAATAGTTACCATCTACCTACCTAGTATCAACCTTGATTCATGCTTATAATTATGACATATATGTCATGACTTGAAATTCAAATGTGTGAAATTCAAATTAAACCTGTGTTTACATTTTTGGTTATCACATTATTTGTCATCATATGAAGTGATGGTTGAATGGTTAATGTTTTGGCTTGTCACCATGAAGGTGAGGGTGTGAGGTTTTTTCAGTGTTTGGTGGGTATCATATTTTTTAATGCCCGGATTTGGTTTTCACAAAATAGATTACTAAAGGTTTCAGTTTTCATTTTTTAATTTAAAAAAAACTTATACCTTGAGTTAAGGTATCAATATTCTTATATTAAAAAATTAACCAATTCTCATATTTCCAGTTCTCATAAATTTGAGAACAATTGGTTATCATTTGGCAGTTTTCACCAACCGGTTATCATTTTTTTCAAATAAAATTAAACCAAAATTATAAAAAAATATTGATTTTATTCTTTTTTTAAGAAATTAAAAAGTCATCGTTATATGTAAAGTAATCAAAACACAACACCTGAACCTTAAGTTTGATCATACATGGGGTGAGATTCAAAAATAAGTTTTAAAAAAACTTGCAAAAAAAGGAAAAAAAACATTAAAGGGGGGTTGAAATTCACAAAATTGAGCTTCATGTTGTCTTTCACTTATCCTAAGTGCTTCCATTGCTGCTACATATATTTTCACTGCCCTTAACAATATAATTGCTGTAAGTAGTTTGAACCTTGTGCATTAAACCTTATACATTGTAATCCAAAAACTTAACCCAAATAAGGGGTTTTACCTCACCCAGGTCTCATTATTATTTTTTCTAGATTTGGTTCTCATTCATCCGGTTTTCAGACAGTGAAAACTAGTGATCATGATTTTAGTCATGGCACCTTGAAAATGATACCATGAAGGTTTTAAATAGAAATAATTGGGTGATACTCGTGGGCATTTTTGATATTCGCACAACACTGATTTTTTTTGTAACCTTCAACTCCCAATTCAATATGTGAACATGTTCTTTAACGTATATGGGTTAATGGTGGAATAGATCCAAGCTTTAAAGGAAAAAATTGTAAATGCATTTAGTTCATTAGTTGATTAAGTTGTTCAATTATTCAATCAAAAAAAATTAAATTGAATCAAGGATGGGAAAAAACTATTTCCATGTTTTCCTTGGTTGGATTTGAAGGCAGTTCCTTCCTCATTCCCTTCAAACTATTGCCATGGGTTCATAAAAATTTCAAATCGAATCAACCTAGGTTTTTTGGAAAGCTAACTTCAAAGCATTTTTTCTTCAAAGAAAAAAGATTTTGAGACTATCAATAAGGATATAAGGGCTCCAAGTGACACAATTGGAATTATCTTGGTAATAGACCCCTAGTCATGTTTTAACTATCACCACATTCACATACTATGTCTATATGGAATGATCCTAAACATTTTGGGATGTTAACAAATAAATAAATAAACATTTTAGATTTCAAGATTTGCACTTTAATAACAAGAGAGAGATGCTACTAAATCATAAAGTTATTTTTTATACATTGCCAATATTTAAGGGTTCTGCATGTCATTGCTTATTAAAATATTACCACATGTTCAAGCACCTTTCATTAGAAAAATAATTTGCACCAATTAAAATTTTAAGGAGTCTTGACATCTGCCTTTAAAAAGAGCTAAACCACATGGGGAAAACTAAGAGATATCCAAGATGCCTTCCCCAAGCCATGAGAGAAGGATAGATATCCACCTTCTCTTCCCAAGATTATCAACTCATTCTCTTATCTTGTTTTTAATTCTCATTCCCTTAGTGGAAATGTGAGGTTGAATTTGATCTTCGCATCCTCCAATGGAAATGAAACATTCAACACCCTCACTTCATCTCACCAATGGGAAGGAAAAAATCAGCACCCTCCTTCCATTTCACCAACGGGAAGGAAAGAATCAACACCTTACTTCCATCTCACCAATGGGTAGGAATATTATATGACTCCCAACTTATTTAAGGTAATCAATATTTGTAACTAAGATAATTCATTGAAGTAAGGAACTAAGTTCTCTTCTTTACCATTTATTAACTTATTTTCCTATTGAACATCTTTTATTTCTAGGTATATTGGTCACTTGTATAGTACATACCCCAAATAGTAAAGGTAGAAAGTGGAAAGTAGGCTCTTATATCCATGAGTCCTAGTTCCCTTATCATCACAACCCATTAGATTTAAGATTCTTGCTTTTGTTGTCATTCTTAAGGTATTCCTCTTAACCTTGGTTTTGCCATCACCATGCACGCCACACCTCAATTTTACCCTAATTCTATTAGGATACAAATTTTAATTCATCTTTTCACTTTCTTGTATTTTCTTTCATCTGTTCATATTTTATCCAAATTTTTGTTCATTTTTTATGGTGCATAATGCCTTCACATAATAAGGACCTTTAGTTGTGTAAGTGAATGATGATGAATTTGACAAAAAAAATTTAGATTTGAATTTGATTCAATTTCAACCCCATCTTGAAGAAGAATCAGACAAACTAGAAATTATTCACATTCAATTGGATCAATATGGATGCCTTCACCATTCACATTTGTTCTTGACTATTTGTAAAATGTACCTTAGTGATTTATTTGGAATTAAAACCTATCACTATTATTTGTTTCAACAAGTTTTGTTAAGGTCGTTATGTAAATGACAAAGTTGACCTCTTTGCACAAACTTGGAATCTTGATTATGATTTTTGTCATTGGTTGCATGGTCTTATCAATTTGCTACCAACCAATCACAAAGCCAAATACCTCACTTGCATTTTTTGTTACATTTTTGAATTATTGCACTTATAGAATCTTATTCATTTAACTTGAGTTTAGCCAATAAAATAACTTTTATTTCTCAATATTATATGGTAGAGTTAGTGCAAATATACAATTATTAATACTATTAATAAAACATTGGCCTACAAATGTGATGGAACCCATAAGTTATCAACAAATATTATCATATTAAGCTTTGAAAATTTGAATGTTTGTAATAATTCAATTTTTGAAATGTTTGAATCACAATGTTTGATCCTTAATGTTGTAATTAAAAAAATATTTTGCAAAGCTATTACCTTTAGCTATTGTATGGTATTTCAGTTCCTCTAATGAACAAATGTGGAAGGCATTGATCTTGACCATCACTAAAACATGATAATTCATGTAGAGGTGATTTAAAAATTAGCAAACAAAGATATGTTATATATATTCAACCTAAATTTGTAAATTTTAAGTGGACTATTATTTTATATCTTATTTTTAAAGTAAGGTTGTCTAACCTCTAAGATTGAATAATTAACACAAACTAAATGAAAATTTCCTTAATAGCTTGAAAAACTAGAGTGGGCTAACTTATTAAATGCAATTTTTACCTATTTTTAAATGTCAATATGTAAAGAAAAAAAACCAAACATGAGATATAAGAAAACAATAGTGGTAAACTAAAATTCACAAGGGGGTTCAATTCCTTTTTGTGACACCTACTTCATGTTTTAAGACCTACAAATGGCCTACATGCATAAGGGAGCCTACAAGTGACCTACATGCCTAGGGGGGTTACATCCTTAGGTTACATTTTACATCCCTAGGAATAATAATTAATAATTTTTTAAAAAATTATAATTATATGATTTATTTTATCTATGAGTTAACATTAACTAACACCTATGTTAGTTTTTTATCAAAACATACTAGCCATATTGATTAACACATATTATTTTTTAATCAAAAGAACATGACAAGTGTTGACATAGCTAGCAACTTCATCATGTTCAATATGAGTGAAGTGTTAGAAAGTGTTATTTGAAACAAATGGTCATTTTTATTATAGTTTTTTGAACTTGAAATAGATGAAACTAAACAACAAGCCCAAGATAATTACAATAAGTTCAAATTTCAAATGTCATTTAGGAAACAAGATTAAACATTAAAAGCTCACATGCTTAGACCTTGAAGGATATAATGCCAAACATATGCAAAGCTTAGAACTTGGAGTAGATGAAAATGAATAGTCACAAATTCACATGCTTTTCAAAAGAAATGAAAAATTCGAACAACATCAATGTCAGATCCTTATACCTCAAAAATAATAGATGCAAAGGTTTAGATGTTCAAGCCTTCAAGCAAATGAAACTTGACAACAATAACCTCAAACACTTAATCCTTGGAGCCAATGAAGTTGACCAATAACAACAAAAACCTTAAACCAAGATTTAGATTTACAAAGTTCATTCCAAACATAACATTGCAATAACCATCATAACAACAACATTAACCACTAAATTCAAACAATGATTATAACCAAAAGAAACATTTTGATTGTAAAATTAGGATGCACAACTTTTTACACGGACTAAAACACATAGAAGTTTGAGCAAATAACATGCAAGGCTTGGTGAGCAACATACATAACATAAAAATTCAACAATAAACCATGACGCCATAATATTGAAGAGGATGAAAGGTTGCTAGGCAATAAAAATCTTAAATTTTTTTACCATAGTTCACAACTCCCAACAAGTAACATGGTTTAATACCCAACTACCAAAGAGGTGAACTCCTTAATATGAGTATTGAGGTTAGTATCAAAACCCTAACACTAGATTAGTCTAATGTTCCCTATTTTCTCTAACCTTTATACCTAGGTATTTTTATATGTTTGCATTCAACACTAAATTAGTTGATATTTGATATTAATGTTGATACCAAGGTTTTTTCTTCATTTTTGTGGTGTAGCCACATTAGCAACCATCCATAGGATTTGACTACATGATAGGCAAAACACTAATTTTTTCATGTAATTTTGTTGTTTGGTGATTTGTAAGAATAGGTGTTCTAAATTTGACAAACCCCATCCAAAAACTTTGTTATTTTGGGTTCAATTTTTTTAACATCACCCTTTTTTATATTTTTTGGTTAGGTCATTTTTTACCATATAAAGACACACAATGGATGATAATGTTAGGGGCATAACTATATTGTCACCATTGGACATAATGGACAAAAGGAAACATCATTATAGGACGGAGCGGTAAAATAAGGTTGAGTGAGTAAGACTAGTTGACAATTTGAATTGATGTCCATGGAAGGAAATCAAGAGGGACTAATAGGAGGATTTTTGAGTTAATGACCATTAAAAAGTTGAATAGTTTTTTAAGATGGAAAAAAGCTTATGAAAGAAGTTAAAAGAATATTTTGATGGGAAAGAATGAGGGTTTTATTTGTATCTTGTTTTTATGTTTTTATGTTTTCAATTCCATATGGTCTAAATCCGGTTTTCAGATTACTACAAATGTAAAATTGTTACATATATGGATTTTTAAATACATTTTTGTTGATTTTAACTCTTTGATTTCTATAGTTTGTTAATATTACATATTTAAAACATCTAAAAAAAAATGTTAAAGATTATATTTTTAAAAAAAACAATGTTATAAAATTAACATTTACCAGATAGTCATGAAATTTAGAATTGTAATGGTTAAAAATATGGTATTTGTAAATGACACTTTTGACTCATTAATTTATTTATGGACATCGAAATATAGAGAAAAAAATATTGCATTAAGGACTAGGTTTTTTTCGTCCTAAGTGGTACACCTTAAAAGTTTTTCACGGTTTTGGAGTTTTTTTTCAAAACATTTTTAAAAAAAGCCTTTGTAGGGGTTTATAACCTTAATATTTTTACACATTTGAATGAAAATTTTCACAAAAACATTTGCTAGTTGATACCAATTAATGGCCATCTCTATTAAACCAACATTGGAAATTATTATTATGCCCATTGATCATGTGTCACAAAGAAAGGGCAAGGATACATGCTTTCATATTTTAGGTAGTTGTATGATTTTGCAATTGCACTCCTTCATGTTATTAGAAGATATTATCTTTTATTATTGCCAAGAAACACCAAATTAATGAACCAAAATCAAGAGAAAGAAGCACACACCCAATGAATCAATGATTCACATTTTTAATTGTTCACAAAAAGCGTAAGGCACATGGAAGGAACATATATCAGACCACAAGCTTGTTGAATAAGCAAATCTATGGATCTTTTGTAACCTAAAAGGAGTATTGGATGGAAAGTGGATGGAATGATTAAAAGTGCCCTAACTTTCAATGGGTCACTTCAAGTTTAATAGGATTGTGTGAATATGATTGACATAGGTGTTAAGAAGAAAAATGTTTCCTTCTCTAGAATAGTTAGGCTTGTTTGTTGTGTTTTATTTATTTGAAGTGCTTGGTAGCGATGGTGGAAAATGCATTGGAGGCATTTAGTCTACTGTCAGCTCCTGATGTGTGTTGTGCAATTTGGTTCTTATTTGTATTGGAATTTTTCACTTGAAGGTGTGACAGTGGCTGGAGGTTGGTGTTGCTAATTACTGATGGTGGGAATGGTACTATAAAAAAAGAATTTAAGGATGTCATTGTGGAAGGATGAAGATCATCCTGCATTTGGACAAGAGCTAAGTGACTCGTTGAATTTTTAGAGTTATGTTGTGTGTAGTTGTTGCAACAAGGGGGTATGTCTCTAAGGTAGCTTAGAGCTTCGTTTGACTATGACACGGTTATTTTGGTTTTTATTCCACTACAATGTTGCATTTGTAATGTTGATTATCATAAACATGAAATTTACATGTGGAATTTATTTGTGTAATTTATTTGTTTTAACACAATTGTGTTAGCAAGATTTCTTGTTGTCTCCCTTTCTGGCTACACTTCCATTTAGTAAGAACATCTCCAGCCATACCTTCTATTTGGACCTGTACAAGTGTTTATCGCATCAACATATACACTCTTAATCATTCCCCCATAATCCATCCCCATAGGCCTACATAAACATGAAAAAAAGAATAACATAAATTGAGAGAGTACCTATTTAAATGTCACCAACTGGGCCAATCATTATGACTGGCCAATCAAAAATGGTTATTTCCTTTCATTACCCCTCTTTGAGGTCACCCTAGGCACTTTCTTTGGCCCAAGTTGAGTTTCACACACTGTTGGAAGCCTGTACTTCATTCAAAATAGTGTGTGCACACCTCCACAAAGCAAAAGGTAATTTGCATTAGAGCATCTCAAGTGTGCTTAGAGGTGACCCCGCAAAAATATTTCTCACATCAAAATTTAGTTATTTACTTGTTTCCATCCCAACCCATAAAACTAAAACCAGGACTGCAAATAGGTGGGAGACTACTAATAGCAAAGCACCTGGACCAATTATTATGATGGCCAATCAGAACAGGGAGCCGAGTCAGAACATATTTATTACACTCTTCTCTGACAGGTGTTAGGCTTTGCTGTTCATTTACCAGCCTCAGCACAGGTTGCAAAAATGCAGGGCCAAAACCGTTTTGCTCAGCCGAACTGGCATGTTTTGACTTTTCTTCATCTAATGTGAATGTGCAGGGTTACATAGAGAGCACAGGTGGAGTTAAAGTGGGAACCCCTCTAAAGCTAGGTACCCACTGAACTGCCTCAAATCCGTCTAAAATTTTGAGAGAACACTTCCCAAATGGTCAGATGATGATTCGAAGGTTGCTCCACCCCAGTCAATTCTGCAGACTCGAAAAAGCGGATCTGATTAAGTCCTATTTTGAGCTTGGAGACAGACATTCAAAGGACGAAATCTATATTTAATAAAGGAGGTAAGTCTGCATCCAGAAGGTCCCACGTCGAACGAGAAGAGTGGAGGCGAGAGAGAGATAGGCTAGTAGGCGCTCTTTCAGGGAGTTGAAACCTGAACAAGAGGACAAAATAGAAGAATATCATGGAAAGGACATAAAGACAAGGAAGGAAAGGATCAAACAGCTAGCCTTTCACGTAGATGTACAAGAGTGGGAGTGCAGCAGCCATGGGTCCCGTGGCACTGAAGCGCCGTGAGGTTTGACGGGCCGGCGTCTGACGAATTGCATGTCAGGGTAACCACGTCTCTCCGACGTGCTGATCTGTGCCTTGGGTGAACCAGCACCCCCCTTGATACCAAGGTAAAAATCCCAACTTGGGTGCCGGTTCATCGAGGCACTAATCTGTGATGTCTTCCACCTTCCTTTTCATCCCTACTTGCACTCAGCTCCCAGCTTCTCTTCAACCCCTACTTTATTACAGCACCAGTGGAGATCCTATCTACTTACCCTAACTGGAATTGAAGATGGTGAAAACTGCAATGGGTGCATTCCTACACAGTCTGCTTTGCAATCCATGTACATTCCTAGAACATGTAATGTATTAGGGAGTGGGCAGGCCTCAGCACTAACTCCCTACCCCCTTCAGGATAGTGTTGGGCAGGGCAGCAGCAAAAACCATGCTTGCTCATGGGTGGTTCAAAGGTTCATAGGCGGTTGGTGGCCGGTTCAAAGGTAAACCTAATTCATAGGGGGTTCAAACTCCACATCTCCCCCCCTCCCCTTTTGTCTTGCTATACAAAAATGAGCACAAGAACCCCTCTTTTGCAACCGTGGCTTTTGCTGCTGCCCGACCTGGCACTATCCCAAAAGGGGTTGAGAGTTAGTGGCAAGGCCAGGCAGAGCAAGGCCAGGCAGGAGCTAGGAGTCAGAATCCGCCAAACACTGCCCGTTCTCTCAGGAATCATGAGGAATGGGAGTGGGGAAGGAGTGCATCAGAATCAGCTGCCTGCACAATCAGCAAGGGCCAATTCTGTCATATTAATCATGCTGAAAAACAGCCATTATTAACCCCCCTGACTTTTGGGTATAGAAAGATGTGGTCACACTAGTGTTGTGTGGTTCTCTAATTTTGTTAATAACCTCTGGTTCCGGTTTTTGAAAAAAATCAGAATCAAAGAACTCACAGTTCTGGGTTTTTGAAATTTTCAGAATCAAAGAACTCTTGGTTCTAGGTTTTTGAAATTTTCAGAATCAAACAACATTCTGTTATCCATGGGTTTTGAAAATTTTCAAAAAACCAAGCAGTTTTGTGAAAGTATTGGCGATTTAAGGTTGGTTCTCTAACCCAGTTCTTTGATTTTTGAGAAGCTCTGGGTTTAAGAGTCAAACCCAGTTCTATGATTTATGTGAACCTCTGGTCAAGGGTCAGAACCAGTTCTTTGATTTATGAGACCTGCTGGTTCAGGGTATACATATACCCCAAACCTTACCTGCCGGTTCCCAGGTTTGTTAATAGGAGGAACTCCCAACACCGGTGAACTCCCCTTATTCAACTTCTAGTGGAAGACAATGTTGAAGAGCTTCAAGGCCAAGTGCCAAGACCTGACGTTTAATAATTTTGTAGACAGAGAGCAACCCCAAGGAAGATTGAACCAGACATTACACAAGTCCTCAGTCCCAAGGATAGGAAGAGAATGCACTGTTTCTCACAATGTGGGGACCAGTGGGAAAAGACAGAGCAGGCTGAGCAACTACAGTTTTTGCATTAGCTAGTATATATTGGGAAATGTGGAGGTCAATAGCGTAGACAGTTGGACTTCCTGATACCTAACTAATGGGGATGTAGGTAGTATGGAACTGCTCTTATTGTGTGAGTCAGTATGAAAACCAGCTAGCAATCTTTGGGGTGCACCTGCTTTTCAAATCAATCTCTGCACCATGCACCCACAAAACTAAATTAAACAACACTATGCCTGTGAGTTTCTGCTTCAGAAAGAGAACCGCAGTCTCGCTTTCTGTTGTTGTGTTGACTCAGGACCAGTTCGACTGGGTCTCCATTGCACAGAGAGCAGATGGTGCAGGTTGTACAGACCAGTGTTGAGCAGGTATATAATTTATTCGATTATAATTGGTCGTCATGTGTTTGGTTATAACTGGATACATAAGTAATTGCAATGAATATGATACTTGGAAAGTTGTGCATTTCAGCAATTTACAAAAACTACCTCAAATTTTAATCAGAACATGTTAAAAAGTTTCTTGTCCTATATATTGCACCCAGACCAAGCTACAACAAGAAGCTGTGCATTTTGCATACCATGGGCACAAAAAGCATCATTTGGTCATTTTTTCAAGAACTACAGGGATGAACCTACAAAGCTTGGATAAATGACAAGTTCTTCATTGTCTTGATGCCATGATTCTTCCTTCAGTGATCAAGTCTTGTTAGAGAACACTAGAGTTACAAAGGTTTCATCACATATGACAAAAAAAATGAAGTCACTTCAATAAAAGCACATGTATATGAGGAGCATCTTGAGGTCTGAAGGAGCTACTTTCAAATAAGATGAGTCCATTAGAGGATCTGAAGTATGAACTCTGCAAGAAATGTCCAAATCCTACCTTAGGAATCATCTCACCATTTTTTGGTAGCATTGTCTCCAACATAAAAAGCGCGACTAGCCATAGAAGTATTTCATAGAAGATTTGGTATTCCTCATTGCAAGATTCTATCAACATTTGAGCTTTGTAGAATGCGGGTGATTTCAACACTACAATTTGCATTGAGATTCATGAGTGGTTTTCCCGTTGCACAAGGTATTGTTTGAGGAAGTGTTGTCGTATGTAGTTGACCAAACATTAGTCACATATGTATGTCCATTATTAAAGGTCACTTAGATTGTGATTGCAATTGGTCTCAAATGAACAGAGGTGCTCAAGTTATTTTCACTTTAATGAAAAATTTATTGACACCTATTCGAGAACTTCTACATATTATTATGAGTATTTTTCAAGCAAAATATATATCAAATGTAGAGTTATTTCTTGAATTTAAATAGGTTTTGAATCATTTTGGTTTGACAAAGAAGGTGTTCAATAACACAGATGAAATGTCAAATATGCAAACTTTTAGACAAGCATTAAAATTTGTTGCTAGTTGTGAGAGCTTGAGTATTGCAATACCATTTGATGGTGCATGTTTTGGTCATGCTCTTAGCAAATTAAGTGAACTTACGCAACAACTAATGATAAGGTTTATGTTAGGCTACTTTTATTCTTGTTGAAAAGGGGGGGAAAAAAGATTTAATCATGTATCACTTGGTCAAAGAAAAGCAAAAAGAGGTGTCAAGCTTTCATGGATAATAGATTACATCCATGGAATTTGAATAGGTCGAGAAGACACAATCTCCTTCTAGGGTTACATTATTCCAAAATTCTTCTCAATTTAAGAAGGCTATTGACATTAGTGTTACATGAATCAAAACATCACATCAAAACATTGTTTTGAAGCCCACATTCATACTTTCAATACATCAATAGTTCCTTGTTGAGTGAATTTCTTCAACATTATTTCATGTGGTCTTTGATTTCTTTTTGAACCAACAAATATGGCACTAGTTGTTTGCAAATGTATTACATATAACATTTGAGGTGGTCGTGAGATTTTGAAAAAAGAAGTTAGAGCTCAAAGATTGAGGTTGATGCATATATACCTCCATTCACATTGAAATAAAGGTGAAAAATTTAAGTGCATACATATGGGGGAGGGTTATTTGAGTGATGACACTAATTCTAGCCTTCATGACTAGCTACTTGCCATTAAGGAAACACAATATGATTTCTAATTTGACGTTTAACCCCTAACACAAAGGATTGTTTGTCATAGAAGATTGTGTGGGTTTTCATGTAACAAAATCCATTGTGAATATTCCTAATGACAAGCTTCCCTTCCATTGCTTATGTCCATTTATAAAATTTATGTGCACCTTTGCTAGTTGAAAATACAATTTTGCTTACAAGAAATGTGATTTTTTGGGCTAGTTTTTCTAAACGTAAGACAACAATAGAATAAGTAACTTGTAATTCATTGTTCTATGCAAGTTTTGACCTTTTCAATTTTGTTATAAATCACAAATTTAGTGTTCCTTATAACAAGTTTGTGTTGATGTGGTGTTCAGGAAATTTGTGCCACTATCAACAATTAGATGAACCATGGTATCAATTTCATTATTGATGTGTTGCTTGTTTCATTTTATTTTATGAAGCCAAGCTAATACTTCTAGCCTTAATTTTTTTTATGTCATCTAATTCTTAAAAATGATTTGTACAAGTGAAATGAAAGCCATCATGTTTTCAAATGATGTTTTTGCTTGTGGCATTAAATCACTTGAATGGAGGGATCTTAAGTGACAATAATTCCTTTTGTTCGTTTCTTGGAATGCCAATTTTTGGGCATTTTAGGTATTCAATAGAAATTGAGCATGTATTTTCAATCAAAAATGTTCTAACTACACTTATATGTTGTCATTTGGGGTCATTTGGGTACCTTGTCATGTTGACAAATAATTGGCTTAATAATCTCTACCATGCCTGTATCAATTTGTAATCTCAAACAATGGAGGATTTTGTAAATTTAAAAGCTAATTTGATTAAAACATTTGAACAAAAGGTGTTAGATTAGTATAAAGATGATGAAGAGGAAGAGATTTTGTAATTGTCCAACTCGCATATAGTTTATCATCAATTTCATGTTTCTTATCTACAATACAATTTTTTTGGAGGTCAACACAAGGAGTATATATGTTGAAATAAAGTAAATATATTCCAATGACAACCGAACACATTTTCTCATGTGTAACCATCTCATTACTAGTCACTTGTCATCTAATGGCTTTAAAATCCTACCATGCATTTATAAACAACTAAAGGAGATGTTGGATGTCATTACACTACATGAAAAGTTATTGTTTGCAACTATTTTGGTTCTTCATACAATTAAGAACCTATAATCATATAATCTCCAAAATATATGGTTGAACTTATATAATTAGTTTGTAGCTAATGGTGTGGAAAAAACAAGAACATGGATCATATTTCATGGTTTTTCATAAGTAGATTGCTTTAAACTATTTAGTTGGATACATGTGACTAGTTCACTGATGTATATGAAGCTAATATGCAAGTAGTTATTTATAATAATACACAAGTTAAGGTTATTTACCTACCCATTTAATTAGGTTAGGCTATTTACTAAGCTAGGTTACATGACCTAGGTATGTAGTTAGGTTAACTTGTGTTGCTTAAATTACCTACTTACCTAGTTCCTATGTTCCTACCCTTGTATTTACCTACATACCTAGGTTAAACTACTTACATACATAGGCTGCCTACCTAGGTTAGGGTAGGTTACTTACATACCTGAGCTACCTACTGATCAACATAGTCTATCTACCAAGGCTAATATAGGTTACATATATACCTAAGCTCTGTACCTACCTAAACTAAATTCCTACTTAGGTGTAATCATGTTAATAGGAGGCAAAAATAAACATAACCACTACCTATATTTCATGTTTTGAAATGGCAATTTAAATTGGTGTTGAAAATTTGAGAGTTTTTTATATGATACCCCATGATATATCATGCAAACATATGAAAAAAAATTAAATCAATCTAATGAACAAAAAATACCAAGAAACATTTTTAAAAAAATAATAACTTGCTTGGACAAAATGTAAAATTTTTTGTACCTAATTATTTTTGACAATCTAAAAAATATAAAATTTAACATAATAGTATAAATAACATTTAAATAAAATTTCAAAAGATTTTGAAAAGATTCTTGATTGAAATTAGTCACCTAGTAGGGCATTATTGGCTCCTATTAGAGTGTTTGACTCACTTATTTATTTCCTACCTTGTTGCCTACCTTAAAAATGTCCCTTATGTAATTCTTTTTGTGTTTTTCAACATTGTATCCAATTTCTTCAACCCAATGCCCCTAGTGTTAATAATGTGCCTTTTCAACACCCTTAGTATTGCTTATTATTATTATTTCATGTCTTGTCAACATCACTACTAGAATTCTAAGTTTTTCAAACTAGGTTTTCAAATCAAAAAGTACCCTAAAGTGACAACGATAAAAAAAAATTCCTTAATTTTATAAGAAAGTTGATTTTAACTAGTTTAGCACAATTGGGACGATTTTTTTTATCAACCTTAGATTAGTGCTTTTGACTGGGTTTTTTGACCAATAGCCTTTTTGACCCATGGTCAAATGTGACACATCGTATGATTATTTTAATATCCCATATGTCATCATTTGATACAAGCATTATTGGTCAAATCTTGTTGTTCTATAATTACTTTTTTGCCTTTGCTATTCAAAGACGAATTGGAGAGCTCAAGTTAGCACTCCCATAACGTTTTAAGTCACTCAAAATGAAGAAGAGATGAGGAAGGTATTGATAAAGTGTTCGATCATAGATGATGTTCGGTAATAGGGCATGCTACCCTAGAATACAACTATAAATGAAGTTTTCCCCCATTATTTTTGGTCCATTTAAAAAGTTCTAAATCATACAACTAATTAACTAAATGTTTGATTATCTAATCAACTAATCATGTAACTAATCATTTTTCACCTAATTTTTATTTAAATTAAAATAATAATTAATAGAAATAAATAATAATTCAGGTAGAACTTCTCATCACTCAAACAAAGACTTATACATATTTTTATATTGCTCCATTGCTATTGACATAGGAAAATATTTTCCAATGATCTAATTTTGTGTCATATAATTACTCAAATTCATAGTAGTTATTATAAATTTTAATAATTTATTTCCTGTTCTTTTCATTAATTTTAAGTTTCAGTAGTTTAATTATGTGATTGGTAGTAATTTTTTACTATAATTTGCAATAATGTAATTACTACAAATGTGAGTAATTAAAATACTGTAAAATATCAGCAATTTATTTACTATAATTTTCAGTAATTCATGCTAATTACATTGCTGTAATTTTCAGTATTTTAATTACTATCAACTACAGTAATTCAATTATTATAATTTTCAATAATTTCAATTTTTTTTACTTATAATGATTTAGTTAATATAAACTCAATTACTGTGATTTGCAGTAATTTAATTAGAGTAAATTTCAGTTATCTAATTTCAGTAATTTACAGTAGTTTAACATTTTTATTTTCAGTAATTTAAGTTTTACTAATTTGACTACGTTAATTTCCAATAGTCTAATTATTGTAAATTTTAGTAATTTAATGATTTTCATTTCCAGTAGTTTAGTTACCATAAACTTCATTGAATTAATGATTCTATTTTTCAGTAATCTAATTAATATTTATTTCAGGAATTTAATGATCATATTTCCCAGCATTTTAGTTATTTTAATTTGCAGGATTCTATTGATTGTAATTTACAGTAATCTAATTACTGGAGTTTTGAAGAAGTTAATTACTGTTCTTTTCAGTAATTCAACTATTACAAATTTGAGTTACTCAATTTCTCCAATTTTAAGAAACTTAATTATTATAATTTATAAATGTTTTATTCCAGAATTTTAAATTGGATAATTTCTATAGTTGAGAGGAAAATAATTTTCGTAAAGTATAGTATTTTGTTTTTTGTAAATTTAAAGTAAACTCCTCTACTTTCCTTAAATTAAAATACTTTATTTTCCTTAAGTTACTGCACAATATTTTCAATGAAAATAACTTAATTATTAGTACATTTAACCTTCATGGATTTCCTTGGTGAATAGTTAATTTATTTTTTTCCTTCTTGTAGCAACTAGAATAATTTCTTCAGATGATAGCAAATTGCCAAAGAGTACTAAATCATGAACATTCACAACTAAAAGACCTATGATACCTACCTATTATATGGAAGTATGGGTGGGTTTTTTTTATTACAACAAAAGCTTTTTTGACCAATGGTACTTGTATGTCCCTTTTATTATTAATCCTATTGATTAAAACAACTGTCTTTTTAATTAGGGGGGTCTTTTTTTGGTTTGAGTTGACTGGATAGTTTATTTGACATATGGTCAAATCAATTATCATAGTCAAATTGAATGGTTAAAAGATACCCATGACTTTCAAGGCCTAGGCCTTTAGTCAAATTGTACACATGGTGTGATCAAACATGACCATTTGATCAACATGCATACTTTGAAAAACCTGGAATTCTAGTAGTGCATGATCATCTTTTTATCATTCCCCATCTTACATCATCCTTGGTGTTGTGTTTAGGTATGTTTCTTTTGTTGACCAAACTTAGGTCATTCTTGAACCAAAACACTACACCGATATGAATTTTGAATAGTGCTCTTCGAATTTGGGAATGTTTGCTAAATTGATGTCCCATCTCGGGATATCCTTTTAGGACCTTGGCATAACAACAATCATAATGATTTAAGTTCAATGTTTTTTGGAAAAATGGGTCAAGTCTTCACTAATTTAAAAAGAGACCAAAGTTGAAGGGGAAAATATATTTGATTTCAAAAGAGAAAGTAATTAGAAATGGGAAAAAATGTCCACTCCCAAGTTGAGTATGGAAGTGATATTAAAAGATTGTTAAATGCCACTTTAATGTTTAAAATGAGTTTATTAAATCCAACTAATTTCATAAATATAATATTAATATAAATAATGTAGCCTTGTCCAATTTTGATAAAAACATTTGATTGATATTTCATTTTCAATGTTGATTTGAATTAATTAATAATTGTGATTAAAAGACATCCACTAAAATATTACAAAAAAGTTTAAGATGACATTTATGGTTTTATATCATTATATTTATTCTATTTATAAAAATGAATATTTTAAAGGTAATGTACTATTTTAAATGTTGATTCAAATCATCATTAAATTGAAAATGTCAACATTAGTTTTATATCAAAAACTTAGTTTTAAAACTATAATTATAATGGTATTTCATATTGAAAGCTACCATGATGTTTAATTAAATGTTACCAATTGTTGGATTTATGAACATTATGAAAATTAATCAATATCAAATCCATTAAAAATGTATGGATGTAAAATGTGGTTTAATGTTTTAAAATACACCAAGGCATGTTCCTTTCATATAAAACATGTTGAAATTTAAGGCATTTAAAGCAATTTGCAATCATGATATGTTCGTTAAAAAAATCAATTATAATTTAAGATTCATCTTTCAAAACATAAATAATGTTTATTTAATAGGCCATTACACTTTAAAATAGAGTTTTTGAATGAAAACACAAATACAAATGAAATTTGAATGTGAATCATGCACTTTTAAATAACAACATGCACAAAACAATTTCCAGGTTTTCGAGATTTTGGTGGGATACATAATGATAGGTTGAAAAACTTGTGATTTATGAAAGTAACATGCAATTAATTTAACCAGAATATTAAATCTTTGAATAATGAAAAATTTCAAATCAAGAGCCAAACTTTGAACATCTTTCAAATACATAGAAAATGGAAATTTTATAATTAAAAAAATTAAAAATTGAGAAAAAGTTGTCAGCATATTCGTGGGATATAAAAAACACAATATGATCCAATAGATTGATAATATTTTCAAGATTCCTTAAATAATTTTGATTAATTAGTACAAAGAAAACTTCAACACAAGTTTTGGATTTTCAAATGTTCATGTAAAAAATATATATATGCTTGAATATTTCAAATGACTACGCATTTTTCTTCACAAATTTTAGTTCTTTGAAAAAACTAAATTTGAAAACTACAATTTCTTTTACTAATAATTTAAATAGTGTCAAAGAGGCCAAGGTATGAGATAATAAATAAAATCTAAATATACAAATTGACATCAATGTACAATAAATTATGCAAATAAGCAAGATGGATTTTTTCTTCTAGTAGGTCATATTTGCATAAGGGCCAAGGATGACCAAATGAATTTAAAAAGGTCTACATACAACCCATCTGATCTCATCAAGTTGTGATTATTTTATGGTAAAATTTTCATTTTATGTCATATTTTGCAATGTCAATAATAATTCTAAGTGTTTCCATAAGTTTCAAGGATATTTTAGATTCATATAATAGAAAATCAGTATTTTTTATATTATAAATTCATTAAGATTTATCACCAAGCAATGTCATTTGCAATGAGGATAATGTTGGTCGTCTACCCATATAATTAATGATGTTTCAAATTGAATATTTAATTAATGAATCTAAAAAAAAACTACTAAAAATATTACAAACTTAATCAAATTATTGTTTATATATTCATATTATGTAGACTATCTTGGAATAATGATCAAATGGTACTTTGCATGTATAATGTCTTGTAAACACTCATAATTCTTTATTCAATTTTGCTAAAGATTGATTTTATGAGACAACAAAATGTCAAATGTGGATTTAAAAAATATTATTGTGAGAAAAATTTATTTAACTATTATTCTATTGGTTTATTATTTATTATTATTTCATTTTTGAGTTTTTAATATATATTTTTTGGTTAAGTAATTTGACAAACATTTAGGTTTTAAATGTTTTGATTTTTCCCCTTTCTTTTGAAAATGTATACTCATGTCATTTAAAACATGTTTGTAGAGCTATAAATTAATTGATATCATATGGCTTGTGTTATACAATATTGATGTGATGCATAGACTTAATTAGATTATCAAAACACATACCACATTAATTTTTTAATTAAAAAAAAAGATATAGAGGAAGAACATTGAAGAAAATATTAATCTGTTTTCATTTTATTCACTAATTCTTTCAATTTTTTTTCTTTTCACATAATGCAACATAATGAGTTGAACATCACTTGTTGTGTAACACCTTAAGTGAGCGCAAACCACAATGAAGGAGAAAAAAAATGTATACCCAAAGATAAAAAAATTAATGAGAAAAAATGTTTCATTAGAAATCACAATCTATGGGATAAAAACATCTAAATCTTTTATTCTATGGTCAACCTTCATCTTTGTTTTGTGTTTGAAACACATTCTCATTTGATCATTACTAGATTCATATGTGTTCTGACATTTGCTCCCTCTTGATAAAAGTCACACTTTATTTAGATGTGATTCAATGGTTATGGAATTGAAGCCATACATTGAATTTTTTATGTTTTAATAATATAACTATAACAAATAATGTTGACTCAATAAGTTCCAACCAAAAAAATGATGTAAATTATGAAAAATGGAATCCTTATGAAATCATTTTTTGGTTGTGACAAAAGTCCTTTTACCTACAAAGTATCTCATAACTATTGATTTATGACATGTGACAATACAAAATTTATCAATTATTAACCATTAGTATGTAGTAAAATATTTAGCTAATATTTCATTTTGGTAATATTTCGATAGTTGATCAACAATTTAAAGTTTTTTTGGTTGTTATATATAGCAAAATTGCATTTGTGACATTTTAAGTGATATTCGAGAACATGAAAACGTAAGTACCATGTGGCATAAGCTTAACTTAGGTGCCACCAAGTCTAGGTTGAACCTAGGTCTAAAAGTAGGTGCTACATGGCTTAGATTTAGCTGCCATGTGATTTAAATCTAGGTTTAACATAACCCGGTGTCATGTACATTACCTATGGTAGGTGTTATGTAAACAACCTAATTTAGGTGCCATTGTTAGCCATTTAACCCTAATTTAACCTAAGTACCATGTGTTTATTGATTCATTTACATTTTGTACACTTCATGGTTTTTAAAATAATCCAACTTGATAATCTTATCTACCTTAACTATGAACATATCCATTTTCACTAAAGGCTCGAAACCTAAATGACATGTACTTTTGAAAAGTGTGTGAGTCATGGATTCTAATACCACAAATTGTTAAGCTTTAGTTCCATAGTTTTCCTTAGTATTAATGATTTGAATCCTAATAAACCTCCAATTATTAAGAATTGAATTAGCCTTTGGATATTTCAGCGTAAAAGACTCTTTTATTTAAATTGATGCAAGGCTTAGTTAATTTTAGGACCTAGTAAACATTTTAAAATGCATGATCCTTCTATGTTGTAAACAAGGGAAAGGGGATGTAAAATTACATGTGATTTATTGATATATTGGGAATATAAGCCCATAATTAATAATAACATTTCACCATGACAATATTAAGTTAGTCTATAGAATAATCTTCAGGCACGAATGATGTACTTGAAAAAAAATTAGGATGCAGTCCTAATACATCTTTATTTAGTCTTCACTTCTATCAAATTTTTAAATATAATCAAAATTAAACTTAAGTATTAACATTTCCACCTGAATGGCCTCACGTGAATTACAACTTAGTAAACAATTTTAAGGGGATAAATCACAATTGTAAAAACTCCAAAATGCGACGAATGGTGCGAGTTAGGTATTCGGCTCGATGCTCCATGGAAAGGGGATTGATTGGGCCTCGCAGCCAACAATAATGGCCATCACCGAGAACCCAAGTTGTCTTCACATTGACACTCTTCAAACCTTTTTGGTGCGGTTCTACAAGTAGGAACAAATTCTAAATAGATTGTTAAGGCATGTGGGTTAGGAGACAATTGACGATCCCATGTTAAACGATTGACTTGAGTGCACACCATTCTTCTGGACGATTATTTTTCGTGTGACCGTTGAGAGACATTCACGTCAAGCGGTGCTTCTTCAAGCTCTTCATTTTCTACTAATGAAATTGGAGGATTCGAGGGCGTGGTGACATCATCTGCCATGATTAAATGCTCACTTGCATCAACAAAAACCAAGAGGGTAACAGAAACAATGTGGTACTTGCATTCAAAAAGGGTCGATGTTTTTTTATTTAACAAATTAAGGTAGGTGTAAGGTGTGGGAGTGATAGCGGAACTTCATGAAAACTCGAACATCTTAGATCTAATGGATTCATTGAACCCTAATTTCAACGATGAATTTAAAAGTATGTGGGAGTTTTTGGTGATGCAAATTTTAATTCCAATTTACTATGTACTACATAGTTAATTAATGCATGGAAGAAAAAATAAGTAAGGGATATCAAAAGAGTAAATGGTATGCGGGGATGTTATTTCAACCATTGAATTAATTGAATCAAGTAAAGATTCAAGGATGTAAACTTGTTATTATTGATAAATTATCCTAGTAGTTAATTACTTGAAATAATTAGGATGAAGAAGTAGGATGTGAGGGTCAACGGACAAAAAGGATAAATATCAAGCTCAAAACCTCATCAAGATATCCAAGATAAGGGGAAGGATGAATCCTCCAATCCCATTAGTCATGAAGATTGTCATCTTATTTGATTAGAGGATGGAATATTTTTTGTGTCTCATTGGGCTCAAGAATTCTCATCCTAAAATCAATTGGAGGGCAAATCATTTTTAATTCTCATTGATTCTTGAAAGATGAGGAGGCCATTGATTCGAGGGAAGGATTTTGAAGCTTCCATTGGACAAGGGGAACAAACTCAAGGAAAGGTTATGGAGGCTTACCAAGAAAGAAAGGAGTATTTTGTGTTGGGGAAGGGGAAAGGAAAATAATGAATGTGTGAGGAAAAAATTAGTTCTTATGTGTGGAAAGGTGTTGTTCATGGAAGATGTGTGCAAGAAATAAACATGGAAGATTTCCATGACAAAGCCTTTGGAGTTTTATTTCAAATAGTTTTTCCTCCCAAATTCATCGTTGGATTTATGTCAAACTTCAAACAGTTTTTTTAAGAGGTGTAGAAGGTTTTCTCCAAATTTCAACATCATCGGGTTTGCTCTAAGGGAGCTACGTTTGCTGGAAGTAGAGGGTGTTTGTAGTGAAGTTCATGGAAGGATTTCCATGACAAAGCCTCTGGAGTTTTATTTCAAATAGATGTTCCTCCCAAATCCATTGTTGGATTTGTGTCAAACTTAAAACAATTTTTGTTTGGGAGGTGTAGAAGGTTCTCTTCAAAATTCAGCATCATCGGGTTTGTTGTAAGGGAGCCACACTTGTTGGAAGTAGAGGGGGTTGAAATTGTTTGTTTTTTCTTCAATCTAAGCAAAGTGATTTTTAGTCCCAAGGTTTAACTTTTGATAAAAAAAAATAAAAACTTATAAGATTTTGTAACATGGCTCCTTTTTAGATTAGCTTTTCAAAAATCCAATGCATGTTAGATTAGGAGGTTGTATGTAGATGTTATGACAAATGGAACAAAAGGGGTTCAACCATCAAGCATGACATTGAATGAACATTAACATAATGCCCCTTCACATTCCATCATGGTGAGTTACGATTCTCCCACAATGTTTTTGTATCTTCCAAGTGGACACAACGCATTAGATTATCAATGAACTTCATTGCATTACATTAAACCACCTTACTTGTTAAACTACAATTACATAGTAGTTCCACTTCCAAGTGGGTTTTGTGAGTGCATATATTCATGTTGAAAGTGTGCAAGAATGCCTCACAAAATGAACTTGATTAAAATGACCTATTTGATTAATTATCAAATTGAAAACCAAATCAAATTGAAGAAAAATTTGATCATCTTGGTCAAAATGGCCAATGGGTCCTAATCGAATTCAGCAAAATAAAATAAGATGTTTGGTCAAAATGACCAATGATTTTTAATCAAATCAAACATCCTGTGTTAGTTAATAGGCCAAATTAACTATCTATTACCTTTGTTAAATAGGTAGCTTAAGTCTATTTACCTACATACCTAACTATTACCTAAATTAAGTAGGTAGATTTATGTGTGGGTAACCTAGGCTACGTACCTACCTACTACCTAAGCTAAGTAAGTAAGCCATGCTTACACATTACAAATGTTGTTTGCAACTAAAAAATAGTTGCCAAAACTAGGTGTTAATTCATGATTTTTTTGTAATGTTAAATTCAATTATCTAGTAGAATTCTAAGATAATCAAATCGATTTCTTCCATGTCCTTAATGATAGGTTATTTCAAATAAAAATAACCTCCCAACATTTGCACATATGTTGGGTGGGCAAACAAGAATCTACATGGTTAATCATTTAGCTTTAAATATGAAGAACCAAATGAAATTGAAATTGAAACAAACCCTAGACCCAACCTAAAATTAGTCACTTAATTTTACTAACCATATTGGCTAAGATTAATGCATAAAAGATTTATGAAAATTTCCAATAAGATACCATGGCAAAACACAATTTTAGATAAAGAACAAGGGACTTTGGACCCAAGTTCACACAAACTCAATAATGAAAATAAAATTAACATTGAAAAGCATTTTACAATTGGAACTATGTTTTTTTGCTTTCAACCAATAACATCAATACTTTTGAACCGCAAAATAATAAAGAAAACGTTGACACATAATTCATAGACACAACATATGGGCAAAAGTTATATTTATATTACAAACTCATAAGAACATATTAAAAGATTAAAAAAAGCATAGTAGGTGGGTAACTTATTGAAACAATGTTCTATGTATACCTTGGATGAAGAAAAAAACCTAAAAATATAACAATTGTGTTAGCTAATGCTTTCCACTCTAATCATAAAGTGACAAAGCTAAGTGCATTGCGTCCATCACATGACACAACAAAGAAATGGCAATTTGAAAATTGTTGAATAATTTTGAAGGTTGGATAATGTGGTTTTTAATGTATTACATGACTATCATTTAATTAGTGGCAAGTATGTGACCCAATTTTTCACTCAAAATTGGACTAGTTGCCACCATATTGGTTATTTGTGCAATTGAGGTCACTAAGAAGTGAATGTAAATTAGTTATGTCATTTCATCCTAATCATTTGTAAGCTTTCATACCTTTGTCTAGTTAGTTGCAAGGAGTTTAAAAACATGCTCTAAATTTCCAAGATTGCAATTGCTACCAACCTTGGGTGTCACAAATGACATCTTGAAACCAACTCCAATGTAGGTCATTACAGATATTGCAAAATTTTGGAACTCATTATAGGGGTAATTACAAGCTAGCTAGTGTTCATACACATATATAATAAAATAGTTTTTTTTCACCCTTGTGAATTATAATGCACATTGTCACTCAAATGGATTTGAAATTCATGAAAAACACTCATGCGTATCACTATTTAATCTAGTCATGTAAAATCATGGATTTTTTTCAAAATTAATGGTTCACACCAAGTGGGGAACCTTTCAAAATGCATAACTTGCAATGTAACATCACATTAACATCTTGTAAATGAGCTTGACATAATCATAATTTGTAATGATGTATTCATTTATCAATCTCCAAAATTGATAAATGTCAATTAAATTCAAAATTGGGTTTTGAACCAAACCATTTCAAATTGGCATGGAAGTTTGAGGGACTTTTAGAAGCACTAAAATTAAGAAAAATGGTGAAGTATTTTACAACATGTGTAATGTGAAAGGAGGTTGTCTAACTAGTGTGCAATCTGATCTAATCCTGGATTTTAGGCATAATTGCATCAATCGACTTGTTGTGACGGCGCCCCATCATTGTTGCATGGAAATGCATGGTTGCCTTGTTTTCTGAGCTGCGTGGTGTGTGTAAAATTGGGCATGGCGGTTGGCATTGATGGAGCTCGACTTATGAAGGTGGCAAGGCTGAGGACGGAGCGAGGGAAATGGAACGGTGTTGGAAAATTGGAAGAAGCTTCTGGAAGAAGCCAATGGAGAACTTGAAGAAAGGATCAGAAGTCTGTTTTTAAAAGAAAAAGAAAAGGAGGAGGGGCCAGAGAATTTTGAGGGAGGGAGTCATCGGCAGTAAGGACGGTCTGTTTTTGGAGAATAGCAGACAATGTTGTGATGAGGCTGGTAGAAGGAGAAGAATGAGTAGCTCGGTAGCTGAGAGTCTTGGCCAGGATTGTGATTTTTCGTTGCGTCTAATGTGTGGCCTAGCTCATTGCTGCAAGAGGACAGAGAGAGAGAGAGGAAGAATTGGAGGGACAATCAGCGCCTCTGGTTTGTAAGAAATTATGTTCGAGGGCAGTGCTTGCGTTCTCAGACTATGTATACAATCCATGAATGATGTCCG
>Ga0116227_10000889_pt1 | contig 62855 bp, 39 predicted proteins | sample S1TSphgellanicum_FD_89693 | JGI IMG/M metagenome (GOLD analysis project Ga0116227, IMG submission 89693) | Host-associated microbial communities from peat moss isolated from Minnesota, USA - S1T2_Fb - Sphagnum magellanicum MG | ecosystem: Host-associated > Plants > Peat moss > Unclassified... | reverse complement strand
TTTTTTTTTTTTTTGCACAATGGGTCATTTTGATTGGCCCATCACCAAAAAAAACTAAGACTTGGAAGGCTCCCCAAATTAGCCTGAAACTTTCTATGTGAAGATCAAGTGTCTCCTCTTTGGCTTTGTGAGAAAGGGAAAACTTTGGGCTAAATTGGGAAATGTTAAATTTGGACCCAAAAACCTTTAGTTCGTTTATCAAGGTTATCTCTATATTAAGATATGCATTTCTTTTGAATGTTTGTTTAGATGTGATTGTAACTTGATGTGTAACTTGATGTAATTACACAATTACTTAAGTAATTGTTTAAAGGGGTAAATTGAATGGTAGGATTCCATAATTTGGTCATGGTGCATTGACTTTCACATATTAATTTATGTGGAAGCCATATGCACCATGTGAATATGTTTCCTTGTGATTAATTATGAAATCACATGGGGCACCATGTGAATATGTTTCCTTGTGATTAATTGTGAAATCACATGGTGCCCCATGTGAATATGTTTTTTTGTGATTAATTGTGGAATCACATGGGGCACCATGTGATTTTGTTTCCTTTTGATTATTTTATGTGTAATCACATGGGGAACCATGTGGTGGATAGACTTTAGGAAGTTTCTTGACTAGTTTCCTTTTGGTTGGTATATAAATGAGTGTTGTGACCTTAAGAAACACCTTCATTTGTACAAAGTTATTGTATGAATATAAAGTTTGCTAGAATTGAAGTTTTGGTTTTGAAAGGTTTTTGTTTTGAAAGGGGTTGGTGTTCATATTTAGTTCATGATAGAAGAATGGGGAGACATATTGCTATGCATAGACAATAGAAAATTGAGAAGATATTTCTGTAATCAAAAACATAAATTTTCATAGTTATATAATAAACATACATAGTTTCGATCCTAAACTCATTTGTGTTATACATGATCATTTTGCAACCCTCCCAAACCACAGGCACCCCTGCTTTCTATTTGGTACCATTGAGAAACCTTTGACAAGACAATGATTGTTTCACAATTTTCAAGCTAACATAGCAAAAGTTATTGAAATTATAATATTTTCATCTTTGTAAATTAATCAAAAAACAATTTATTGGTTTTTCATAAGATATGAAGTGAAATGATTAAATAGTATTGAGATGGGTGACCTTAATATGTTTGGGCCAATATACATGGACCCAATATGTATGGTATGCTTTGTAAAAAGGGTAGTAGCTGCGGAAGAAAAAAGGAGCCAACCCTGTCTAGGAATAAATTATGAATGCAACCAATGAGTCAATTGAACATACACTGAAGAGAGTCCATCTTTTTTCCTTTTGGGGGGTGGGGCGGGGTGGTATGGGAAGGATGGAATTTTTTAATTCTTGTGTTCCCATCATGTTCTCAATCTATTTTCATATGTTCCCAATGATGTTAAATATAAGTTCCAGTAGGTAGTCAAGAATATCTTTTCTTACTTTTGTCTTTGGTATGTAGCCAAATTTGGCTAAATTTCTTTTTGGATGATCACCACTGTGGCTATGTCACACTGTCACAATCACCCGGGCTGGAGGCCACTTTGTGCAGGGTAAGGACTGCGTGTGGGGCCAATTTGGAAATGATGGCCTGGCCAGGGGCTGGAGTCGAGCATGGGACCTGAATTTTCAGAACTGCCCCCTTATGCCAAATGAAGAACCTTCAGATTAGGTGCCACCTTTAGTGAGGTTGACATATTAATGAGGGTAATGCAGCCTCCACAAAAAGCACTTGTAGAAATTTCATAGTGTTTTTGCAAGGGCTTTCTACAATGGATTTTTTCCTCCACAATAGGCACAATGTTTTGAAAAGCAAAATGTCAATGTTGGCTCCTACAAGACTTTCATTTGTTCCTGTGATACCTGGCGGGTACATATCATGAGAAAACAAATTCTGCCAGTTTTCCCTCTGCTAGGTAATGCTCTCAGAGCAGGGCATTCCCCAGAATGCCCCTCCTTGGGCGTTAGGGTTTAGGGTACTAAAATAATTCTACCAGTTCTTTGCCCACATGTGATAACCTGGTTGAATTCGTTCCCAGGTTAAATTGGCGAAATTAAAAATAAAATACTCAAAACTAAAATGATTCTGAATGTTTTCAATCACCAGAATTGAGGGGGGAGGGGAAATAAAGAGCAAAAATCGTCAGATTGCTATACTTGGTTTTCAATGTGTAACTAAAACATAGAAGGATGATTAAAGATTAGTACTTCAAATTTGGTTTATAGCCAGATTTGGCTAAATCTTTCTAACGACGATCGCCACTTTTTCTACATTTTCCTATGCAAGATAAGCCACTTTGGCTACAAACAAAAATTCCGAAAAACACATTGATACACCCTAGTTCTGGCTGTGCAACACTATTCATACAGTGAGTCAAACAACGAACCAGCAGCGGGCCTGCTTAAGAGAGTAAAGGTCGTTCAGTACGTGGCATTGAAGGCAACCTTCACGAGAAGGTTGATTGGATGATTTTTCCGTATGGCATCATCATAGACAAGAGAGAGACGACATTGGTCACAATAACTATCGCAGCAATTTATGGCACGATTTAACAATAAATGGAAACTAATAATTCCACATGTCTGCAACGGGCCGACGACCATTTTCGAAGCCGATGCTACGGTGCGTATCCCGCAATCGACGGCGGATTATTTATGTGTCAGTCACAACTTTCGCTGACAGGCTATTAAATTAAGACCTTCTACTAATTATAATCAACGGTAATATGCAACAAAATAGAGCAGAATGTATGTATTTTTTGGGCAGCAGGCCTAGCCCGGTGTTTTCATTTTGAAAGGTGGCTCCTACTTCAACACAATAAAGCTCAAATAGTTTTGCCCTTCGCGCGTTGAAATAGGATGTGTGCTATTAGAAATAGGAACAGACCGCTGGCGGTTATCAGAATGCTTCTTAGGATTCATGGCTACGGTTCTAAAGCAATCAAATAACCGGTTCTGATACATAATTGCGATTCCCAATTTTAAATAACCGGTTCTGATACATAATTGCGATTCCCAATTTTTTTAAAATTAAATAACCGCCCATAACTGTCAGTTCTTTGCCGGTTCTTGCATGGAATCACAGGTTCTTTAAGGTTTTTGAAATGATTTGGACTGATGGTCCTTTGATTCCGATTCTCTTCAAACAACCAAAACTGCAGTTCTTCAATTCTGAAATAATTAAATAACCAGAACCGGTGGTTCTTTATAAATCGAAATAACAGCATATCACTGGTTAATTACCTTTCATTTTTCCTATTGCGCTGTAGACCAAACAAAAATTTATTTAGAAAAATATTTACATAATACAAGAAAAAAAAACATTCAGCAGAAGGTTGAAACTGGAAAACAGAAATCAATCCCACAGTCCACTCTAATTTCAGAAGGAAAAAACTTCTACTTGTCCAATGTCAAGGTTAAATTCAGATATTTCCTCCACAGATAAATTTCATTGAAATAAATTTTCATTAGTAATATGTCAAGTCAATCTTATGTGAATTTATCCATGTGTTGATTGTCCACAAAATAATGGTTTAACTAAATAGGTAAACAAAATATCAAAATAATGTCAAAGACTTGGTAAATACACTCAATGACCTGGTACATACATAAATACATGACCATAATCCAATATTAAAAATATTCACGACTAAATTAGAATCAAACTTCTCTCTGCAATACAAACCACCACACAACACCATACAAAATAAAGCCAAAGTTGAAAGAGAAAAATTAATATTCTAAAAACTTCCAGCCTTTTTCTTACTGGCCAAATTTTGCCAAAGGGCGAAATTAATAAAAATTGAAATGTGAAAATAAAGTGAATTTTGGGGTTTCCAATTGCAAGAATGTGAAAAATTAAGATTAAAATATAGCCAGATTTTAATGCTTGTCTCCAGTAGGTAGCCAAAAGTAAAGAAGAATGCTTAAGTGTTTGTTTACTCACATATCTTGTTTATAGCCAAATTTGGCTAAATCTTCCTATGCATGATGGTCTTTGTATGCATCTGACTTATACCACTCCATGGCAGGTTATAAGCACACTTCACTATCTTGATCCTAGAATCTCAGACCTTTTTGACTCTTTTGTGTGCAATTATGAATAATGAACCCAAAAAACTTTGTCCTCTTGATCTCATACCATTTATGCAAAGGGTCATAGACTCATATTATAGCTTTGCCTCTTTGGCTTACAAACTTGGTCAAATCACAGCTTTGGCGCCTATAAGTGAATATTATTGTACTTGTTGACCCTGCAAAGTTCAAGCTGCAAGTTTCAGACATTTTTCGCCCTTAATTGTAAAAGGCTCAAAAAACTTAAAACCCTTCATAGAGGGCTAATGTGCAAGGTGAATGGCCTTGCAATCTTCAAATCTTATTGTTAGTTTTCCCATAAGCTCTTACAAACAGAATCCAATATCTAGATTTGTTTAAATTGCAACACTGAGAACTAACTTTTGATCTGCAAATGAATTAATCTAACTTATGTTTTTCTGTCTTCATTCCTATGGCCCTCGCACAATCGTTACAGCTGAGAGAACAGCCCCACAATTACACACACAGACTTTTCAAAAATGACAAATCTTTTGTGATGGATTGAGCCTTTCCAGAGAAACCAGAAGGGATCTACATTAAATCTAAAGCCCTGGGAGAAATTTCCTCGTATATTTGAATTTAGGAGGGCACATTATACACATTACTAATGCCTCCTCAAAAAATAGAACCCTCTTGTAGGCATCACAGCCTCTTGCTCCTACCACCTCTTGATCTGCTATGTTTTAAGCTTGTTATACAATTCCCCTCCTGCTTTACAACGGGTGAAGACCTGTGGGTGAAGAACTATGTCAGTTTATGTCAAATTATGTCAGTTGTAAGTACTTTGTGTCAAGGAAGGGCAGGTTCCATTTGGGGGTTATATTGTTCTTGGACTAACACCCATCCTTAGCACCTTGCTTTGTCTGTCACACAGCACAACCCCAACATGACCCCTTCTTGTGCAGGACCTGGCTTGCAGGGACACATGAACTGGTAGATTATTTTTTTAGTGTATGTGGACTGTGCCTGACCCTTGTTAATATCTTCGCCACAACAAAGTAAGCACCATAACCTTACTCCTAAGGTGCCTCTTGTCCTTCTCAAACAAAATTGCAGCCTTTGAAATTCTACCAGATCTCTATGCCTGCCTGAATAAAGGCTTTGAGCAAGGCAGTTCTGTGAATTTACATCCCACTCCTGCCTCACGCTGGGACTCATAATTGCCCCTTCTCTTGGTCCTTATCCTACACATTCAACCTCAAGAGGTTCATCAGGCAACAAAAAAAAGAAGGGCACCAACAAAAAAAAACTGAAAAAGTATGTTATGAATAAGTAGGGTGCACAGTGTAGTAAGGCACTGTTTAATGCCAAAAAGAGGCATTCCAGCACAGCGTCCCAGTTGAGGCCAACGTTACGAGAGTATGTAACAATCACAAATGTTTGGTCGTGAATTATCCTAGCTAAGTATTTCGTTCTGGTTTGAAAGCAAAAAATTCCATGCAAGTTACGTTGTTGCGGAGGGAGGGAGGGAAGCAAGCAAGGAAGGAAGAGAGGCTGCGCACCAGCTGTAGAACGGAAGGTGCATGAGTATCATGAGATCGCACAAGGGATAATAGGGACGAGAGTTGGGAAGAGAGAGAGAAAGGTGGTTGTTTTGGAGATTTCACAAAGTTGTGAGGGAGGATCTTGAAGGCGTGTTGTCGTAGTCGAGGGGGGCGGGGGCTACGGCCCGGCGATGGCCTTGCCTTCTCAGTCACACTTAACGTGCGCCGACGAGAACTATTTGCAAGGCAAATCGCCGCAGCGAGAAGCAAATTCGAAGGTTTTAGCTTGGCAAGAAGTGGACGAGAAGGAGAAGGAGCTGAAAAGAGGAGGCGAGACGCTGCGGGAGAATGATACGGCGTTGTCTCTTATTGCAGAGCTGGATGAGCGATGGTTTAGGGACAATGTAGTTGGTTGGCCGTCTGGCAGCTGTTGCTACTGCAGTCCCCAGTCGCCTCCTGCAGTTGTGGAAATATCTCCGATTTCGCCGTTTCGGAGTATTGAAGCGATGCAGCCTGTCCTCCTGGCTCCTCCGAGTTTTGGTCCGCAGGAGAAGAGGCAGCCTCCGTTTACTAGGTTGGAGGGAAGGCGTCTGTCGGATGGCGATTGCATCCCTCGCAGGAGACTCATGGAAGGTGGGGAGCGGAAGTCCAAACTGCGGTCTGCGGACATTCTGCGGCTTGAGCACCATCCGCATGCCAAGGAGGAAGCGCCGGTGTCGGCTGTCTTCTCCGGTCTGCATGTCAGCAATTGCGGAAAGCAGGAGGAGTTGCCTGCGTCGTCACTACTTACAGGCCAACTCACGGATGTCCGAGAAGACGAAGAACTGGAGAATGACATCTTTGCTAAGGTACAACCTCTTCTCTCTCATTCTACCTCCTATCCGATTGCACCAATTAAATTTTGACCGGGGAAGAATAATCGCAGAGGATAACTGTTACCGCTTCTAGGAGATGAGGAGCATGACGGCAAGGATCTTTCTGAATTAAACTTGGTCCTACTGGTTTCAGGCTATTGCATTTTTTTTCCTCCATGTTCCTTGACACTAGTCGACAGTGCTCGTGACGAAGCTAATAGCCATTGCCGCCTTGTTCCTACTTTGTTGAACTCTTACTGCCTGAGAGAGGTAGGGATCTCAGGATTGAAGTTCTCAGAGTGCTACTCAGCTGCAAGAGCTTAACTTTTTAATTATATTCATGCTTTAGCGAGTAGGAAGGTTGGATAGCTCTCAATCAAGCAAGAAAGAAGAGTTGCTATGTACATTCAAGCAGCACAGTATTGAAGGACGTCTTGATTTGGAGGCAATTTTTTGAGTGAGTGCATGACTGAGTGTTTGCAAGGAAGCCAGAAAGTTTAAGAGACAGATTAGAGGCAGTATTTGCAATCACCAAAAGCTTTGGTGATTGGACAATCACTATCTGACACATGGCTCAGTCCAATTGCAAAGGAAGTTGGAGGAAATGCAAACTTTTATGGCATGTTCATGTCAAAGTCTATCCTCTCCATAGTCTGAAGCCAGGCGTTTATGACCCTGTTCCATGGTGCATATGTATCAATGCCTGTGATGTGGGACCATGCAAAACATTCTGCAGGGACAATCAAAATGACTTGCTAAGAGCAGCTTTTTCTTAGCATACTCAACTTCCTAGATGTGCTTTTCTATTGCAATAGATTGAATGCCTGTATGGTATGATGATTGGTGAAGGTTTGGCAGCTTCAGTTGATATAGAAGTTGGAACAGGAAGTGGAGTATGAATGTTACTGAACACTAACCTTTGAAAACTTCTTTGGTTCAGAGTGTGTGCTGACATTGTTCTGTTGTTCCCTTTGGTTACAGAGTGACCAGATATCTGTGAGCTTGCAGTTGAGACTTAATAATGCTTCTTCTGTCAATGAGCTAAGAATTCCGTTTGCTGAAATCAACACTGAATGCCAGGCACAGGCTCAAAGAAGGCCTAGAAGAAAAGTGAAAGGCACTAGAAGCTTGAGTGATTTGGAGTATGATGAGTTGAGGGGTTGGAATGACCTAGGTTTTGAAGTCGGTATGGATGATTTGACCCCAAAGGTGGCTAGAATGCTTCCAGGGTTGAAGATCTTCGCTTCTGAGGATGCAGGTTTGCAGTCCCTCAGAATTAGTTCACCTTGTGTAAGAGAGTACTCTCCGAAGCATGGAATGTGGATCTCTAAACCTAAATCTCCCTTTCATATCCCTGCTTCTGGTGAAGGAGGTGTAGATATGAAATCTCAGTTGAAATTCTGGGCTCGTGCTGTGGCTTCAACAGTTCGCACAGAATGCTAGCAACCTGTAGGAAGTTAGAAAGCAGGGCTTTATGTCCTCTGTTCAAGTGTTGGTCTCAAGCTGCAATGGAGTTGCAATGGATAAGCAACTGGTGCTATTTTTGGTGAGATTAGGAGCTTAGGATTAGGGAGATGCACTTAATTGAGTTCAAGCAACAAACTAACTTGAAATATTTGCCAAGCTTTTTATGGTCAAGAGACTAATAGCAAGTTCGGTTGGGACTAACAGAATGGCAAGACATGCCAGCAAGACATGATGTAGAAGCAAAGAGGACCTTGAAAACTGGGTGTTATACATTTGATGAAAAGATACAATCAGTTTTATGTCTCAGATGTCACAATTAGATGAAGAAAGGGGTGGGGGTTGGTGGTTTGTTTCTTGGAGCTATGGGAAATAACACATTAGGTGGTTTCTTCTTATCCAGCAATGTGGGGTCTCCAAAGGTTCTTGCAGACAGAAGACCAAGGTGTGTGTGGCAGGTGTAATGTCTCTTAGCTCCTCGTATTGTTATTTGTTTGGTCTAATGACATGGGACCTTCATTCAGAAGGTGCCAGAACTCCTCAATTCGGTAGGCAGCATTGTAGCAACAGTTGATTTGCCATGTGGCAGATCCGTAACTGACTAGGTCAAAGAAATGTCAAGTTTTTGGTTTACCCTTGATGCATAAGAGAAGTAATTTGAGGCAGGGGCTGTGCCTTAGAAATGCTTGTACAATGTCATCAGTTCTGGTCAGCCCTAGTCTGAAATAGGACTTTTCATCATTGCTTAAATCCTCAATGTATTGCATTTCCCCTCTTGAATGGGCTGCAACTTGTGACTCATCTTTGGTTGTATTTGTTTTTGTTCTGTCACCTTGTACATTAGACATTAAACTTGATTCTTGCTTGTTCTCAACTATCTTGTTCCTACCACTTGGTGCAGCAGTGATGCAGAAAATAGTGACAGTACTTGAATGGGTTCTTTTAGTTGCAACAATGGGTGAATGTTTGCCTCTCCAGTTTATATTGATGAATTTATGCTGCTGTGGAATGCAGGCTCTATGATTTTATGCTCTTGCAGTAATGCTACTAAGTCTCATATGATGATGCAGAAGGTGTTCATCTCATAGAGTGCTGGCAAGTGTTAAATGACAGATGGTATACTGCAAGGCAAAACACCATCTACATGTGGACATGAATGTAGATGTCTTACCAATCTGTTTCCAATGCTCAAACAAGCATCTCTATGCTCCTTTGGTACATGTTCTGCCTCTTGACACAATGTCTCTCTCCAGAATTTGGTTGCCATTTGAAATGCAGGGTTCAAAAATCAAAGGTTAAAAGTTAAAAGTGCAGCCTTGGTGGTAGTAGAAATCTGGAAGTTTAATAATAAAATTTGTGCCCCGTAATACAAGGGTTTGTGGATGGTTTTGCCTTGAAATTGCAGTCATCAGTTTGATACATTATGATCTCATGCTCAAAATGTGCTCCCATCCATAAGCTTGAGACACAAGCCTCATTTACATGACAATTGGAAACAACATAACTTACACAGCACATCTGGTAAAAAGCCTTCATGAGCAGCAGGGTAAGGACACATGTAAAACCTGACTATTGTCTTAGCCTTCAAATAAAGTGGGGAAAACCTTTGCAAAGTATATAAGAAGGGCTCTAATAATCTACTTGGAAGTTTGTTTGAAAAGGACCTTAATGCCTGCTTTTTCTACAATGAGATTATAAGTTTGTCTACATTTATTTTAGCAAGTCTTGTAGAAGCATCACCATCAAGCACATACCACACAGTAAACCCAACCCCTGATTTATGCAATAATTTGGCTTTAGGTTAAACAATATGCTGCAAATCTGTAGAGATCTAACCAATCACACCTTGAAAGTAACTGTTTGACACTTGTTATGTTCATACTTATGGTTGTGTGGATCCGGGAATAAGATAAGGTGTGTTACTGCGGTTTCATACCATTAAATCAATCCAAGGTCTGCATTTGTGAAGTCATCAGGATTCTTGCAGTTTTTGCCAGTAGCTGTAATGTCCTAGCTGAGTTGTGCCCTTCAAAGAGCTCGGCACATTCTTCAAAAAGCTTGAAATGGAAGGTACCATACATAAATCCAGTTCTAGTGCCTGTACAGACACGTCCAAATGTACTTTCCTAACTTCAACAACCTGCAAATCTCCATGACAACCATTACAGTGATGAAAGACAATGGGATTTTTTATTCCCCCTTGATAAGCACAAGGTTTGCAGGAGGATCTTTGGGTACATCATTCAAATTCACAAATCAGCCCTCCATAAGGTCAACATGTTAATTTCTCTGGCAAGCCTGCAGGAAATCCAATAAAACACAAGTAAGATCACCAGAGACTGCAATGAGACAAAAGGCAAACACATAAGGGGCTGCCATTTGCTTCAAATTTCTCAGAAGGCAAGCTTTGGAGTGTTAAATGGTATCTGTGCCTGACAACATTATGCAGCTTAAGTAAGTTGAACAGGAAAATAACAAAATATGTTGCCCTAAACCACCTATAGTGGGTTTCCAAATCAAACATTTCATGAAGGACTCAATTCAGACCATGTCTCTAACCTGTGGAATGTGTCATTATCCAGCAAGCACAGATGGTCATCAATGGAAGACAGTTAGGGATCAGTGAATTATGATGCACTGGGAAAAATTGGCAATTCTATGCCATTCGACGTGAGGACCACATGAAGTGCAGATTTCATGTCTCCATTGCCTACTCAATGGAAGAGGAGCTGGTTGCAAACATACCCTTGTCCCCATCTTGCAAATACAGGCAATCTGCACTCTTAATGAAGGAATTTGGTTTCTCAGAGCAATATCTGAACTACCAGAGCATGGAGCAAGCACAAGACACACAAAAAGGACAGATTTGCCTTTGTTAAAACAATCCTGATGTTGCAGGATTCTTATCAACATAAAACTAGAACAACATTAGGCGTGCAAGTGTCTGATAAGGTGATTCAGCAGTTCTTCAAACCATTTGGAGCAATTAGTGCCAATGCCCTTTGAGTGAATAGGCATTCATCACAAATTCTGTATTGCCCAGATTAGTTTTCTGCGTGGGCCTACTGCATAAACTCCCATCTCCTTAAGAGCTTCCATTGTGAGCTGCACCAGTGCCTCTTCGTCAATGTTTCTCTCTTCAAACAATCCCACAAAGACCCCAAGCCCATGCTGAACTAGCCAGTCTGTTAATCCCCCCACTTCCTCCAGCTTTGCTTCTACAACAGCCACTCTATTTACTTGCTTACTAAGAGCTAGCTCACTATCAGAGATTGTTGGTATTTGCATTGACCCATTGCTTAACTTTGGAGCCAAAATGTTGTATGCACCATGGATGCCTGCTTCCTCCTGAGAATTCCATTTGATGCCTGGAAAAATAACCTCTTTGTCTTGAATACAAGTAGTGGACCTAATAAGCTTCTCACTTGCCTGGCCATTGACTTTTCCCACTCCAGATCCAATCTTACCATGATATACATGTTGCACAGGCAAGTGGTTTGCCTTGTGCCTGGCCTCCTTATCTCGAAGGACCCTGAAAGATCTTGCCAGTAAGCCTGTGCATGCTACTGTATTGCTCTTCATCCCACAAGTCAGGTCGCTTCCTGAGGCAGCAGCTTTGAATCCATTTGCCACAACACTAGGTCCATCTGGTGCTGGCAGTTTGATATTTTTTTCTGCATCTTGCACAGTAATGACATCTGAGGCTTGTGCAGGAGCAGGGTGTCTGTTGGACGAGTTAGCTTCTACTGAGCTGTTTGGTAGGGAAAATAGTGTATAGGTAGATGTCTTTGAGGACATGGGCACTGAAGGGATTGCTTCAGGCTGGAGACCAATCATCCTACCTGATCGCAATAGTCTACTCTGTGACTGGACCACAGCCTGCACCCTTCCAACTGATGGCAAAGCCTCCTTGAGTGGGCTGGACATACTTAAAGGGAGAGATTGGGGAGTTGCAGAATGCTGACGTAGACTTGTATCTACCATTGGTGCCATCCTTCCAGAACCATCTCTCTTTGAACTACCCCACAAATTCATCACCGCTTGTGGTGGGTTTTCTGTTCCTTTGACAACAAAGCTTTCTATTTGTGGATCTGTTGAAACATCCACAGTGGATTGAGCCACTGCTATGGGCAAAATCATACCTGACAGTCCTGAGACTTTCTTGACAGCATCTGTTGTTTTCCTGAGTTGAAAATCTCTTGCTGATGATTCCACTGCAGGTTGTCCTGGTTCTATCAATGATTCTTTACTGGAGCTCTCTTTGGCCAGCCTTTTTGAGTGCCGTGAAGATATCCCTAGAACCCTCTCTTGTCTCCTCTCTTGGAAGTTGTCTTGCTTTCTGACATAGGTTGTACCTTCCTTGTTCTCAAAAAAAGCCTGTTCTTCTCCTACCATAATGACCTCTGCTGTGCTGCTCATAGGAGGTTCCTCTCTCTGTTCAGGATGACTCTCAAAGAGTGGATAAGCTGCCAGCAGACCCTTCAGGGAGCTTGCTTTCCTCCTTGGTGTGTTCCTCTTGCTCAATATTGTGGGAGACTCTGTCAGCAACTCCCCCTCAACATTGCAATCTTTAGCAACTCCTTGTGCTTCTCCAGGAGGGTCCTGAGAATTGGCAAATGGAATAGCTCTATCAACTTCACATGAGGAAGGCATATTCAACACTGTGCTCTGAGCTTTTCTCTTTTTCCCCTGAGATGTATGAGCCCCGGCTTTTGTCCTTGGCCTTTGAGAACATTTTTCTATACCACCAACAGGCACAGCCTCTATTGAAGGCCCAGCCTCTTGAACAATTCTCTCTTTCAACCCATTGCCAACCTTGAAAATGACCTGAAATACAGCCAGAGATATTTGTATTTGAGACTTGAAGCTGCCTGGAAGGCATAAATGCTATGAATTCTTGATCAGTGATCCCACAAATTAGCATGTGGGAAGAAAAGCTACACTTGCAGACCATAACCAAGCAGGTCCAAACCCTAATTAAAATGGAGTAATGGATGGGGGCTTATAGTGAGGAGTTCAAATCTTTGATACCCAGAGCACTTTCTAACCTACCTTAGAGAAGATTTTGTCAATTTTCCCACTTTCATTGCCAGGAGCTAGAGCCTTGTCACCAAGATGCTTCCCCTTTCTGGAAGATGTCCCATTTGTCAGTACTTCAGCAATTCCATTTGTGCTTGCCTCTGAGCTTGGATTTGCAGAAGGAATCCAGATAATCACCCGCTGTTGTTTTACTTCAATCTCTGGAGAGTGCTCTCTCAGAGTTGGTTTGCTTGAACACCCTGATTGCTCCTCAGGATCCACCATATGCTCACCATGTGTGACTAGGACGACTTCTTTGATTGCTGCAAGAACTGCAAGCTGCTTGTGCTTGGTCTTAGCCATTGCATGCCAACTATCTGGTTCCCAAGAAATCCTGCACAGCCCTGATTGTCAACCCTGATATGGACTGTGATCAAAACACAACAAAGAAATGGTCCCAAAGATTAAGTGCAAAAGGATGACATGATGTGATGTAGACCAGAAGTTTGTTACAGAAAAGCATAAATAACCCTCATGAGAGTTGAGAAATCTCCATACATGGGATTAAGAAAGCCAGAACCAGGTTTAAACTTTTCCTTGAAGTCAAAGCAAAACTTCAGGATAAGGACTCAAGGACCTCAGAAAGTGCCTTAGTGTAATATGGTCTAATCTGAGAGGAAGATTTGTTCTCTAGAGGATCCACTTTCATTTAGCACCCCATAAGACAGGCCACAAGAGTTCTGGCTGTTGTCTTTTGTAAGCCCTGACCTGGACCTACATTTGACCTGTGCCTGAGTGCTTGGCCTTGCACACGATCCCTAATCTGCAGGGGTGAAGGTCATTGCCATGAAATTGGAATATTCAAACTTCAAGCATCACAAGTTTGAGAGTCTGGAAACTTTACCTTATACTATGTTGAACTCCATTGAAATGGTTGGTCTGTGACCTCTCCTGCATTGGTGGAAAAAGCAGTGTGGTTAACAATGTGCTGCCATACCCTAGACTTGTTTCAGCTCCTTAAGGGAGTCCCTGATGAATTTATATACAGTCAGGTGCCTAGCCATATGCAAGGCCACAATAATTAATGCTGTAAGCCACAAGGAAATAATGAGGTGCATGAGGTGGCATGAAGAGAGACCAAATTTTTGGACATAGAAAGTAAGACTTGACTTTGCAGAGAGGCAGAGTCAAGGACACTAAGAATGAAGGGAGGAAACATGACACCTGACAGATGCATCAATTGACAGCACGTGTCAATCTAAAACCCTTAGAAAGAAACATTTGACCAAAAAAATTACTAGAGCCTGCCACTGGTATCCATCCCTGTACAATGCTGCAAGATGATAGAACACCATCTTCTTCACCTTGGCAACTTGGCCATTCAAAGTGAAAGCAGAGATCTCAAACTAAGAATAACCCTTGGTACAATCTTAGGTCAGTGGGAAGAACCTTCAAAGATATGGCATCCATCTCTACTGGGAGGACTCTACTTACGATCCAATCTTTTCAGGCAAAAACCTGACCTGCCAAGGTTAGGACACCAAAACCTATTCCTTTTGGCTGTTGAGAGGACCTTCACTAACAGCCTCCAAACATTTTGTGTGTTGGGGCGGTTGGGGGGGAGAGGAATGCATTTGCAAGGACACTTCAATGAAAGTAATGTGACCAAGTGCAAATGTGACATCAAATTACTTCAATAATCAGAGCCTGAAAGACCATTCAAAACACTCTGAGGAACACACACAACTCCCAGAGATGCTTCTTTATCCCTCAAAGAAGCAGCATACAGAGTACTGCCCTAGTGCTCTTTCACAATAGAAGGATTCTAATTCCCAAAATCATGCAGCTCAGACTTCTTTGCCTAGAATTACAACTAAAGTCAGAAGCATTGACCTCACTGTTGTCTAGTTTCCATCATCTGCAAACCACATGCCCTATGACACCAAAGCCATCAATAATCTTTAGGGGTTTGTCTGTGAAGAACTTACCTCCAATTGCTCACCTCAATCTAGCCTAATCTGGGCTTGCAAGCTGGGTAATTCTTTACTAGCATGCACCAATCCGTCAAATTTGCTTTCAGATAGTCGGAATTCTTTGTAGGAACTCATAAGCATTGTAGCCACCAGCAGCAGAAATTTGGGTCTTTAAAACTCCTTTCACAACTTCGATTCTTGCTACTTTAAGTCAACTTCCGTCTGTTCTACGGATCTCGATGATGGTACAATTGGACGCAATAACAGAAAAAGTGGAATCTGGAAAGTTCTCTTTAGGTCGTAAATCCGGATGCATCTGAGGGAGCCTTTACTCCTGTCCTAAGAAATCTTGGGCACTGTAACGCTCCTTTGCAATGCCACTGGGATCATAAACCATATCCATTGTGGCCCGCGAAAGGGGGTTTGATCACTACAACGTATTTGAATAGCTTCGGTCTTCTTCTTTGTTCCTTGGATGCATCAATCACGTGTTCCAACAGGCATGTCTCGATCATTCCATGAGCTGATCGAGTATATCTCCCCTGACATCTTGCAAGTTTATGCGCACACTTGTCTGTTCCTAGACTTGGGGTTCCTTTCGCTGTGGTATCATGTGTCAAGCACAATTACTTGCCTCCTTAATTGCTTGCCTCGTTGAGTTTATTTTCTCCACTCTCTCCAAGTTCGTAAAGAGTGGACACTTCGATCCCGTTGAGTTCATTTTCTCCACTCTGTCCAGGTTCGTAAAGAGTGGACACTTCGATCCCGTTGAGTTCATTTTCTCCACTCTGTCCAGGTTCGTAAAGAGAGGAAATTTCTCTCCCGTTGAGTTCCTTTTCTCCACTCTCTCCAAGTTCGTATAGAGTGGACATTTCTCTCCCGTTGAGTTCCTTTTCTCCACTCTCTCCAAGTTCGTAAAGAGTGGACATTTTGATCCCGTTGAGTTCATTTTCTCCATTCTCCAAGTTCTTAAAGAGTGGACATTTCGATTCCTTTGAGTTCATTTTCTCCACTCTCCAAGCCAGTAAAGAGTGGACGTTTCGAGCACCTGAACTCGATGGGCATAGACTTGTCAAATCCTCCGTAGATCGAAGGCCTATCACCATAATTCCTGCATTACAAAGGGAAAGATCTGCATCCACAATTTTCTTCAGTGCAGTGGAAAAAGTGTGCGTGTCAGCTGTTCAATCCCCCTCATGTCAGATTCTTCTTGTCCTCATGGAACAGCTCCTGAGCTATCTTCATTCAAAACTGGCCAGTTCTGACCTCACCAAGTACCAATACAAATTTAGCACTTCTAGCAAGGAGAGATACATACAAGAGACAAGCATCTGATGCTTCGAGGATACAATTCAACTGCTTGTGTTCTTACAGTGATGAAGAGTAGTTCATTTGAATCTAGCAAGAATCTTACTGCCACACTTTGAAGCAATGTTACTGGATTCTTCAACTTTGAGAGTGAGAGGGTGAATATGCTGATTCTCAAAATGAAGGTACTTCCATCATAACATCTTTGCAGCTGAGCACCCAGCTACATTATAAGCAGCATCTTTCCTCCTCCTGGAGTTTTTGGCTATTCAGTTATGCATATGAAATGCATATGTATCGTGGACAAGGAGAAAGCCAATGCTTCTTTGTTTTGCACTCTGGTCACACCTGTGGAAGCCTGGAAGGAGAAGTGCTCTGTGACCTCCCTTGTGTCTTTAATGACAGGCAGCTCTCAAATAAGTTGACTCATGCAAACAAACACCGTCCACACTATTTCTGCAATTCTTCAAATTCAGCATCATAATCAAAACAATCTTGTCTATCTCACATTGCAATGCACCCAGCCCAGCATTACTTGCATGCTCGATACAAATGAAGCTTCCAAGTGCTCTGTAATCATGATCTTGCAGAAAGGAGGCCAATGCTAAAGAATAGAACATTTAATTTGCAAAGATCTCAGAATTTTATATCATTGCACAGATAACCTCTGTAGCTTCAAAACAGGCAATGCTGAAGTCAACATAGAACACTAATGACTGCCAATTGCTTAAATCCACTAGCAGCTTTCATTGGCATCTCCTTGCAGCTAGAGATGACGCCTTGTCTCCTGACATTTGGTCTGCTTTCAGTCAATAACCTGGATCTGCAAGAGATACCCACTACTCCAGCAGCATGACTCAATTTTCTTGCTTGATATGTGGTCATCAAATTTCCTCGGATTAGACGAGCTCCTGGCTAGGGCAAGACAGAAAAAAGACAGATACACCAAGTGGAGATGAGCTTGGTTATGGGGCTAATGGAGCAAGCAGTAAATTCTTGAATCAGGAGAAACTACAGGATATGTTCACAATCCCTTGGCAAATCTGTCTAAGTTCCACCACAATGTCATGTCTTTAACACAGAACCAAAGCAGAACACATGACCAAACATGTGAAGTTTCTTCGGTGCTCTCTTGGTCCGACCAATGCTCCAGGAGCCACGCCCTTTAGTGCATTGCTTCCATGGGGTAATCGCAACTGGCTGGTCCGGACTCAGGATCCGCGAGGACAACATTCGAAGTTACGATCAATAAAGCCCGGCCGTTTTAGACTTTGAAAAAGGGCCAGGTCTTTACCAGGCCTTTGTCCTCCTCTCCCCTCCTCGTCCCGCCCTGAACACAGCCTGATGCGGAAGTGGAACTGATCCGCCCTCCATTGAACCTGCTCTTCTGAAGAAATGCCTCAGCTCGCTTTCCCACTGGCTCACTCGCTCGCCTTTACATATGGGGAGTAGTGTGATGCAGGTAGCTCACTCGATTTTGAATCGACCCAGAGTTCCTCTCCTCCCCCCTTTCTCCGCCTTTGCAACCTTCACTCCGAGCCCAAGGCCTTTGCCAACTCAGGCTCCCAATCACACAAGCTCCCGAGCTGTCTTTAATGCTAAGGAATCTCACTTGGACCCGCTTGGACGCCATGGACGGAAATTTTGCCACTCTTGTGTGCAACCCCTACCAGTTCCTGGTTCAAGCTGAAAGTATCCAGATGCTTACAACGTGGTCTAGGGTCCCGAACAGATGCCATCACCCCAAACGAGAGACGAGGTCACCCATGGGGATACCCAATGAAAGAAGAAAAGTACGCAGGGCTCCATCTCGATCGATCTTTCCATCGAGGAACATCATGTTTAGCTACCCTAGGCAAAACAACAAACTCCAAGAGGAACCCAAATTTGACCATGTGAATACCAGCAACGCAAATCAAGGACGTATCGCTCCGGATGACCCTTGTCTGATTGACCTAGAATGGGAACTCCAAGCAGATTTCCCATATTAACGAATTTCGGAAGCTTGCCAGGCTTCAATATTCTGGCTAGACCCATGGTGATTAGAAGATCCCATGGGCTTGTAACCATTGCACAAAGAAGTTGTGAATTCAGGATTGCTAAGGGAGAGCATTTTAGCATTGCACCAGAAAGCGCGGAGAGATCACGAGAATCCGAAAAGAAAGCAAGGGAGGAGTGAGAACTCAGAAGCTATCAAATGAAAAAGGGCCAAAAACAATATCGCAAAGAATGCAATTTTGTGTTAAAATTGCAAAAAAAACTCAGAGTATCGAAAAAGGAGAAAAGAGAATTTGTATTCCTGATGTATTTAGAACGTACATCTTCTATCCATGAATATCCCTCCTTGGAGAGAGGAGGAATACGAGGGTAGATACACCTATCACCGAGCATAGGCCGGTGACCAATCGAGCCAAATGTTCCGAGCTAGGTCGGTCATTGCCCCTTTATTACACTTGTCAATGCACATATTGCATCGTACAACTGAACGTGCAGTGGCAAAAATTTATGTTTGGGTTTTTTTTAATAACTTACACATTTGTTATGGTTTTGTGTTCGGCCATAGGTTTATTTTAAACAAATATGGTTGATTTTGCAGCCCCACTTAGATGAACGATGTGTTTGGTCATGGGACATAACATAGAGCACTTCCACAAGCCCATTGTTTCCGCATATGAAGAAAGGAGCAAAATAAAAGCAAAAAATCAAACCACTTAATAAAGACAAGTGTTTGGTAATGGGGTTTAAGAGTGCAATTTTACAAAAACTGTGCTCAAAGATAGCACATTAATGATTGGTTGAGGGTGGAAAATGACAACAATGTACAAAACAATTTAGACCATTCCACAACAAAATAAGTGTTTGTTGTTGGAGTTATTCAATTCAAGATTTCTACCATTAAAATTTTAGCAAATATTTATATTAATGTTGGATCTAACAATCTAAAATCTCGTGAGGAGCAAGGAGGTCAAATAGTTCTGATAAATTTCAGTAAGTTGCAAACCATCGTAGTGTCATTTTCACATTAACAGCCTACACATCAACTATAGATGTCAACATAGAATAAGCTAACTTTGTTAAATTCTATGCAATGATTTTTTCAAATGAATCTTTGGAAAGTCATGCATTTCTATAGCATCTAGACCTAACAAACATTTTGAAATTTTGGAATGCATACATGAAGCTAAAGTTTATACCTCTTGCAAGTTCTAATCAAATCCCACCAAGTTGCTTGAAGCTAAGGCCAAGAAGGAAGTTAATGCAACCATGATGTCGAATGTACCTCATAGGCAACGAAATGGCTTATAGGAACAGGCAATAGTAGATAAGGAAAACATTCCACTTACAACTCCAACACAACCAATTAGCAAATTAGTAAAAACAAACCAGGTTCTTGCACTATTCACATGAAGAAGTTGAACATCTAAAACCTTAGAAAAAGTTATGGATGTAATGAAAAGAGGTCATACTTGTTTAAGGATTCAAGTAAGTGAGTTTTGGAACATACCATTAATCTCTCTTTTAGATCATTTGAATGGTAGGAAGTTAAGCCCAAAAGGTGTATTAAATGGTGAAGAGGACAAAGTGCTTGTGGCCTGGATTTTGGTTATTCAAGAATGTGGACTTTCAAATATTTTGATGTAGCTCAAAATGAAAGTGGCAAAATTGACCCAGACAAGGCCCACCCCTTTCAAGAAAGGAATTCTTGGAAATTCTTGGTGGTAGTAATTCAAACGTCAACATTTAGAGTTAAGTATTCAACTTGCAAAAGGACTAAACGTCTATAAAACACAAGGTCTAACAACTCAATCATGCAGTTAATTATATCATAATTTACAAACCTTACTTAACTAACACAAATATTGTCTAGATCACATTTGGAATTCCAATGAGAACTATTCAAACAAGGCAATAGTTAAGAACCAAGGTTCTTATGAAAAGAAAATCACATCAAGTTTATAACACCATTCCCAATTCTACAAAATGGTTGATAGTAAATTGTGTCATAAATGTAACAAAGGACTATTTCCCAAGGTTAAACATCTTTAGGGGTAAGTGGATAAAAGGTGATTACCTCAAATAATGCAAAGTAGGAACATGTATGGCAATGTAAACTAAAGTTTAGATGACATCTTTTTTATTCAAGAAATTTTTGTCATTATTCAAAAGGTCACTTCTAGGTGGTATCTCTTAATCTAATTGGCATCTCCTAATTCTAGATGGACATGGTTCACATGTTACATTAGAAGCAATAGGACAAGTGCATGAAGTTGGGTTGTATATGATCACATTACCAATTCACACATCCCATGCTTTATGACTCCTAGATGTGAGTTGCTTTAGGCCATTCAAAATTGCTTTCAAAAAAGAAAAAAATAAAATAGTGCGATGGTTTCAAACAACCATTGTGAACCAAACAAATGCACACTAGCTAGTTGGATAAAAAAGAGTGTGGACCAATCATTGTCCAAGAAAAATATCAATAGTGGGTTCAAGGTTACAAGAATTTAGCTTCTCAATCCCAAGGCTATGAATGAAAATACTAGTCCATCTTAAGTACACATAACAAATGCCACAAACATCTTTGAAGAATACAATGATGATTTTGATGGACTAACTAATGAACAAGAAGAACCAAATGAAGATGGAGCTACCACACAATTGTTAAACCTAACAACAATAATACAAAATGTTGGAATAGAAAATCATGATGAACATGAACAATTAAATGTAAGATATTATGTTCAAGAGCCAAGGAATCGTATTGCCACACATAAAACTAGGCAAGCATTAATTATCTATGACTTAATTATTGACCTAGATGGAATTACAATTGATCAACTACAAGAAGTTACAATTATGTATAGAAGCAACCCAAGCACCTTCATCATTTGCAAATTTGTTGTCCCTATCATGTTTACCTGCAAGGAAGACAAGGGGCAAAGAACTATTAGCGGATTATAACCAACCACACATAATAATATCCACAAAATATTTAAGATTTTATGGAAAAAAACATTGAAAAAAGAAACAACAAAAAAAATCAGACATCAAACGTGAAAGGAGGAGGATAAGAAGGCCCAATGAGTTGCAAATTCCATTTTTGTTGTTAACAAAGTAACTCAAATGTTGGTGAACAAACAATATAAGGTAGATTTTGCAACAGTTTGGTCTCAAGCTACAATAAAGGCAGCTAGAAATAGATTCATAATAATTTTGTTACAAGTTTAAAGGTCCTTATTATTTTATAAGGGCAAGGGCTTAAGTTTGAATGAAGGAAAAGGAGATGTTAAATTTCAAAAGGACTAGAAAAAGAAAAAAAGAAGGTCAAAGTTCATGAAAAGGACCAAATGAAAACAAGGTTCATTTGGTGGGACTAAGAAAAAGGGGGGTCAAATTTCAAGAGGACCAAAAGAAAACAAAAAGGGGGGAAGGGGGTTGAAGCTCATGAAAATGAATAGAAAAAAACAAAGCTCATGGCGAGACCAAGATAGAAGGGGTGGGGATTTCAAAAGGACCAAAAGAAGACAAGAGGCAACAAATGAAGAAGATTAAAAAATGAAAGGGGGTGTTGAAATTCATGAAAATTAAAGGACTAGAAGAAAATGAAGCTTATGGCGACACCAAAAAATAAAGGGGTTTGGGGGGGGGGGGCGGTTGAAGCTCATGAAGAAAACCAAATGTAACAAGGGAGGAGGGTCAAATATAAAGAGGTTTGAGATACTAGAAGTAATGAACCATATTTCCTACAACCAACACACTCTTGCTCCAACCAGCCATGTGTGTTATCACCTACACAAAAATCCTACAAATAATAAAGAGGGAGTTTTGTTAACACATTCATGTTCCACCTAGCCATGTGCACGATCATCTACACAAAAAGAAAATAAACAATAGAAAGGGAGTTATTTTCCAACAATAGGTAGGCCTAATTGTGAAAATGATGTTGCAAAAGCATAATACAAGGTTGCAATGATACCTACCTAGGTTTGGCCATGGAAGGTGGTAGAAACTTGGATAACAAACAAACAAAAATTTGGACAACAAACTTGGAGGCAAGCAAGGTGGGAGAAAGAGCTTGCAAATTGTTTTTGAATAGCAAGGATAAGAAACCCAAAACCAAACCCTAAGATGGAGGCACCACTTACATCTTTAGGATTAAATAAATAGTAGGTTGCCCATGGCCGTAAAAGTTTTTCACTTTTAAAAAATCAAACCTTGGCTAATGGTGTATAATGATTTTTTTTACATAAAAAACCATTTGGATTTCATTTTCACATAGTTTGCCCAAGGAAATTTGTGACACTTGTTAGATACCTACAACACATACATTCATAAGTTGCATTGTGTTTGCCCATAAGGTAGCCAAGTGTTTATTTAGGATTTTTTCCAATAAGTGGACCCCCCTTCCTTTGGGGAGGGACAAGTTTAGGGTTTAAGGTCTACATCTTTGTCATCTATTGTCCAAATTAGGTGATCTAAAAGCTATGGGTGCACCCAAAGGTGGGCAACAACTCCTTTTTAAACACCATACCCAAAAATTAGCAACCAATGCACCCCAACATTTTGAACCTTTAAATGTTCGATGATCGACCTATCTACTTTACACCTACTCTTTAAAAGTGGGACGATAATTGTATGCTTATTAAAGGTCTAAAATTTATCAAACTCATATAGAAGAGGTGTAAAAATCCTTGCTATAGATTATGCCATGTGATTTATGTGTAAGGTAAAACATGTAGGATGGAGTTTTACTTTGGTTAAGGTTTCTTTTTATAAACCATTTGATATTAAAAACTTTAGGCACAATTTTATGGAAAGCGTCAAGTTGAAACATCACAAAATGCCTTAATTCGTTGTAACTGACTATGATGCCAAGTTCACAGTAAGCTTTTGAAAACATTTATTTCAAAAGGTGGGGATGAAATTGTCATTCAACACAACATTCCATCCATAAATGGATGACTAAACAAAAAGGGTCAATGGGGTGTTGAACCAATATTTCAAAAATTAAATGGGTGTCAACCATCAAAATTGGGGCAATATTTAGATATGGCAGAATTTTGTTACAATTGTACAACACCTTTGATAATTGGGATGTCCCTATTTAAGCTTAGGTTGGGAAAAGAAGTCAACAAGCAAGTATGGATTTAACCATTCCCATGGGATGAAGAAACAATTCCAAGGAATTTGTGGAGGGGAGTGAAAAATTATACATTCAAACCAAAAAAAACTTTTAAAATAGGCTAAAAAATGTTATAAGAAACATGTCAACAAAACACGAAATCATGTGGAATTTGAAGTAGACAACACATGTGATGGAACATTAAAGATTTCAAAATGCTTGAAAAATTAACCCCACGTTTTATCGCCAAATATGCGAGGTCATATGAAATAGTTGCTAAGCTTCATCTCGATGGGTATATGTTGAAATTGCTAACAAGTTTTATGGCACACCTAACTTTCCATGCCTCAAAGTTGAAATTGTTTCTCCGAAATGAAAAGAAACCAAACTGAAAGCAAAAGATGTGATTGGAAATAGATGTCATTGAAGGTAGGCTTGTTAGTGAAATATACAACATCATTCAAGCCAACTAAATGCACCTATGAAATAAGAAATATTTGGTGAAACATAAGGGCTATTGTCCTAAAAAAACAATTTGGGAGAAATTTTTGCACTTGGACCATCTACTTAACAATGAACATCATGGCCAAGTTTGAACAAAAGAAGGGGTATGAACTTGGGGTGAAAAGAACTAGGAAGAATAAAAGACCTTAAGGAAAGGTGACCCAAGCACAAAATGCCTAAATGTTGATGAAAGACATCAACCCTTTTAAAGTGGGGGAAAATGTTCAACAAAACCAACAAAAACATAAGTAAAAAAGGTTAAGGGTTTTCAGGGGCCTAGATGGCAATGAAAAAGCTACAAATTTATAAGAAGAGAAAGTGGTTGAAAAAAACAAAATGGTGACAACCAACAAAAATGGTCTTGGGAGTTGGATTCAAATGTTGAAAAACTTCCAAAGCTTAGTTAATTAAAACCAAGGTAATGGTGCATGCAAGTAAAATTGCACATTTTTTATTATTTACCATCCAATCTTCATGTTGCACTAGTGGGTGTTGGTTCACTCTAGTCAACTAGACCAAGGTGTAATTTTTATTCCCCTTGCAAAGTTCCTATAAAATAACCTTTTTTTTCCTGATGTCATCTTTTTATTATGGGATTCGGGGTTTAACCTCTACCGATTATAATGGAGGGGTGAAGTTTTTTGAAAGGTCTAATTAAAAGGAACTTTTGTGGGTCCCCATGTCCCCCAAAATTACTATTAATCACAAACTTACCAAGCTCCATAATTCATGCAAATGTTGTGTGAAATTTGGTTTTCATAAGTTCATACAAAAATCGCACAAGTTCCATGTTTTAGTTTATATGAATGATATTTGTACATATTCAATATTATAAATACTCAAACAAATGAGACATTATTTTTGAATGACATACATGAATGTTCATGGTTAACACACAAAAATCATATAGTTTTATCCAAAATTACATCATGATAATTGCACGAATTTAGTTAAAATGAAAATTGTACATACTTCACATCAAAACAACACAAGTAGAAAAGACATATAATCTATATAAAAGTAATATGTATATTTTTTGTGCCATTTTTACACTATGAAACCTACGAATTTTGCATGGACATATTGTTTTATGATTTTCACACAGATTTTATTGATATTCCATGATATCATAAGTTTATGAGGCTACACCTACAATTATGAGGTTTCATATGGTTTTTTTTTCAGTCAAGTTTAGGTTTACACCGGTTTGGTCAAGTGCTTGGTTTGGTGGGCTAGAACCATTAATTGCAATTTTGATTAATAACAACATATTCAAAACCAAGTTTGATTTTTAGAACCCAATCTAGATTTAGAATTGAAACCTTTTAAGAACCATATCCAAAACCAAGTTCCTAGATCAATTTATGTATGAAACTAGAACTGGAACCAAAACTTAGATTTTTGGAAGATCATTTATGTGTGGAATTCAAACCAAAACCAAAACCCAAATTTTTCGGGGGAAAATTTAAAACTTGGGGCTAATTTGAGGTTAATTGTTAGTTTTGATCCATGTGCCCCAAACAAGATTGAAACTAAATTTAACTTTCAAAACTAGAATTAGATTTTTTAAAGGAACTAGACTTGGAACTATCCTATTTATGTGTGGATCCAAAACCAAAATCATTCCATTTTATTTTTTATAACTATGACCAAATTCATGTTTATTTATTTATTTTATAACTAGAGCCAAAGGTTTTTCATAAAAATAAACAATTGCCCAAGACTAGTTTACACCATTGTTGGGCCCAAAGGAGACATTTGGTGTAAAGTCTAGGATCTACGTGTGTCAAATGACTATTTTTAAGGGGAGTATTAAATAATTGTCCAACCTATTTGTTATCACCCTATTATTATCTAATTTTCTAATGTACAAATATTAGAACCACCCTATATTAATTATAATCCATTATTTCAAATTATCACATACCCTATATTATAATTAAATTGATTATTTGAATAAAATGTATCCTATTTTTTAACTAATTAACTTATAATCTTTACCCAATAATCAATATATTGTACCATGTATTTTTTATTCGCGCATTTTCTACTTTTTTTTACTAGTCCCGCCCCCCCCCAACGACGCCCATGTTGTTGGGTAGTTTCTTTATTTTGATGAGAATCCTCGATTTCAATTTTCCCCCCACTTGAAAAGATTGATGAGTTGATTTTTTTTTTCAAAATATTTTAGACATGATAATTGATAAGATTATCATTTTTATAAAAAAATTTAATCAAGCCAGTTCCCAAATAAAATGGTTTTCACAAATGTGATAATAGTCAATTTTCATGTCCTATTTTCACAATCCAAATCTCAACTTTATATTCATTTAGAAAAATTTCAATTGAAAAATAATGTTGGACTCCTTTGAAAATTCTAGAAAAAAAAAATTGTTATTAAACAACCCAAAAATAAATCTTCTTGAAAAAAATTTGAAAGATTATTTTTAAAATGAAAAAAATGAAAAACCAAAGAAAAAATGAACCAAAAAAATTAAAATATATAAAAATGAAAAAATTCATTTTTTTGTTTCCAATTATAGAAAAACTTCACCACTTGCACAAAGGCAATGGGTGAGGGTAGTATTCACCATGGCACATGCAAAACACAATGGACCTAATAACAACACTAATAATATAATTATAATTATACAATCAATTGTACCTTAGTACTGAGTAGGCATACAATAACATGATAGACCACTAATGTGCCACTTGCATGGCAATGGGGATAACATTTCATGAAAACACATGCAATGGGAATAGGAAACAAACATGAAAAAACAACAAAAATATAAAGGGGAATGGTATTAGCAGCACAAGCAATGTGACAAATCAACAATAACACAAATAATACAATGGACCAACAACAACATCATTAACATAACACAACATCAACAACATCACACACCAACAACAGTGCCAACAACAGAATGCACTAGCACCAACAATGTGACGCACCAACAACACCAACAATGCAATGAATCAACAACAATATCAAAAACACAACACACCAACAACAACAACACCAATAGCATGATGCATCAGCAATAACATTAACAACATGCCAAACCGCTAACACCACTAACAACGTGATGCACCAACCAAAAACATGACACATCAGCAACAACACTAACAACATGCCAAACCACCAACACCATTAACAACGTGATGCACCAACATCACCACCAACAACATGACACATCAACAACAACACTAAGAACATGCCAAACCGCCAACACCACTAACAACGTGCTGCACCAACATCACCACCAACAACATGACACATCAGCAACAGCACTAACAACATGCCAAACTGCTAACACCACTAACAACGTGATGCACCAACATCACCACCAACAACATGACACATCAACGACAACACTAACAACATGCCAAACCGCCAACACCACTAAACAACATGATGCACCAACATCACCACCAACAATGCAACAAACTAACACTAACATTAATAATGTGACAAACTAGTATCCCCACCAACAACATGACAAGCCACCAACAATAACATCAACACAACAAACTAGCAGCAGAACTAGCAACACAACGAAACAACAAAAAGGAACCCAAAGGAACAATGCAAAGAAACCAAACAAAAAAATAACGCAAAGAAGCAATGCGAGAAAATAACACAAAGGATCAATGCAAGGAAAAACAAATCTTAATTGTGATTAGGAATAGTTAACCCCAAAGAGGTTTTTATACACTTAAACACTACCTAAGCTTTTGGCCTAACAACTAACCTAATTTAACTACTAATTAAAACCCTAAACTAAACTAATATAACTACTAACTTAAGAACCAAGTTTTGATTCTTTCATAAAATTATCCTAATTTTTCAAAAATTAAAAAATTGATTTTCAATAACCTAGTTCTCATTTGCATGAGATCCATCAATCTAATTCTCAAACTGGTTATTACAAAATGTGATACTAGTCAATTTGTATTGTGAAAACCAATTTGAAAACTGGTCTAAAAACTGAAGGTCCCAATGAGAACCACCAAATTGATTTACACCTTACATTAGGAACAAAGATTCAAGTGGCATGGCTGATAAGCTTTGTCATCCAAAAAGAAGGGCATCATGAGGTTTCATAGGCTATGGCCCAAACATTCAAGTGTAAACCAACCCTAAGAGCTTGGCCCCCGCAATGCACCTTCATGTGCACAACCCCTACCCCATTCTTGCCACCTGGACATTTTTTTCCATAGGTATGATGACCATAGGGCATATGCCTACTTGTTATAGGCCCTTGTGTGTTATTTAAAAGATGGCAAGAAAACAAAAGATTTGCTTGGAAGGAGGAAACTTGAAAGAAAATACCATTCAGGCAAACAACATTTAGTTTATGCATCCAAGGGGAACCAATTGGGGCATGGCAAGGGTACCCACTACAACAAGGTGTAAGGTTATCAATCAAAATCCTTTGTGGACGAAAAGGACATAAATCAATCGCATGAGATGTTCCAAACTTCTATCATAACGAAGCAAGTTCAATAATAAAGTAGGTGATAGTTTCAATTTTAAATTTGGATCTAAATTGGTAAAACATTGATTTGCATTTTGTAGTAATGGGTCAATCAACAACGAATATTTCACTCTTGCATCCTTTGTAAGACAATTGGCAACAAAATTTGGCTCATATCGTACTATTTGACTTCTACAAGTTTATACATTTAAAACACATATTATTTAAAATACAAGTTTATTAATTTAAAACACATATTATTTAAATTGGCTCAGGCTTATGTTCATGCATGAAGCATGGGTCGCTACATTCCACTTTCCCACCCAAATCTTCGGGTCCATATATGTCGTACACTAATGATGATTGGTGAGAACTAGATGAATTGACAAGATCGGTTGTTATTCAATCCCACCAACATTATCTGAATCTTAATCTGCAGCAGGAGCATATCTTCCTCTACAACCCCTTGTCCAGTTGGGATATGGAAAGTCTCCCAAAAGGGAGTTGGGGGTGGGCACAAGTAAATGGGAGGCCACAGATTGTGTTGCGTGACAAATTGTCGTACCAAGCAACATAGGCTTGGTACACTATCATATTGGGCTTGGGTTGGTCTGGATATGGGGACTCTTTTTAACAGTTGGATCACCCAAATTCAATTTCATGTGAAATTTTATGTTCAATTAAAATGGACAACTAACAGAGGGCTCCACAAAGGTAGAGTTCCAGATGTTCTTGTGTAGCTCTTCCCATTCTATTAAGATTGTGTAGCTCAAAACCCATTGGATGTGGTCCTCCCAAGGGTTTAGCTCAAAACCTGGGCTCTTGGGAGGACCACATCCAATGAAGACATTCATCCACCATGGTTGAGATGTAACTTTTCTATGTGATTATCATTTTGTCCTAGCCCAACTTGTCACCCAGACCTTAACTTCATGGAATGGCACAACCCTGCATGTTGTGTGGGGTGGTGCATTGCCTATTTCACCCAAATTAAATGGGATCATCTTGCACCTTATCCAACATAATGGGCAAGGCTTGACCGTTCCATAATATATAATATTGTTTAGTAAATATATAAGGACCCAAATATAATGTCCTTGTAATTTGATGGGATTAATTATGTAACTTCATGTAATTATCTAGTGGGTTAAAAATATGTAATTTATTAGGTTAAGTGGTAAAGTGTTATAAATTAATAGTGTTCATATATGATTTATGTATAACTCATTAGGATCATAGTGAGTCATCATTCACAAGTCATGACACAAATTAATGTGCATGACCTAAGCTAAATGATTCATTAGAAAAATTGTCTCATAATTTAATGTGCATGGTTCAAACTAGATGAATCACATGGTGCATCACCTAAGGTGTAAGATTTTTAAAACTATATTATTTAATTTCCTAATGATGAATCACATGGGTAGTCACTTAGGGCATAAAACTTTAAGAACTTTCTTATTTAGTTTCCTATTGCTTAATATATATGTGAGTGTTTGGCGTTTATCAAAAATGTTTTCGCATTATTAGAATTAAACTTGACATGTAATACTAAAAAATTCATAAAATAAATTTGAAGTTGAGAATTACAAAATTGGTCACAGGATGTTGAATGTTTCATGCATAATTTTGTGAATACATAGAATCCATGAGATGAATGATGACTATGGCATATTAGACATACATAAAAAATAAATACATGAAAAAATGTTTATAAAACAAAGAACATAAATCCTCATAACTATATAACAAAATTACATAGTTTTGGTCCTTTAACTTGTTTTTTATTCACATCCTTATTGTGCCATGCAAGGTCTTACATATTTTGTAAGGTACCACTCATGGCAACATTTGTTTTTGGAAAAAAATTGTCAACTGACAATTTTAAAATTTTAAATACAAAAGAATGAACTTTTGGGTCTCAAAATGTCAAATTTCAATATCAAGTTCCAATAGGTAGCCAATAATATATAATGATGTTTAAATGACTATATGACAAAGTTTTTAGAACTAAAGTGTTATCATAATCTAGGTTTTTAATAAGAGATTGGTAGGTGGCTCTAATGTTTGATCAATCAAGGCAAAATGTTTTGCAAAGTCAAACACAAAAATCTCACAATTGCTTTGGGCCTACAAGATTTCAAAACATAAATAGACATAGGTAGGTTGGTCATGCAAAAATTTGGCGTGATTATTTTTGTATACCATCAAACCATTTTCAAACTCCATTATTGAATAAGAATAAATCTATTTCCCATATTATGGAGAAGGTAGTTGAATATGATCCATTTTTTATCATAAAAGAAACATAATTAGATTGTTGGGTTTGTCCAACATTCCAAAGTTCATTGCTACTCTTGGAATGCTTGCATATGACATAATTACTAATGCAACAAATGAATATTGTTGATTAAGAAAACACATGGTTATGGAATTTGTGAAGTGGTATGTAAAAACAATTCAAACTTGTGTCCAATCAATCTATTTGAGGCAACCAACTCAAATTAATTTGGAAAAACTATTGAAGATCAATGAAGAATGTGAATTTCCAAGGATGTTGGCCTCCATAGATTGCATGCATTACAAGTGAAAGAAATTTTTTATTAATTAACAATGGCAATTTCAAGATAAGGAAGGCAATTGGAGCATTGTCCTATGGATTCAAAAATTTTAAGGTGTACAAAAATCTTGTCACAACGTCACCTTTTTCTTTCTGTCTTTTTTACATAATCTTTTTTTACCATGTGAAGACACATTTATGGATGATTACATGATGGAACCTATAATTGTAATGGTTTAAAATACGATCCTTTTGAAATATTTAACAACTTTTGATTCATTATTTTTTACGAGGATCAAAATATAGGGTAAAAAAGGACTGTAATAAGGACTAGGTCCTTTTCATCATGTGCGATATATACACTTTAAAAGATTTTCACCCCTATAAGCCATAGCTAATGAACCATTGTGGATATGGCATGTGTATTTTGCTACCAAAACATAATAATGATGTCAATTTTCTTGATCAGTCACCTTTAATTATAAATTGGCTTTGAGGTGAAAACACAAAAATGTCATTCACAATGAATAGAATCGTGTATCCATGATACAATCTTCTCAGAAATAAAATGGAGGTGTTTTGATCAAATAATTCATGAAGATTTACAAGATGAAAAAATGTTTTATTTTGCAAGTTGTCAAGATCCACAAAATGTAGAAAGGTGATTTGGTGTTTTGCAAGCATGATATTACATTTTGCAAAGTCCATGTAGGCATGGGAAGGTATTGGTGACATTATGTATGTTTACATTATTTGCACAATATGATAATTGATGATGAATATGATTGCAACCTATAGCCACTATTTGAGGGGTACTAAAATAATTAGAATGTGAAGAAAAGCTTATCGTTTGATGCATATAGATAAGGCACGTGCAAGAAATTGAAAATAAAAAAAAACGCTATAATTTCAGGGTAGGTTTGATTGATAACTTATAGTCCTTGAAAGGGAGACATATTCATTAATAACAAAATTTTGATTCAAGTTTAGCTTCATATTTGGGCACTTTCACAAGTGCTTGAGAAATAATTTACCTTCTATTTCATGTTTTTCATATTGACGCCAATGGTCATTCATATTGTAGCTTTAGAAATGGTTTTTAGTTACTTTGTTGTTTGGCAAACATCATTGCCATGATTTTGAAAAAGCTTCCCCCTTCCTCATGGGTGAAAGCGAAAAAATTAAAGTGGAAAATTTTTGTACCTTGTAGTTTATTTGAAAAGGAAACAAATAATAACAATAAAATTCATCATAAGATTACTATACATTGAATTTTTTAGTTGGATCAATTAAAACAAGATAGTTTTTCACTATTGCTAATTAATTTTTTAATTTTACACTATAAAAATAGGTTCAAATTAGGTTTTTTTGTAGTGTGGATCCATGCAAAGTCTTTGTTACACATGTTCTAACAAATAAAAAATGAAAAATATTTTTGACAAGTTTAGGGTTCCATCCATACTTTTTTATATATAATTTACCATGCTTTTACTCTCATAGCTTTGTAAAAAAAAAAATCCATTCATTTTTTCATATAAAAAATTGACCTCAAACCTATGGATTCCACAATTTAAGTTATTTTTTTTATTTGCATCCAAGGAGGTCCAACTTTACAATAATCTTTTTGTTATAATTCAATCAAGTTTCAAAGAGGAAGTTGAAATCACAAAATTACTATAAGAGGTTTTAAAATGTTAGTGACCTTTCTACAAAACAACAAAATCCATGGAAAAGGCAACGAATGCTATTGAAATGTTTGATTAAAAAAGTCATGACTATTTCCCATATGAAATTTTGCAACCTTTCCAATGAACCCAATACATAATTTGACCTTTTTTCTTTTATTTCGTCTTGCCTTTATTGAACAAATGAAAAGTTATGAATGAAAACTTTATAAACACAAGTTGTACAAAAATCATGAGAACAACACACAAGGACCAAAATAAGTCCATGAAAAATAACAAAAATATTGTGCATGATGAAGCAATTAAAAACATGAAAGATTATTGTCATGAAAACACACCATATATAGGAGGAGCTTATAGTTTACTTGACAAACACACCATTCCTACAACTTTTGTTGATCAACCCTAATTAGTTTTTTAGGGCTCCATAACAATATTCTTTTACAAATAAATCATAAATGTCATTTGTTCCTAAAACCCCTCCTTTTGCAAAGTTCTAAAAAAACTGCAATTGCCTAATTTGCATAAATAACTTTTCAAAAACTCCTTTGATCTACAATTTGAAACCCTAGAATCAACAACTAGACAAATCTATTGAATTGAAATTATTAAACAAATCTAATGTTGTTACCTTTGTTGGAGATCAATTGTTTCAATTTGTGCTCATAATCTAAGCTAGCCAATTGTGTGTGGGCAAGTTGGGGAGTTGACTTGTGGAGTTGGCTAAATGCATAAAAATAATTTATTTTAAAATTTCAAAAACTCTTCTTGACATCACAACTATAAATATTTCCAAACATCTTTTTCTTTGTATGCTTATACATGCATAACGAACTAAAAGGCAAGTTGGTAACTCAAAAATTTCACCTTTATTGAAACTACCATATCAATAGTTAAATTTACTTGAACCCAAAATGGACATTCTTGAATTTTTGTTTTGTTTGTTCTTCCTTGGCTACCCTTGACCCATTTGGTTGTTTCCTTGGGTACGCTACACTTGCATTCAAGTTTTCTATTTACATCACTACTGGTCATTTCTTACTTTATCTCCATCATGGCTAGAGGTGCCCTCTGTTTCATGGTTGGTGTTTTTCTAGGTGTTTCCCTTTTGCCTTTTACTCATCTTCAAACATCTTTCAAAATTAACCAACAATGAATGAAACAAAAGAATATATCTTTAAGATATTTTTGCTTGTACAAATCTAGTGCATTTTGAAATGCATCTTCCAAAGAAATGCCACTCTTATTCAAAGTTATCACCATAGAGTAAACACTTGTGAGCTTTGCAACAATATGTATGATCACATTCCATTTTGTCTTTGAGCTTCAAAATGGTCTTTCCACCCCATCGCTCAATCAATTTGTGTTGAAGTGCTCCTTAGTCAGTTACCAAAACACTTATGACTTTTGCCCATTGCCAAGAATTGGGTCTTGCAAAATTACCATGAAGCTTCAACATATCCACCTCTCTCTTCATTAGAAAAGAAGTTTTTTTTGCCATTTTGTGTCTTTGTTGTAGTTGCCATTGTCATCACAATTGGGTCAAATATGAAGCACAATATCCTACCCTTGCTTGACATCCCTCAAAGAAAATACACTAGCCCATGTGTTTGATATAACTATATTGGGTGTCCGTTGGACCTCTCTTTTGACTCCTCAAAACCATGACCTAGCATTTTGCCATTATTGAGTCATTTACTCCGTATTGTTGGAGTTGCAATTAGGCAAGTCCTTGAACACAAAACCTTCATACCTAAACTTTGAGATTAAAGGAAAAAAAGATGTTCAATATTTTTTTGAACTGGGTGTTCAGATTTAGGGGTGATCCTGAATGGTTACCCACTTGATGATGACTCATTGTAGGCATTTTTTGGGTGATCTGGGTGTTCGCCCACTGGCTACTAATCAATGATGGGTGATTTACCCTATTGGTATTCATGGGAGCAAAAGATTAATAGACCCCAAGGGTTGGAGGAGAGGGGTGGGGTTTGGTGTAAGGAAAAGCCCAACGCTAAGGTCTTTATTGGAATAAAGACTCGCAAGAGGTGAGAGGTGAAGCTGAAGCTGAAGGTGGGCTCAATTTCTGGTAAAGCCCATCATGGCCAAGGGTTTTAACAAACATAAAGGCCTTTTTTTTTCCCAAAATTTTCCCCTTCAAGTTCTTGTGATACCCGGCGGGTACCCACACTGCTACCTTTCACCTTCTTGAGTGAGGCCTCATAGTGGCTACATGTAACCTGAGAATTGTGAAACTTTCCAGAAAAGGTTACCAAGGTGAAGGCCAGACGTCTACTCAGCTGGGGTTAATTCACAACTCAGTCATAACATGTCTACTCAGCTCAGGTTCATTTATACCTCTATACCCTATGGGATGGTTGGTTTATATGGTATGGTCAGTTTTAGTGGGCAACTGGCAAAATCAAATAATTATAGGCTACAATGTCATTTCGGCACTTAAATTATATTTTTTAAGGTTCGGGCACATGTGGTCCTCAAGTTATATATATATATATATAATAAAAATAATTCTTTGATAATATATCTTGAGATTACCATTCAAGACTATAGCTATAATCTTTAAATTTAGACTAGATTTTGTTTCCACTACTACCGTTTTAATTACAAAGATTCTTTTATCCTCCTATGAAATGTGAGCATTGGGCGATGTGGACCAGTAGCTTTCATATTTTCATTGCTCCAATTTGAGACTTTTAAAATATCCATCTAGCCTACATGGGTTACAGATTTTTATACAATTCCCATGAAATTTCTCTGAGAATTCTCTTCACCCAGTTTTTAATTAATTTCCATAAAATCTGATGAGCAGGTAGGGTAACATGCTTGGAATGAAAGGTGCATTGGTGGCTACCTATTGGTTCACTTTGGCTAGATGATACTGTAAACGATGCAAGGACATATAACCCACCAATATACATCACGAGTTCGAAAATGGTGTAGGTGAGACAAAGAAAGCTGGATCCTCGGAGGCTCGGAAACACAAGCTAATGTCTGGAACTGTGTTCGGTGTTCTGAAGGTAGGTGGAATTGAGGCTAGGCCCTGGGGACGAAGTTTTAAGTACCTCACCCCTAAGGTCAGTTTCATCATTAAATAATCCTCAAAATAGTGAAATGAAATTTTGTGAAAAATATGAATTTGGCATGTTGAAAATATTATAATTTAACGTAATCTACACTCTGAATAATTTCACTACTCTTATCACAATATAATAGTAGATGATGGGGGGGGGAAAAAAAAAACCAAAATTAAAAATCAAATTCTTTTTTTGAAAAAAAGAATTTATTCATTTTGTCAATGTGAAACTGACCCTAGGCTGCGGTAGTAGGCATTATTCGAAGAGAGTAGCCGAGGTTTACACAAATAAAACATCCGGGCAGGAGAAAGTAATGAAAATTTTCATCCTGTAACATGGCATCCCCATACACTACAAGAAAGCTAGGTCTTCACCCTTTACATAAGAGCAATTTTCAAAATAAAAAATAATAAAAGAAATTATACATATATAAAAGAAATAAAGAAATAAAAAAAGCTGTTAGACCAAATTTCACATAATTTTCCTCTGACCGGACCGTGGCCCGGGGGAGTTGGAAATTATGTCTATTTTACCTGACCTGTATTTCACCCTACGTAATATTCCCGCCAAACCCAGCGGATCTTTACGTTCGGCAGGGTTGGTTACGCCCCGGTATGCGTTTGGTGCAGCAGCCGCGTTTCATTCTCTCTCGAGCTTTGTGCAGGGTCTCGGGGATGGAGATCGAGACAGAGATGGCGCAACGAGGGCGTCAGTGCAGACTCTGGAGTCAGCAGCAGGTTGCGGAGGGAGCCGCCGGAGACTGCTCTGGTCTTAACTGATAAACTGTGCGAAGAGTACATCTTGTTTTTGTTCTTGTAACGAGGAGTAGTAGGCTAGTGAGAAAAAGGAGCCATGGCGTACAGCACGTCCGCAAGAGCTGTAGGGATAGGAGGATGCGCGGCGTGTTTTCAGGATGGAGAATTCGGGAGAGCCCCGCAAGGAACCGCGGCTGTGACATGTAGCAGCAGTGGGGCAGGAGGAAGGTTACAGAAGCAGTTTCAGCAAAGTAGGTTAAGGAAATCGCAGTTGGACAGGCTGGGGTTCGCCTTGTCTCATGAAGAGTTTGGACGGTCTGCTTTGCATAATTTTCATCCCATGGTCTCGTCGCGGAAAGATAGACCATGCGGTGGACCTGTTGCACTTATAGGAGGCTTTTCTGGAGCGTTCTGGGATGGTGCAGCAGATAGCGAAAGCACTGGTCGTGAGCATGTCGCAGCGAAAGATGGAGCTTCTACTGAGGTATGGAGCGTCCTATGCTAAACTTCTTCTTCTTCCCAAAAGCTTTTCTCCTCCTGTTGATGGCCGAGACCTTTACAGATATGTCCAGCTTTAGAACATCATCTTTTTACTGCTGACTTGTTTTCGTGCATGCAGGAGACATCAATTCTTTTAAGTCTGATGCAAGATATCGAACCACTGGATGTGAGCCACATTAGCCAAGATGCTTCAGCAGATAGTATGGATGCCATGAAGAGAACCATAACAGGAATTCTTGGCCTCATGCCCTCTGATCAGTTTCAAGTCACAATTGAAGCTTTTCGGAAGCCTCTTGCAAAGTTGCTAGTGTCATCAATGATGACTGGGTAAGCACATATGGGCAGGCTGTGAGCAATTTCCTGCGAGTCTTGATGTGTACTTCAATTGGAACTTCCTTTGTGTAATAGATTTTTTCCTAGGTCTATGTGTAGTCTTGTTACTTTTCATACCGCTAGTGTGTTCGTCTCCCCTTGTTTGGTTCTTTCTGTGGCTTCCTGAGGAAGTGTTAGCCTTGCTGTTTCTTCTTCATCGTGAGAACGGAGATTTCTCTATTCTTATGAAAGATATCTTGTTACTTTTCGTACTTGTATTCCACCTCTCAATTTCTCCTTTGTCTGCAACTGCTGTGATGTGGTTGTTAATCTCTTTGATGACTGAGTAGCGCAGTCTGCTCATTGACGAATGTTATATGGGGTTGTGAAGTGTGTTTTATGTTCCCTTCTTAAACTGAAAGTTCAGTCACCTCCTGAAGCACAACACAATTTAGAATGCATTGCTTTCCTTTGTCCAAGTGGCTAGTGAGAATGATTATTGGGTGGCAGTGACATATTCAATCTTACATTTCCAGGTACACATTAAGGAATGCAGAATACCGGCTTAGCTTGCAGCGGAGTCTTGATCTAAGTGATGAAGAGGGAGCTATGGTTGATGGGCTGCCTGTGACCACTGTTGGTGTGGACAAGGAAGACACTTTGCGAGGAAGAGCTACAAGCATGGAATCACTAGTTACAGTAGAACCAATAGAGTTCCAGTCTGCAGCAACTTCTGAGTTCCTGGAGGATACTGTTGATACTAAGGAGTTAAAGTCAGTGGAGTGCGTGGGTCCTGTCTCACCAGAGGTTGCAAATTACATCCAGCAGTTGCAAGAAAAGCTGTTGTTGACACAAAAGGTCAGTGGTTCTTTACTCATGAGATGGTTCTTGGGAGTGACTATTCCTCTCTCACGTGAACTGAATTGCATCATTAGGTCATTGAGATTTTTTGTCAAAAACCCTGAAGCAAAGCCCCCAAAATGGTTTTGATGTCAGCTGTATTCAGACAAATTCAAGGTAACAAGGTGAGTCATGCCATGCAGGATCTGGCTGATTGCAAGCAAGCTCTGACAGCAATGGAGATGGAGGGCATGGTAGGGGAGGAACAGAATAATCTACTGGATTACTTGAGGTCACTGGAGCCTGACAAGGTTTGCAACCTCTCTAGCTGGTGCCATCCTAATTTCTATGATGCTGGACACTTATGGAGTCCCTTAGGATCAGGCAACGACTTGTTTAGGGGAAATGTGAAATTTCTTCTTCATCGTGAGAATGGAGATTTCTCTATTCTTATGAAAGATATGTTTAGGGGAAATGTGAATTTTCATACTAAAGTTTTAGAAGTTTTGCACAAGCTCTGCGATGGCAAGTTGGTTTATCGCTAGTAGATTGGACATTGGTTGTAGATATAAGTGGGAGAGTGTAGTGGGAACCCTTTGGCATGACTATGTCATTGTGCCAGTTGATGTGGAGTGGAATAGCATTGAACTTAATCTATCTGTACTGTTTATTGTGAGCTCTGCAGGTTGCTGAACTCTCTCAACCAACGTCTCCAGAAGTGGAGGATGTTATACGGCTGGTAATTAACAGTCTGCTGGATACCCTTTGCCTGGCCAAGCAGCCCTCAGAGATATCCCAGGTTGGCAATGGAGCAAGCAGTAGCATTACCAGTTCATGGGAAGAAGATGGAGTAGCTCCAGAACTTCTTGCCAACGTTCCCCTCCCTCTAGAGTCTACTATGACAGCAACAAGAGACTACTTTGCAAGGCTTCTCTTTTGGTAGGTACTGGGCTTGATAACATCCCCTCTAACTCTGTGACTCTATATAGCGTTTAACTGGCTCTGGATATTGTGGGTTAGGTCTTTCTCGTGTGTCTGTGCGGGTTTGGCCCTTGCAGGTCACTGCGACACTTTCACAAGTGCAACCTTTGACTGATGTCTTGGGTCTCTCTTCCGCCACTGGTAAGGCCTTGCTTGATTTTTTGAAGAAGATGTGGAGTTGTGGCAGCTCCCTTTTTCTCCTCCCAGTTCTCAAATTAGAGGCTCTGAACATTTGTGAGGCATAGTATAAGGCCTTTATGGGATCTCCAGTGAATTTCTTTTTGTGATGGTTCAATTGGAGTCAGGTGTTTAAGCTTATGTGTGCTTATGATCAGTTTAATCTGAGTCTGTGCTGGTTTGTTGATACCTTGGTTGGCCAGGTGCATGCTTTTGGGTCACCACATGAGAGGGTTAGAGTACAGACTAGAGCTCAGCCGGACCTTCAGCCTTTCAGGAGATACAGATCTTGGGTTGGAGAAAAAAAGGGATGACTAGGGGGATGCTTGGAGTCAGAACCCTAGTGGGCAGGTTCAACACTTCCAGTTTGTTGTGGAATCATATTGAAGTTTAGTTTGTTCGATGTTAGATTGATTCATGCTTCTCTCTCTATGAAGGTATGACAAGATGACACAAAGAGCTTCCTGGTCTATGGTAGAGATCTTAAGTTATGTATTATGATGTACATTCACCCTTCCTTCAATTTTTCTTATAAAGCTTTTTCTCAAAGTAAGGATGGCTTATCTACTATGTGCTGATGGGTTCATTTTGACATTTTGGTGGTATCACTTTGTGATTTGGACTTCATAATAGAACCTTGTGTTCTGTGTGAAAGGGTTAATACCTTCATCCAAACTGAATGTGCATGTTGGTAGACAAGGTGGTGCCCTGTGTGGTTTGTCAAGATTACATATTTAGGTCTGGACCAATGAGCCCATATCCATTAATGGGGTAGGTATCCAGTAGTCAAAGTTGTTTTAGTTCTTATCCCACATCTGGATCAGAATTGCAGTTTCACACATCACTGAACACAGATGATATCTGGGACTTAAGCTATGGGCTTCAGAATAAAGGGAAGGGCACTTCTCTGCAGTTTAATCCCTTTATTCTTTTGTGTTCCCCTTTCTTCTTGACTTCTTGGGTCATCTCTTCCTCTATGTTTTGTCAAGCCCACCAGCATCATGACACTGAGTCTTCCTGTTGCTGCTGGTATTATACTACAAGCAGGGTATGGTGGGTTAGTGTATGAAGTTGACCTCACCCACTTCAGCAAGCTGAGGAAGTCAACGGGGATGTTATGGTGGCTAGTTATAACCATACAATGTTGCTATTGAAGGTCACTAAACATGCATATGACTCAGTATTTTTCAGTTTTTTCTCTGTTCTTTAGGGTTGGGTCTTCTTTGTTTACTTTTCTTTTTCCTTTTATCACCTCATATGTTGCCAAATCTGAAGTACGGAGAAATCAGTGTCATGTTGCATTATGCAGTTAGATCAATATCTCTTCTTATCCACACTGTTCCACAGTACCCCTGTGAACATGTTTTGCTTTGGGTGAGGGGGCCTTCTCTGGAGTGTCTCTGGACTTTTCAGTCTTAGCAAGAGAGCAGATTTTGATGCAGAGCTATCAGCTGCATAGAGCTTAAGTGGGTAAGAAGAACCTCCCAAGCCCCACTCTAACTTGTAATGTAGTATATCGCATAGTTTGTTCTGTGCTGTCCCAAGATGAATAGCAGCCATCATCTTTGTGCAACATGTGGTGTGATCATATCACATCTACCTAAACACCAGGGAATAGAACCATTTCTGTACCTCAATCCTTGTGATGGCTAGTTTAGTTGGTCACACTGAAAATGTAGTATGGTTCACTGCACCAGGAATCATTTGTTTCACCAACTTTTCCTTTTGATTACTATTGGAATTATCATAGGTATATGTATTTAGTTCCTTGTGATACATTTATGTGAAAATGAGATCCATGTCTATGCTCAAATGAGAATTATCCAAATGGGACAGAAGTTCAATCAAAAAAAACTTTTCTTGTCCACTCGTCATCCATCCTTCATGGTGTGCTCATCGGTGAAGGTTCACTTTGGCCAAGTGGGGCGGGCAACCTTCCATAAAGTGAAGTTGGGGCATGTGTCTATCAAGGCCTATTCTAAAGCATAACCAATGTCTCTATCAACATTTCAAACCCCATCTTGGATACACCAAAGCCACAATATGAGATCAAAATCCCATCGTGAATCCTCCAAAGGCCACAATAGGAGAGCAGTAGGTATAAGTGTTGTTGCTGGTTTTTGCAAACACAATGCAGAATTTTTCTCTAGTTGTTCAATGCAACTAGGAACTAGTGTATGTAGTTATTTGAATTTGTTATTATCCATCACCAATAATTTTCTAACAATGGCTAGGTAAGAACTTGATGTTAATGGAAACTTTAACTTAAAGAATGTTGTCAGTTTCGTTTTACTTTTTTATAAAATGGAGGTTCTTTACAAAGATGGATATTTCTTTGCTTTAGAACTAGAGGCTCAATGTATTGGTCCTTTAATTTGAAGAACCTTGTTGTGAAAGAGACATGTGGCTGGTTTCGAAATGGTTAGGCATTTGAAATCGTAGTAGGCATAACAATGAAAAAAAAGCCATTCAATATACATTGACACAACAAGCAAATACAACATGCACACAATAGAAACACCATGTGAGAGGAATCTCTCAAGCATCAAGTTTATTTTAAGCTGAATTTTATACATGCTTTGTTGTTTTCCCAAGTTTCATGTCATGGAGGACTTTGTGATTTTTTTTGAACTTTTAAATTTATGAATCAATTTTGGAAAGTTCTTTGAATTTTTAAAGTTTTAGAATTTCTCATTTAAGGTAGGCGTGTTTTTTGAATGTGGTAAATAAGTTTTTATTTTCTAAATTTTTTTTCTCATCAAAATATTTTTATTACACGAGTCCTTTTGATAGTCATTTCCAAAATTGATTCCTTTTAATGTAATAAATGTTCATTGTCAAATGTCGTAAATCTAAATTTAAATCTAAAACTTCATCAAATGAACGAACAACAACTTGTCATGATTTCCATAATTTTGAATGGAAAAATATAAATATTTCTTTAATTTTTAACTCATTTGTCAATTTGCTCAACACCCCTTTTTGGTTTGTTAGATTTTGAATACACCCAAATACAAATCTACATGGAATCAATTTAAGTGTGAAAATTTGGAAAATTCAAATTATGATAATTTATATGGCGGTAGTGATTTTTCACATGCATATGTAATTATGCATGAATACTTTGGTAAAAAAGCAAAAAATGAAAAAAAATGAGTACATAAGTTTCTATAGACAACTTGACATGTTTTCTTGCATGATTATTTTTTGCACATGTGACCTAAACTTGGGGCCATAAATTCTAAGTCTAGTGAATACAAATAATCAACCAAATGGTCCCAACAAAAATCCTTGTAACCTTCTTGGAATGAATTACATGTAAGTTTCAAAATTCTTGTACCATGTATGACCTAATCAAATGCATTTAATGAACATTGTCAAACATAGTAAACATTGTTTATCCATGAAACAAAATTGAAGTGAATTGCATTACTTAATGCATTTTTTTCCCCTTTAAGATGAAAATTTCAATTAGGACAAGGACTAAAATTATTTTAAAATACTCAAAAGATTTGTTTCTTTTTCGATGTGTATAAGGGGGCTATTTTTTAATTTAATCGATACCATGTTGAACTTGTTATTGTTACCCAAAGTTAATTTTCATATATATAGATGTTATTTTCAAATCATTATATTGAGGCATCATCCAAACTACATCACCCTTTATGTTCATGATTTGTGTTTACTTCCACATATATGTTTTTAGTTTTAGAGCTAAAATGGCATTCCATACTTTTAGGTTTGACATCTTACTATAATAATTGAATTATCAATTTTATTAAATATCCGCACATAAACCATTTTTTAATTATCCATAATATCAATAAGTCATATTCATTTGAATCATAGCTATCTAATGCATTGCACCTTTCCCACATATATTATTTGTGCTCCTCCCAAATATGTTGGTCAAACTTTTCTTCAATAATTTGCAACATTTAGAAGAAGTACTCCTCACTATTGTCTACCAATTTCTTCTAATTTTTGTTAAAAACATGCAAGGCCAAAACACTGTTAAAAAACACATCTAAATAATCCCTTATTGAAATACTTAAATACTATAAAATATTATCCATTAAATTAAAGCTTGATATCTTTCCTCCCATGGGCAGATTTTGCAAAGTTTGGGCTAAACAAAACTCAAAATCAACACATCATTTTCCTATTCAATTTTTCATGAAGTTCGCAATGTTATGTCAAAAACATTTCAAAGTTGCTCAAGCCTATATAACAACTTTTGCAACCTACAAGCTTTGCAATCACAATTTCCCAATCTAATTAGTGCAAATTTATAAGTTGCATTTAATTTAATAAGAGATATACACCACTTACCCATGACCAATTTATGTCAAATAAGGCAAAGGAGGAGAATGAGCTTAAGCTTGATTTGTTTAAAACATAGTAGCTTTGGTTTGATGCTTTGAGTTCAAAAGGTTAGAAGTCTAGAAGTTGCCTCCTTCCTATATGTTGCATAAAAATGTCACATTAAAAGTCAACTCTATCAAATTTGAACAATCAACGAAAATGAATGAGAAGAAAAAAGAACAAAATAGAGGAGGACAAATAGCATGACCTTCAAACATTTGGAACCTTCAACTATTGTTGTAGCTTGTAGCTTAGGTCAAGTTTGAATCAAATTGAGTTCAACAAAATGCACCAAGGTATTACAAACACCTATAGTTCAATAGTTGAACTTCAATTGAGTTCAATGATTGAGAAACAAATGAATGAAAACCATGTGATCTAAGGAAGATACGTAGAAAACAAAGTACATAAACCACATGTTTAAAAAACATTTGACCTAAAAAATATCAAGATTTTTAAAAGTGGTGATTTCTTCTAAAAATACTAAAAAGAGGTAGAAGAAGATTCTTCATGTTATCCTATTGAAATATTGTTCTAAATTTAGTGTCATCTAATTTAAAATTGGTATTAACTTTTTGATAAAGACAATTCCTATATCAAGTGTTGATTGATACCCTTTTTGAACTCACATTAACCTTTCATAATTAATCACTAGCCAAAAATTCCTACTTTCTAGTGTTACAAAATTACTTCTACTACCTACTAAATTGATAACCAAACTTTACCAAATTCAACAAGTTCAAAAAAGTTTAATTCATACCTTTAAAAAGTTGCATCTCTGGTACCTTTGGGATTGGGTTGTTTTCACTCCCCTCCAAATTAAAGACCAAAAAGAATCTGAATTTGTTCTACATATGTGTTTTTGGAGGATGCCTAAATCCTACTTAAATATTTCATGACTAAACTTTAATTAGTAACAAGAAAATGATTTGCAAAAAAATTAGTGATAGATATGTGCATTTGTACTTCAAGCATGCAAGGAGAGGTGAAATATGTAATTTAATGACTAAAAATCTAGTAATTACAAGTAATACCTACTTTCACCCAAATTCATAGGTGTGTGTATGTGCACACATTGCAATACCGAAATTTAGGGCCTAAACAACATATTTGTAAGTGATTGGAAAGAAACTTTAGTGGATGACAACAAGTGTTTTGCAATTTGGATTATGATTCTTGTTTGTGTCACAAGGGTAAGCCTAATTGGTTGTTAATCTATAAGACTGGCTATGAGGTAGGTAGGGAATCAAGATAATACCTACATGAAATTCTGGCAATACTTTCATGGGTCAACATTAACATCATGTATTTGAAGGGTAGGTGGGTGGGTGGGTTAAGGGGCTAGGGGGTGGGGTCAAACAAATATTTGCCCAATGCCTTACAATGCTTTCATTGATCAATGTTGGCATTATGTCAAATTCAAATAAAATTTAGTTTCACATCATACATATGTATAAGTTGTTTACATGATATCAATAAAAATAAACCTCCTTTATATCAAGTATTGAATATAATTTCAAAAAAAAATTCAATCCATTGGTCTAAAAATTAATACAATTAGAAGAATGTCTTATTTCACCACATTTTGTTTTTGCTCAAATTTAAAAATTATATGGGTATGGGTAATATAGGATGCATGGTAATGTTGTTAATGTCCTTATAAACATGAATAAAAAACAATCAATATTATCACATCTACCACATGGTGATGCAATAATAGGTGTGTTTCTTAATTGATGTCTTGAATACAAATAATTATATATGTTAGAAAATGTTCATCCAAATATGGTGATGATTTTTTTACTGAGATTTAATTGAAACACCATTATACAAAATTTAAATGTTATCATTCATCATCAACAAGCAAGTTTATTTACTTTGCATATGAATTCAAAATCTTAAATTTTTAATTATAATGATGCATTATCTACCAACTCAGATTTTGATAATGAAAAATAAAAAACGACAATTGCTTATTTCATATTTGTATGTTGAAACCAAACAAAGACCATATGAATGTAATACATGTTCAAATGATAAATCAACGACATTTGATAAAGTTGTTTCCATTATTATGAATTTCAATTTAATCCAAATATGTAAATAATAAAAGTCACCTTCCTCACATGCACATTAAAAAGACATGGGATCAATGATTCATTAGAAGTATATTTATATTGAATTATTTTTTTTAAATACTTGGATTGAAAAACTATTTATAATTTAAAAATATTTATATTGAAAAAATACATATTAAAAATTGATTAAATTGAAAAACTACTTGTATTAAAAAACTAATTGTCTACTTGGATTCAAAATTTGATTGGATGGAAAAACTACTTGTACTAAAAAATTGTTTGGATTCAAAAACCGGTTGGATGGAAAAATTGTTTATATTGAAAAATTGCTTAGACTCAAAAATTGATTGGATGGAAAAATTATTTGTACTAAAAAATTGTTTGGATTAAAAAAACAATTGGATGGAAAAACTATTTGTATTAAAAATCTATTTGGATTAAAAAATTGATTGGATGGAAAAACTACTTGTATTGAAAAACTACTTGGATTCAAAAATCGATTGGATGTAAAAATTGCTTGTACTAAAAAACTATTTGGAATAAAAAATCAATTGGATGGAAAAATTACTTGATTCAAAAATCAATTAGATGGAAAACTACTTGCATTGAAAAACTACTTAGATTAAAAAACTAGTTACATTCAAAATTTAATTATATTAAAGAATCGTTTCAAACATTTAAAAATAAAAAATAAAAAATAATATAGTATAGGAAGTTTTCACATATATGTCCAATATTTGTATACTAAAGGTAATTATAAAAAGATTGCACAAAAATTGTAATCAACAACCATAGTGTTTAAGAGGGTTTTTGTTTAGAAACTTACTTTAATTCATCAAAGTGAAGCTTGTGTTTCACATTACACTTGACATTATCAATAGAACTAATTGCCAAAGGAACAACCAACCCTTCAACACTCAAATTTCTTTCTACTTATGGGATAAATTGTTGTATGGCTTATTGAAAACCAAAAAGGGTAGATGTGAGTTACATTTGAAATTTACCATAAACATGAACTTAAACGAGGAGTTCAACTTGTTTTGAATGAACCAGATTCCAGAATTCAAACTTTATCATATGCACAATTGCTTCAAGCCATTTTCCCTCAATGATCAATAATATAGGTCCATCATTAAGAAAACCTAATTTATGAACCTTTGATTTTGAATGACAAGCATTACAATGAACATCATTCGTTGAACAAATGATGACATTTGCTACATGGCAAAATCCACACTTTTTGGAATGGAGGTGTAGAAGGGCTAATTATGGACAATACCTCAATCAATTGAATTTTTTTTTAAATGTTAAAACAAGAAAGTAATGAAAAATGTAGAAAAAAAAACGTTTTGTAAAAAATTATAACAAAAAAACTTAGGAAAATAATTTGTTTTCCCCTTAGGAGGGACACAATCAAGTGGCCACTTAATTGTAAAAAAACAAATCTTTTTCCTTTGGGAAGGACACAAAGGTGACCATCCAATTTTTTTTTTAATTAATAAAAAATGATTTTTTCCCCTTGGGAGGGACATAATTGAATGGTTGCCCCCCTTTTTTTTTTAAGTTTTTTTTTCTCATAATGACACAATCGGGTGGCCCCCTAAGGCACACATGGTTAATAATTATATAGTGATAATAATATTATTAGTAATTTTCAATTGTTTTAAATATTATTTAAATATTTAAATAGAATTATTTTTTAAAATTCACTATTTTTAAAAATATAAATGACCTATAGATGAACATTTGGCACCATCAAATTTTTTCTTTGAATTTGAAAAAAAAAAAAGAACTTTTTTTTGAAGAAAATGAAAAGAAAGGAATTTACTTTGTTTAGTGCAAATTGATTAATTAATAGTTTGTTGTGCAACTTGAGAAGATGAGTTCAAATAACTTTATCAATAACCTTTGTGAGAATTGTGTACTACATTGTGTTCTCAAATGTCAATCTCCTTTGGATGTTGTTGTCACATTTTTTATCAAGACGATAACACATTGGCCTCCATTTTATGTTTCAAGAAGTTCTTCATATTTTGTTATGAAATTATTGCCAAAAAAAATAAATCTTAGTTAAATTCCCCTTTTCCATCTGCAATCTATAATTGTTTTTCACCTTTATTATTCCCTCTTCCCTTTACACCAACAATGATCATAACAATAGTAGTAGAGTTCCAATTTCGTAAAGAACTTTTGAATTTTTTAATGGAATCCATGCAGAAAAACATGGGAACCAATTTAGGTTCAAACCCAATGATTGGTGACGCAATGGTCATTGGCTTTAATTGTAATGACAACATGCATGTCACCTTTATCATGAAATCTCTTTTTGGATTATGATTCAATGCCAAAATTTTCAACCTTCGCCAACATGCCTTTTTGTAAGTATTGCTCCTACATATCTACATGAGGTGATTTGACCTTGAGAATGATTATGGTCATAGCTACCTTATTTAACAAATCACAATGCAAATATGCATAGCTTGGATATTCCATGCTTTTATTTGCAATTCGATTAAAGGTGCCATATTTATTGAACACCTTTGCTTCAAATGCAACATTCTAACTCCAAAATCCAACAACTCAAGCTTCTTTCATTGGAACAACAACCATTGTGTAAGAAATAAAATATAACTTATTAAAACGAATTTGACAACCATAAAACAAGGTAGCATAAAAATGGGACTTAACAAATACACATGTAAAAATACACACTTGGAAAAAAATTCAAGTTTGCGAAAAACATCAATATAAAATGAAAGCTTAAGTCAAGCATAATGTTCATTCTAGTTAGAAAAATAGATAACAAACATATAATATAATCTTTAGTATGGGACAAAAACTTAACTGAAACCCTAAACCTAACCTAAACTTTTTACTAATGTTATTCGACTTTAATTAATTATGACTACATGGTTGATTGCAACTTAATAATAAAGAATCATATTCATGGTTCAACGGCTAAATTATGGTTCAATAATGAACAAGGTATCCTATGAATTTTAATTATGTAACTCGTGGGGTGACATTGATTTTTTTGGGGAAAATATCCTTGTTAAATCACCATATTATGATAAAAGGAAAAAAAGGAGAAAAAGGGAATACCCCCTTTTTTCCCCCAACCACCCAACCCCGCCCAAGAAATAATTCCTTGAAAAAATAACTCCTTATCCTTCCCAGTACCACTTAATAAAACTCCTTTATTTTTCAAGTTCACTAGAACTTGACATATAAAAAAAGCCCTTTGAAGATGAAAATATTTAGTTACTTAAACCCTTATGCTTTCATCACCCAAGTTTTTGAAAAAACCTAACATTTAAACTTATCCATTAAGCCTACTTTTGATTCTCCAAAAGTAGGTTGAATGGGTTCAAAAGGTGTTCCCACAATGTTTCTATAGGATAAAACTAACAAAAGGCAAGGTGCCAAGTGTGAAGGGGAAGATGGAGGTCTATGTCCTTGTGCACATGTAGATGATGGTGTTGGTGGTGTGTTCGTACAAATATAATAACTAACTAGGCACATACGAACATACCTTCCTTTTGCTGCTCCTTTACCCTTCTGTTCTGATTGTGGAATCATGGGATTCTTTTATTTTCTTAGCAAATTGATTAGTAGATCGTGCGGTGTCTGATTATTTTCATGCAACACTACGAAGGTTTGTTGTCTACGAAATGTCCATTATTGCAAGAATGTCTTGCCTTATTGAAGTATTTGTGAATCAAATACATCTTGACTCTAATTTTTTATGTAACCATGCAAAACTTTATTTATAAACACACCGTAGATTTGGAAAATGTACAAAGGAATAAGAAAAAGGAATAGGGAGAATTTATAGGACATCAAATTAGTTCAAACTAGATGTCAAAATCTTTCCATGTCAAAAATTAAATACTTGTAATAGGTCGGCCGTATAATTTACTTATGTTAAAAATTGACCATTTGCAATAGGTTAATCATGGTGATGGGAAGTGTGTCCTGAAGGGGTGGAAGTTGGGAAGTAGTTAGGCCTACAACTATCACTCGATTTAAGATGGAAGATGCTTGCATCTTTTGCAATGTGATTGAATTTTTTTGATGAAGAAAAATAACCAAGACAAAAAGACAAAGCCCTATGGCCCTTTTAAGCTCCAAATGGCATTGGCACAATCATGTAACAACACATTAGCCTATTTGTGTAGACATCCAAATATTTCAATTGTTAAAAGGAGGAATTGATTAGTGGGGTGCTGATTCCTTTCTTTGGCTTGAGTTGCATCAGAGGCAACAAATCCTTGAGTTGTGCAAGATTAGGGAAATAAATCTACTTTTGTTGGGTTGACAATGATAATGTTGGCTAAGGTGTGAATGCCATTTTTGGTGAGTACAATGTTGATTCATCGACAAGAAGAATTGAACATGGTTGCAAGAAGTGCATGTAGTTGTTCTCGTCCCATATGGAAGCCAACATTTCGCACAATGGCAACAAAGGTGTTGCAAACTTCATTATGGGTTCCCATGTGCTCATTGCCATGAGCACAACGTAAAATGTGGATACCCATAGGGTCAATGGGGTGTGTGTAGACACATCAAAGGATACTTGCAATTGAAGGATGGGGTAGTTAAAGTCGCATTTTAAATGTTATGGAAAAAATTGTGGAAGATAATTAAAAGGTTGGGAAGATTGGTCAAATTCTAAGCTAAACACCCAACCTTGGGGCCAAAACATGATAAAATTCAAACATGATGGGCTTCAAATATTTTGTCGAAAGACATGTTAGAAAGGGTATAATGGTGTAAACGCTTTGAGATGAAATCTTGAAGTCAAACCATTTGTTGTTTGATGAGTTGTTCAAATGGAGGAAAACATGCACAAGCTAGGGGCAATAAAAAATCACATGTCGCCTTGAGGTGTTGTTGGAAAGGGAAGATGTTGTTGTTGATTCGTGTTAAGGCTTAAAAAGGAAGAGACATTAATCAACCATGAACCTAACAACTATGATTGAAGCTACAAAGGCCAACTTTTTAAATAAGTTACTTGGGCAATGGTGACTATCAATATGAACTTGATGCCATAGAAAATTATTGGGAGAGGGACTTGTTTATGGGCTATAAGTCCTTTTGGCTATCAAAGGATCCTAGACCTAAGAGGTGCCCAAGCACTTGAAGGAGGGATGAATCAAAAGAAATAAAGGACTTTATGAAGGTGGAAGAAGGAGGAATTACATTGTAAGAGATACGATGGCCTTTCCACGAAACAATGAATTAAAATTCCAAAGGTTACTTAAACATAACCCATTATAAGGAGAAGGTTCACATGTTGAACATCCTTTAGTAGGGCATCTTTAATGAAGGATGATGTGAATGTTGAGGTGCCCAATGGAACCCCCTAGATTTTAATTCCTTTTGATGGGGTGGAAACTAGAATGGGGTGTTGAAATCAGGTGATAGGCTAGAGGGTGACCATGTTACACATTTTAAAGGTTGGATAAAAAGACTTATCACATGAAATTCGGTTTGCAAATGTTCATATGTAAATGATACAATTAAAAGGGGATTGATGATGTGAGTGTCATTTGCAATGGATGGAAATAAACAAGGGAAATGACCAATTATAAAACATAAAGCCTTCAAATGGGCTAAAGCAAATAGTACCCTCCCAATGGATCACCTTGATGGGTTCCCATGGCAAATGGGATGACTATGACATTGTTTTCATGATTATGATGATTATAAAACAAGAGAGATTCTAATGCATAAAATGCACAAACAAAAAGGGCGAATTATATGATGTTTCCACTTGTTGCACAAAGTTTTTAAAATATGACCCCTTTTGACATCGAATTATAAGCGTTTGCGATGTTTAGTTAAAGAACAATTTAGTTGGGTGGAAGGTCCAAGGTGCACTTGATGCTATGGATTATTGCTTTACAATTGCCCTTAGTTGTAATTTCAAACTAATATGGGGAAAAATGTGTTACAAATGTGTCACAAAATTATAGGCATAAAATGTAACTTATTAGTCGATATAATGTTTCCCCCACTGTAATGGGATGAATTCCACTTCAAGGTTTAATCTTGGCTAAAAGGTAGGTTGTTCCAAGGACATGTGCAATTCAAGGTGGAATGTGACCCTATGCAATATGAAAACAAAGTTGAAACAACTAAGGGTATCCATTCACTAAATCTTTTGGGTGAAAATAGTCTTGAAGGTGTTTAAAAACCATCATAAAAAGACCACTTGTCAATAAATGCGGCATGCGTTGGAATGCTAGCTTGAAATAATCAAAAGAAAATTCAAGGTCTTGGTTCAATTCGTAGTTTTTTAAGAAAAGTGGGAAGTAGCTTTTTGATCAAGATGTAGTGGAGTGATAACTAAGGTGGTGTCAAAGGATGTGGGAGCAGGGGAAAATAGTGCCAAAACGCAAGTTGCTTGAGAGTATTCCCTTGCATGTCTAAGACCTAAACTACAAAAAGGCGATTATGAGTTAGAAGATCATGTTGGGGAAAATGCATTAAGCTTGGACTTGTCGCCAAAGTTTGGGCTTACAAAAAGGATTCCTCCTACAAGTTTTCTTAATTGCTTGCTAGAAAATGCTTAAATTGAATTCACGTTTCCTTATGCCATGTTGCCCTACCACGAAGGGGCAAAATGAAGCACCATTGGGGTAACATGAAGAGCAAGTGCCAAGCTACCACGTCATAAAGGTCCCACGCTAGTTTAATTAATGGAAAATGAAACATAATTTATACATCACAATTTAAAGTAGTAGGGATGCGATTATACAATTGAAGATGACTAAAGCTTAAATGAAAGGCCCCGAAGACATCCAATGATGAAACCTAGGTCTAGGTTAATGCAAGTGGGGTGGGAACAAAGGAAGGTATTAAATCAGGATGGTCACCAAGGTGCAATGAGTTTAAACGAGCCAAAATTGATGCCAAAATATCAATTTTTTTGTAATTCTTAATACATTTGTCTATGTGGTGCCACTTTAATGGGATGTGAATCATGGAACATTGTGTTTATTAAATAATATGGATATTGAAAAATCTAAAATGAATAAATAAAAAATTTGAATATCAAAGTTTGGTTTGAATAAAGGATGTTTAACAACTTCATTCAACGACACTACTTTCATAAAGAGCCCCTTAATTTTTATAATACAATTTATTTCATTTTTAAATATTTTATAATAATAGGGTACTATTAAACACATATAAAAAACACTAAAATTTTCATATTTTTTTAATTTTGTGTTTATAAAAAATTAAGGTTTAAAAAAAATTCATGAGTCATTTTTTACATGTAAATGTGATGGAATGTATATGTTGTTTAAAGAAAACTTGTAGTTTATAACATAAAAATTAAACTTGAAATTGTTAACATGTTCTAGTATGATTTGAAATTATGACAAATTTTCAAGACAAAACACAAAATTTGGCAAAATTTGTGCATTTTTGAAAATTCGTATTTCTCCAAATTTTATTGTAAAAAAAAAAAGACATTTGGGGAAGTTATAAATACAATATATTAAAAAGTTTCAAAACATTTCATTTGAAAATTTCTCTTGAGGAAAAAATGTTTTTGGGGAAAAATGACCCCAAAAAGGACAATAATCCTAAATTTAAAATAAACACATTGGTTCGTTACATGTTGTTTGGACCCACAAGGGTTTGGATTAAATGAATTGAATGCTTGACAAGAATAATGATGACAAGTTAACCTTTGATTGGTAAATTGGCACCCATAGGTGGGGCAAAAAAATTTAAATGGCGGTTGTAAACATGTTGAGGAGTGGGGGGTAGGTTGGGGGGTTTGATCATGGGCAACTGTAGGGGCTTCTAGGGTGGAAGGGGGAGAGGTCCTACTTGTGCATGTTCAAGGGAGTTTGGGAAAGTGTAGGGTTAGGGCCCCACATTCACACTAAATGCTAGGGGTTGGTGAAAGGAATTAATGTGTAATATGTGATTTGTTAGAATGGGAGGGGGAATTAGTGGGTGATTCGTGGTTTGCATGGGAAATGGGTGGAAAATAGGTCTATGATGGCACATGATAAAGCAAATGAGCAATGAGAATTATGAGGTTTGATGAGACATGATGAATTAGGGGACATAGGACATTTGGTGCCCATGAGGAAGAAGGCGTACTAAGAGCATATGCTTCATTTTTTAAAGACTACCTACAACTATAGGGCAATTTTAAATTTACAAAGCCAATCATAGAAGAATAAACAAAACAAACGAAAAAAAATAGGAAATTTTTTAGAGGTCCTTGGTTAAGGCATTATGCCAAAGCCAAAACCCTAACTTTGTTATAGGTTTGGTAGTCACGATCACTACTCTATTGGGTTCAACGAGACCAAAACACCTGAATACCAACATGTTACATGCTTCACTCCTTATTCCTAGCCTTGTAGTAATGCCACACAAAGTTTCTTGAAAAACGATTGAAATGTATAGTTACTTTTTTCTCAAGGATCCCAACCCACTTCAAAAACTATGTACAATAAAGTTTTAGATGATGCCTAACTTTGCGATGGAAAACTTGTTGTGTTTTCATACATTTGTAAGACACACAATGGCGTTCTTGATTGGCTAGTTGGCTGGATGACCCGATGAAATATGTGTTTTATGTTGCATTGGCCTTTACTCACTTTGAAAGGACCCTCTATTACCAAGTGTTAGTAGTCTCAATTGCTTTCTCATGTTGTTGCCTGTGTCCCACACTCCACCTATGTCACCAACTGTATACAAAAGAAAAAGAAAAAAATGAAAGAAAACTGGAAAAAAAATATTTCTAATTCAATCCATTAGTGGACTGGTTACTTGGACGGAGTGATCTTTAAAGGAAAACACAGTCCACTTCTGTGGGCTTCTGTTTTTTAAAATTTAAAATAAAAATAAAAATTGGGATGCCTGTCTCTGACTGCAGCAAGCAAGCACACGAGCTCTGCACAGAGTACTAAACAAACGATCCACGCCGCCTTCCAAACCCCCAAAACTCTCTAACAAAGGTTTCTTCCTTCCTTCCTTCCTTCCTTGCTGGCTGGAACTAATTCTAGGCGGAGAAGTGTCTTTCTTGAGACGCACGATTCGTGGACATGAAAACGTTGGGATCCAAATTCACGCCAAAAATCCTTGCCTGCCTCTCGCCTTAGGGCTCCTCCTGCCTGTTGAGCTGCCGCCGACAGTGTCTCACGCACGCAGCCACAAAACCCCTTGCACACGCCCATTCGCTTTCCTGGGAGCTTCAGATTTCCGCCGCTCGCAAAACTCCACCAATCAATCTCCATCTCTCTCTCTCTCTCTCTCTCTCTCTCTCTCTCTCTCTCTCATTTGACTGGATGCTACAAAAAACTAAATTTTTTCTCTTGACAAGTTTCCAGCAGTTATTTCCAGCAGACTGATGGGAAACGCTGAAACCCACATACTAAGGGAAGAACCCACAAAAGGCAAACATTATTATTATAGTGCTGCACAAATCAGAATGTCAAGAAAGTCTGACTAGTCACTCTACCTTGATCTCCTTTCTTATCGGCGCCTCTGTTTGTTGGTAAAGTGTCTGCGAAGGATCAGGTTGCGTGGGGTGTTTGATCAGCTTGGAAATTATTTGTCCTTTCGCACTCATGTATGCAAAACGGCGACATGATCCATCCGACCGATACATGAGCTGATTAAGAAACTTGCTGTTGGGTGGGCTTTCGTCAAACACAGCACTGTATCGGGGTTAGATGCAAGAGCACCAGTTGAAGATGATCATATCCATATTAAAACCTTTATTGGCTCTGCCCTTCAGGGTAAGACATTGTGAATCGTGATGCACCCAGAAGCTGGCCAAAGTTCTGGTATCCCTACATTCTAGGGTCATGTGGAGTCCACTATAGAAACATTTCTGACATAACTGAAGGATGCACTCAGGCTTCGGCATGCTAACCAACATACATGTTTCCAATTTAGTATGTTGAATATTATCATCCTCATGGATGTTATTCAAAGGACAAGCTATACATAACTGAAGGATCCACTTGGGCTTAACCATGCTCACCACCATGTGTATACAACTTAGTATGTTGAATATTATCATCCTTATGGATGTCACTCAAAGGGCAGAGCCATTATGTGATGAGCTGCTTCTTTCACTTGCTGAGTTATGCTTAAACTGAAACTCACATTAAGCTATGCAATTTCATTCAGCATAACAATCACCTTATCAATTGAGATGGTGAAATCCTTTTGTGTTGCTGTAGTTTCAAAACCATCTACCTGATGAAGTGTTTATCAGGTCCCCAGCCAGCTGTTGAAGGAAAATGAATTGCCGATCATAATTTTCTTAGTTGCTCAATATGTTTTCAATAGGTGCTACCTTTTTTCTCCCAAAGTTGCACAAACATCATGATGTTCATGAACCTCCACCATTATTACATAGTACTGGTGCTGTGGGAAGGTACAAATGAAAGAGCTGTATACACATCTTCTGACAACTAAGCCAGGAAACATAGTTCACAAGCTTGCACCCTGCCTGCATGTTGATTAAGATCATGTTTAGGTCTCTCAAAAGATAACAAACATTTCATAGTTGTCAACAATGTAGCAACAGTAACTCACACAAAGCTTGTGGGTGTACAGATCACAAACAACCCACCAATTTCTAATGTAATTCATAATATGGTGCCCTGCATATATAGTTGGTTGATTGATAACCAGAAGAGTATAAGAATCCAACAGTATAAGACAAAGAGAAGCTATTTGACAAACCTGAGACATATAATCACTTTTGGAGGATACTGCTCATTTTCCTATGGCAAGTTCAATGTTTTATACATAGGCATGAGTGAGTCCCTCACACCCAGGCAGCACTTGCACTGCCGTAGTTCCTCTAAGAAAGTGAAGTTGACATAGTTCTCTCAAGAAGTTGCTTATCACCTTGACCACTTTACCTAGACTACAACAGGCATGAAGGAACAGCCTTCTCTGTGCATGTTTGAGCAGTCATCTAAGCTAAAAGCCACCTTTTGATACCCTAAAGCTACTTCACTAAATATGTGTTCAGAAGTGCACACAAGAAAAAGATGTCATCTAAATTCTGGTACACACTTACCTTTCCCTCAACTCAGCAAAAACATCATCAGATGCTTGTCACTTACATCCTTGTACAAAACTACACCTTACTCTTCTCTGACCTAAACAGAAACAGTAATAGATGCTTGTCTCCATAATTTCTCTATGTACAAGCAACTTCCTGAGCATGCACTACACTAATAGCAGTGCTCACTACTTGACTACCAATGTGATGAACTGCTCTTTCTATGACCTCCCTTGAAATTGCATTGTTTACTTCTTAATTGTCCCCACTCTCCAGTCCTTTCAAGCCTTATTATGAAAGAAGCCAACTTTGTTAGTGCAGGTTCCTGCCTCCTCTTAAGCAACCTCTCCCAAGCCTGACCAAGCAGTGCAAGCAGCCCCTGCTGGAGCACAAGGCCTGAAACTGAATGTGAGGGCTGATGTGCAGAATTGCGTTCATCCAAGGCGTACTGCCATTTCTTGAAGTAATGCTTTATTTTGGGCTGAATTAATCAGACCACGGCACTTAGCATTTTCCAACACCTCCATCATGATTGCAGCAGCATGCCCCATAGGTTCTTCAGCTGTTCTCTTCAGCATGAAAGCCTTTTCCATACACCACACACTTGGAAGTTAGCCAAATACATGGAGCTGAGTATATGAGGTCTGTAGTCTCCACACTAAGGATGAGTGTAAATCAACATGAGGTTCAAGGAGTGCAAAACATGAAGGGGAGGAAAGACAGACACCTGGTTGTGGTGGACAATCTCAAACCAGCAAGGTTGTTGGATCCATGGTTCCCCATCAATTTGGACTGGATATGTTGAGGACATGAACACTTTGATAGACTTGCCTTGCCCAAGCCTTCGTGCACGTGATAGCCCTACCTGTAAAGCACTGAGTCCATCATCAGGTCAACCAGTTTTAACACAGACCGCAGAATCAAAGCTGTGTACTCATGAGTAGAAAGTGTCTTGGGGATGGGAAAAGATCCAAAGGTAGGGGAGTTTACCTGAAGCTTGCCAAGATGCCAGGTCCCACAGATGCCTACAACCTCCAGCACCTTGTCATGCATAGATTGTGTATCAAACTCATCCTCATGCTCTTCTTCATTTTGCCACAGATCCACCCCACCCATGTAGCTCCCAATGTTGATAATTAGAATGCCCTCACTATCCTGCAAACAACAGAGCACAACATTTGTGAGAACTCTGCTGTTAGCTAGTTCAACTCTTAAACCTCCTTTCCAAGATAATGAAGGTTCTGTACCCATGCCTGAAACATAGAGAAATCCCTGGTTCTACAGTCTTAATCCTCTGAAAGGCTTTCCCAAGATATTTTCAGATCTTCCCAACTTGTTCATCTGAGAATATGTTCATTATCCCCTTGGTTTTATCTGTTGCCTATGTTTCAACACCTAGAGCCCAACATTTTACCTCCGGTATGTAAATCTCAGCACCATCAACCTCCACACGCAGCTGCCAGGGCAGATCAGCACATGTCCTATCCATTACTTCCTTTGCGCCCTCCTTTGCATACAACATTTTATTCATGAACTGCACTTCCAACAAATGACCCCAGAGAAACGATGTCAGAACTTGCTTGCTCTGGCTCTGGTTACCAAAAAAACCTCTTGAGCTGGTAAATATGTAAGAAATGCAAATACACAGTTGAATCTATTATGTACTCATAGAAGTAGCACCTTGAGAGAGCAAACAATTCATTACCATGCTGCAAATTTAGGTTTGCAGTTCCTACAGGTATCCGGATACAAACATCACATATGGATAATATGCCATTTTAACTATTCAGAATGGTTGAGATATTGTACTTGGTTGTAGAACTTCTCAGGACTCTCCTCACGAAGCATGTGAATGTCCAGAGCCACCTTTGCATCACATCCAATGCCTGAGTTCAGAGTCAGAAAATCAGTATAACTCTTGTTCATCAATCCACCCAATCTTGTCCTCTTCTCAGTCCTTCCAGCACCAGCAATACAGTATAGCAGTACCAAGGTTCTCCTTCTTCTACTGGGACATAAGAGCTTTTCACTTTTCACAAAAAAACAATAGAAGGTTGCTCACTATTCTCCCTTAAACAAGTTAACTAAGGAAATTTTATGCCCAGAGCAAATAGCTACACCCAGAAGTACAGAATAAACTGATCCTCTTATTGACTTTATATGTAACTGCTGAGAATCAGCACCACACAAACAAATGTAGGATAAATTGCTCCAACATCCAGCCTTCATAACCTGTCAACACTGACATTCTCTTTACTAATGCCCCCTCAAAACCTAAACATTGCGTCCTATTTATTTCCTTGGGGTGGCATAATCCATCCCTCCCGACCCTTCTCTTCCTTCCAATCCTGAAGCTCAGAAAGGTCATTCTGCATGCAAAAGACTCACCAAGGTAGTTGTTCATAAACTTGCAAACAGGTCTGGGCTCGTTTGCTGGATCAGCAGTCTTGAGAGATGTGGTGTCTGTAATTGTGACTTGCCAGCGATCAAGCATGGTGACAGGTGCATGGTCGATGTGGTGAAGAATTGTGCTAAGACCTCCCTGACGCTCCACAGCTCCATAACCACCCCCCCATAAAAGCACTCTTGCCAAATCGTTGCCAGTCCCACTAGGCAGAATTGCAACTGGAGGTGGAGACTCATAGTTCCTTTTATCAATCTCATCCAAAACCCATCCAACTGAGCCATCACCCCCACACACCAGAACTCTGAAGTGTGGAACCCCCTCAAATAAAGACAAACCTACTTCTGGCCTGCTGTCCCCGCTAAGCTCAAAAACCTGGCAATAAAATAGGAAAACGTATCATTACACAAAGACATCAAGCAAGTGACAGATCCAAAGAGAGGTTCACCATATACAATTGGTATCATGGTACCACTGTCCAATCATTTTAGCTTGATGAGACTAATTCAGTTCTATTATAGGAGATTTGAAAATATTCTAGTAGTCAAATGCTCAGACTGACAGCTGTTTTGAGGTAAGCACATCTATTGGTTTCTGATGCTTGAGTTCAAGCACCCTTGGAGGAAGCAGACAGTTGAACCAATTCACAAAGACATTCCCATGAATCTTGTGACCAAACTATAAACTAGACAAACGTATACAAAAAACACTTAACAAGAGCCACAGTAATTCAGCAACATGTTGTAAACTGAAGTACAATGTCAAACTGGCAATTTCAGCACACATATGATTGCAGCCAAAACATTACTTGGTGGATATCCTTGTCAACTAGCACACAATGGAACAAAAAAATGCATAAAGTCTGTCGAGCCAAACCCTCACTCCTCTCAGTTGAGAAAAGGAAAATGAATGTGTGAATGATGTCACACCTGGACAGGATTAAGTAGCATATTGAATCGCCGTTTCAATGCTCCTCCTCGCTGTCCTCCACTTTTACGATTTATGAACACCAAGAGAGGCCTTGCGTCTTCAGGTAGATCACGAACAATGTATTTTGAATGTCCAACACCATTCTGACCACCATTTAGCAGCTGAAGGTTATTGGTGCTGCCATTGCTGTATGTGTGGTGGTTTCCTCCATTATCATTGGATCGCCTTCCTCTTCGTTTTCTTTTCCGAATCTGACCCCGTACAGAGGATGCAATATCATTGGCACCTTGTGTGATGGAATTGAAAATCCCAGCAGTAAAGGCTTTTCCCCCAATCTGTTTCACATTCAGGGGAGACAAGAGAAGTCTCTTGTAGGGCCCTAGATCACAGACCTCATCAGTCACTTTCACCATCTTTGCATGACACTGGACATGAACCAATCGTTGACACCATACACAGCGCCAGAGGGGCAACCGAGATGCAAGGAATGAACCATTACAAGGCTCTTCACAATGCATGCAAAAGGCTGGGTCATCAAGTATATCTTCCATATCCATCCATCCCTCCACCCAATGGTGCTGAACAAATGACCCTGCCATAGCAACCGGCTTGCAGTCCTTGGATGCCTGCCTACGACATGCTGAATGTGCTGCAGCACTGCAGACCACACAGCGATGGAGGGATGCCACAGATCCTGCCATTGGAGGTGCAAGAGAACTCAAGCATACACAACATGTCGTTGGGCCACCCTTGTGCCCAGCTTCCTGCTGCCACACATGAGTTGGCCCAGCATCCTTTACTTTTGGAGTTAATCTGCATAGAGTTGACCAATTCAAAAATTTCAAAAGATGGTGTAATGATCATCTTCCCAAGAGACAAATTTTCATACTGTTATTGCACATTTGGACAGGCTGCATATGCTGTTAACAACAGTGAGGAGGCTTCACATTTGGAGCAGGTCATGACCCAAACCACTAGTAGGTATGCCATCACTACGTACTGGCACTCATGGGTGTGAAGTAAAAAGAGCCTATGACAAATAACATTGCAGTTATCCCCTTCACAATATCTTGACCACTTCAAAAATTTGCAGCATCAACAAGCTCAATGACCATATAAAGCTACAAAATAGTATCTTCCGAGGATTCCAAGCTGACAGTTTTCAACAGGTTCCTACAGCGACAATCCCCATGCACAATTTTCTGAACTTAAAGAATAGCTCAATACAATCGTCCAAGACAAATGCCTCTGATGGTAAAGATCCTGATGAATCATAACTCATCAACTAGCACCATGAAATAGGTTTTTATTACCAGGTTCTTGTAAATCAGAATAAAATGTGAACTCTCTAAAGTGAAGAAGGCTGATCCACATTGCTAGCACAATTTCTTTGGGTGTGGCAAGAAAGAAAGAAAGAAAGAAAGAACTGAACCCCGTCTGTGGTCACATACCTGCGCCTGGCAAGGGCAGCCTTCTTCATCCAGTGAATTGACATCTTGCGGTGCCATTGGAAGAAAACGTAGAGAAACGAGAGCCCGCCAAAGAAGACCACGATTACCAACCCTAGAACTTGAGGATTATCAACATCCAAGAAGGGTACATAGCGCTGCAAAAGCTCTCGGACATGCTGAAACGAAGTGATCATGGAGAGAGACGCGGTGTGTACTACTTCCAAACCCCCGTGTACCTCGATTATCAGATGCCTTCCTTCTCGGGTGTATGTGTCTGGAAATCTCCGAACCTATATGAGCATTATTATCTATGAGGCGGCAACAATTTCAACCTCCCCACGTGAAGAACTTGACGTTTGGCTTCCGAAGAACATGCTGCGGCAAAAAAAATAAAATCCCCCTTTCTTCAGCTCGCCTCTACCAGATCATCATCTATAGTTCCCAAATTCTCTATCTTTACTAAACCTGCAATTTCAATCTTCCGATGTGTTGACAACATCATCACTGCAAATCTGTAATCACGATCTCCAAGCTTTTTTTTTCTCTCTGTCACCAAAATTTCCATTCCACCTTTGCCATCATCATCATCATCATCATCACCCAGTAGTAGTAGCAAGGAACCCTAACAAACTCAAAACCGGATGGAAATTCTCCACAACACGAAACTTAGTGGCTAACCTATCTGATGTTGTGTCTATTCTTTTTCTTCTTCTTCCAGCAGTCAAGCTAAGTGCGCTCCTCCTCCTCGTCCCATGAGTCTTCTTCTTCATGGCAAAAAAATCACAGGTTTTTTGTGGCATCGTAGCATTGCGGTTGTGATATGGATCTGAGGAGGCCGAAAAATAACAACAACAACAACAACAACTCGTCCCTTACTGGGGCTCTCTCCACAATTCTTTTTCCTTTGTTTTTTTTCCCCCCTTCTACGGGTGGCTGCTACCTACCTCCGCATCTGTTGGAAACTGGGGGGGTGGGGGGCGCAAGGCTCCGTGGCTGAAACTTGACGCAATTGGAGTTGGGAAATGGGCAGGAAACAGCAGCGACAGAGAAAGACAAGAACAAGGCCACAAAACTCCTCCTTTGCGCGCACGCCAAAAAAAACACCCAAGACACAAAAAATGTAAAGGGTAAAAAGTAAATAAACTCTACAAGCGAGAGGGGGAGCCTGCGCGGTGGTGGCGACTTCGGGTCGGTTCTTAACCCCTTATTTTGGGGGGGGGGGGGGGGGGGGGTTTTTTTTTTTTTTTTTTTTTTTTTGGATGGGGGTACACTTTTTTTCAAAATTTTTACCCAAAAGATATCCCAAAAAACAACACATTAAACAAAATAATTTTTACAAA
>Ga0116227_10000887_pt1 | contig 62881 bp, 50 predicted proteins | sample S1TSphgellanicum_FD_89693 | JGI IMG/M metagenome (GOLD analysis project Ga0116227, IMG submission 89693) | Host-associated microbial communities from peat moss isolated from Minnesota, USA - S1T2_Fb - Sphagnum magellanicum MG | ecosystem: Host-associated > Plants > Peat moss > Unclassified... | reverse complement strand
TATTTTCTCCTCGACATTCATATTCTCCAAATTGATATTCACTTATATCCTAAACAAAAAGAAAAATTAATTTTACAAAAAAAAAAAAAAATAAAAAAAAATTTAAAAAAAAAAAAAAAAGATAAAAAATAAAAAACAACCCAAAAAAAAAAAAAAACAAAAAACAAAAAATGGGAATGTTGAGATAAAATGACAAAATAACAACAAGCAATAACAAAGGTGTCCAAAAAACACATTAAAACATTAGAAGTGCTAGGTTTGATATGATTTTATTTATTTTTAACGAGTAATAAGAGGCACTACGAGGTGTAGGGTGTTGGATATAATGATAAAGGACATTGAAAAACACACATAGGTTGAAAAAAATTATATATTTATTTATTTTTAAAATCAAGGGTTGATGGGAAGCATAGTAGGAAGGACATTGAGGGATGTTGAAAATGCCCCCCCCCCCAAAAAAAATAAAAATAAAATAAAATTACTTTTGAGACAACAAGGGTGACCCAACAAAAGAACATCATGAGTATTAAAAATATTAATGTTTTAGTAAGTGAAAATGAAATATTGTATGCCCTTTCACATATATCTCTTATTAGTGTGAACCAAGTAAAAAATAAACCTGAAAAAAAAAAACTATCAAAAAAAACAAAACCCAAAAAAAAAAAAAAAAAAACAAAGATCCGAAAACTGCCCAGACAGACAGACAAACATGTAGCTTTAATATATAAGATTGGGCCTTTCTATTTTGTCCTTCACTTTCATCATTTGCCCTTTCTATTGGACTCTTGGTTCGAACAACATTTGATCCAATGACATTTGAGTTCAGACTTGAGTCAATAATGTTTTTGATAACTAAGCTTTTTTTTTAAAATTTGAAAGTCATGCTTCTTAGAGAGTTGAAGAGGCTTTGGGGAATGTTCTATCCTTTAGAACCTTGAAGATGATTGATCCTATTTGGGCCAAGGAAGGACAAAAGGTCCACTCCTGGACATGTAAAAAGCACAATATAATTTTCAGATCATGGATAAATAATGAAACATTTCAAAATATATTTCAAAACATATGCATAAGGGCAAAACAAAAAAAAAAGGAAAAAAAAAAGAAAAGAGGAACGAGGAAGGATTGAGATATAGTTGACAATATGGATGAAAAAAGGTTATAAAATAAATCTATTAAATGGATGATATTACACCTTTTTTTCATAAAAGGCCTATTGGTGTGAAAATAGAAATTATATTATATATATAAATTCGCATATATATATATATATATATATATATATATATATGTCTTGTTTATCCAAAGCCCTCACACGTGTGGCTCAGTGTACGGTTGTAGAGGACGCCCGTTATTTAACTGGAAAACCCGCGGCTGCCGTCAGATCCTGTTCCTATCCGACGCGCAAGAAACCAGACACGTGGTCAGATTTGGGAAGAAGCAGCTGTGAGCACGGCGATGGCGCCGGTGGACTTCTTTCGCTTCGTCTTTCTCTTCGTCGATTCTTCTTCAGCTCCGATCGCATTGAAGAAAGCGTGAAATCTGCGCGTGCATTTCGGAAGATGTAGGTCCCAGCTTGCGTGTTGCAGATGGCAGTGGCCAAGAATCCAAGAACCGAGGTGGAAGATATGGAAGAATGTTGTATGTACTCGAGGTAAAACTCGTGCGAAGACGGAGGGGAGGATAAACAGAAGTAGAAGTTTGGCGAAGGAGTTTCTTCTTGAGGGTTTCAGGAAAATTTCCACTTCGTTGCGGTTATTATTGCGAAGAAGAATTTTTTTGAAGGAATTTGCGGAAGAGAGTAGGAGTTTGGTGAAAGATTTCTTTTTAGGGTTTGAGGACAATAAGCACGGTTGTCCCACTTTTGTCGCTGTTATTGCGAGGATTTTTGGGAGTAGAAGAGATGGCACAACTTTGTCTCAGCGTTGTTAATCGTTGTTCCTTGCATATGAGCAAAGAATGTTGTGTAGAGGTGAAGGCAGTTCGATGGCAAGCTGATCTTATGAGCAGAAGGTCTGAACCAGGGGAACATGAACGGAGGGATTTTCATGTTGGATTCAATATGATACATGGCAGAAGCGGCTGTAGAAAGCTTAGAAAAGTTTTGAATCCGATTAAAGAATTTCATAAAAGGTCTGGATGCAAAGGCACTGGACGTTCTTATGATTTTCATACAAGAGTATTATGTCGAGCTTGTATTGAAGTATTAGGTGAAGAATTTGAAAATTGTCATGTCAGATGTTCACAACCAGAAGGTGAGGGTTCCACACTTAGGGTAAGCTTGAGTACAGATAAAACAAATGAACAAGATGATGGAAGTGAGCCAGAAAGACACGCCAGCAGACATGAAGGCAGTTTTCATTTTGGCCGAAGAATGCTTCTTGGAGCAGTTTGCACCTCTTTGGCATTCTCTTCTTGGAGTATTGCTGATGCAGAACAGGAAGAATTGAAGACTGCTACACCATCAGCAACCAATGGAACTGGTGGTTTTGCAGTTGGAATTGATGAGAAGGGGAGGGGGTCAGAGGTGGAATTGGGCAATGGGGAGAAGGACACGGGGTCAAGGGTGTATGATGCAACAGTGTTGGGGGAGCCAGTGCCTGTGGGAGGTGAGAAGGGCCGGGTATGGCAGAAGCTTCTGGCAGCGCGTGTTGTTTATCTTGGAGAAGCAGAGCGTGTTCCAGATCCTGATGACAAGGTGCGTTTTCTCTTCACTTCCCACATCTTGCCTTTCACAATGCACATGTGGAACTGTTCAGTGCCAAAGGTCCAAATATTACTCTGAAGGATCACCTGATGTAGTCTTTTGATTAGAAAAAGCCTATGATGCAAGGCAAAGAGCCAGCTTGTTTGGTCACCTTGAAACAGATATGGATGTGGAAGGGAATGACAGGTACTTGAGCTAGAGATTGTGCGCACCCTACGCAACAGATGTTTTGTGCAGCAACGGCCAGTGTCACTGGCCCTTGACGCCTTCCCAAAAACACTTCAACCTCAACTCAACAAATACATGAGTAAAAAGTGGAACACTGATCTTTGTTTTCAAGCCTTCAAGTTTCTGCCCATGACAATCCAAGTTCTTTTTTCATATATGTTTGGTAGCACCTGAGACTACCATCAGGTTTACCATTTGATGTCCTTGAGGATCTTCTCATTTTCTGTTTATCTTTGCTCTTGTTGGCCTGTCACTCACGTGGGGTTGAACTGTTTCTGTGGCAGATTGAGTGATGATGAACTGAGGGCTGCTGTTGGATTTTGGCCTGATGGTCAGTGGCAAGAATATTTGCCTCTTTTGCAATACTGTCGTGCAAGTGGGGTGCGACTGATGGCCTGTGGTACTCCGCCTGAGGTAGGTCTACAACAAAAATCCTTGAATCATCCTCTTTTTCCTAGTCAGTCAGTGACTTAGTAAGTCTTATTTCATGTTCTGTATTAGATTTTATCATCTGAAGACTTCTCAAGACTTCAGGTTTTGGTGGGGTCTTAATCTTTTCTGCATGGCAATTTGTTTCCTCCACTCTTCTTGTATGCTGTGTTATTGTTAAACTGCATTGCCAACTTAAATCGTAAGTATGGAGAGTTCTCAGTACATATGAACTTATTATTGCCTACATACCAGAATTTTGTTTTAATATCATGTGGTCTCTCCAGTCTGCAAATTACAACCTCCTGTTCACAAACAAATATTTTGACAGTCGTGGACTCAAAGGAAGCCACCTAAGAGAAATGTAGGAAGGCCTTTCTGGCCTGATTTAAGTGGGTTTTGGCAGCCCAGGCATGTCCTGACAGTAAAAGGTTTGTGATCTTCCAATGGCTTTTAGCTTCTAATATTGGATACTTGCACAGGGAAAATGACATTGGAGTCAACTTACTGGCATGTTTCTTGTGCTGCTAAGTACTGAGGACCATATAATTGACTTTCCAAGTTCTGTGTGGATTTCACAGCTTTCAAATCTTATGATTGGCTTTGAAAGAAATCCTGTAATGGTGGATTAGCAGTTCACCCCTAAAATGTAGTCCTCACTAACATGGTTGCATGATTGTTGCAATACACAAACTTTGATGATTGTATGCTAAAGTCTGTGTTTGAGACAAAAAAGTTGATCTCTGCAGTGGAAATGGGAGCTAAGGTGGGGAGAGCTTTAAGGAGTTGAGCATATCTCTAGTTTTTGTGAAGTTTATGTAGGCATTCAAGGCTTGATTGTTTATGTTTAAGTAGTGAGTGAGAAATGATATTTCTGCCACTCACCTAGATATTGCACCTGGCTGTATGCAATAATGCTTTTTGACACTGAACAATTTCTTATAGGTTTTGCGCACAATTCAAGCTGAAGGAATACAACATTTGAAGGATGCAGATAGGCGGAAATATGTGCCACCCATTGGGTGGGGGTTTGGAGCAACCTCAATTCCGATAGTAGAGCAATTGGCCCTTGCTGATGTCCTGCCAAAGTCTTCAGTTCCTTATGGGGTAGGGCCCTATCAATTTGCTCAAGCTCGAATAGTGATGGAACACACAATGGCTCAGGTAAAAACTTAGTCTCAAAACTCACCTTCTAACTCACTTAACTTTTGATGGCAGATGTCAAGGTTAAGGTTGAATCTCCACCATGGATGTGGATGGAGAGGAAAATGTCAGGATGGCAAACCAATAATTTCTTTGGATTCTTCAGGGACCATTTATTCTTGATATTAGGAACCATGATGCAGAGTCACAAATCTTTGAGAGTACTCATTGTGTTAGGATGCCACAAGACCAACTTAATGTGATGTTGTGGACCTTTCACACTCAATTTGGGATTTTGTAACTACCCTGATCTGGACCATTTTCTTCATATAATGTGCCCATAGTGCACATTGGCAGAAGGCCAGTGAATGTACTCTGCAATCTGCAGTCAGCGAATCTGACTACTGGTACGTGGTCAATGACTCTGGGTGGACTTTGAAGTCTGACAGTGACCAGAATCAGGGAGATTTTCACAGGGATGAACTAGTCATGTGTGGGCACACCAGAAATAAATGGTAAAATCGGAGCCCTTGTGCATCTGATTATGGCTGCAGTGTAACATGACATTTGTTCAGGCTTGAGGATTGCAGCTGTTCCTGAAGATTGAACAAGCGATTTGTGGTGTTTTGTTTTTGTTCAGGTGGTGACACAAGGGATGGCAGATGGTGGGTCAGTTGGGCTTCTAATTGTAGTGACTGGAGCTTCTCATTTGCTATATGGGTCACGAGGTGTTGGGCTGCCTGCTAGGATCTCCAGAAAGTTGCAAAAGAAGACCCAGGTTGTGGTTTTGCTGAACCCAGAGCGGCAGCGAATCAGAATGGAGGGTAATGTGCCAGAGGTAAAGCAATGCTTAATTTCATTGTGCTATTCTGGAGTCTTCTCTCCATCTCATATATGTCATCCAGGCCAGAAATGTACAAGAATTCTGCTCATTAGTAACTCATGAAAGTCTAGTCAATTCAGTTTGAATTTTGATTGGAATCTGAACATGTGTGCAACTGGCACCATTCCAGCCACTCCTATCTTTTTCTTCTTTGTTTTTTTGGTGGGTTTTCTCTGTTCTCAAAAGTCAGCTTTTCTGAAATTTTCTGTCTGCTGATATCTTGTTAGATCTGGCATCTCTATAAGCTTGTCATCAGGTTACGTCTCAACTCTTTTCACGTTGACTTAAATCATGAGTAGTGAGAGTTCTCAGTACTTAGGAAGATGTAACTGAACTTGGATTGGACTTTGATTGAAAAGAAGCAGGCAAACCGTAAAAGAAATTGTAGCAGCAGTCACAATCTTATGATGCAGCTACTCTGACCATGTAAGAACTACAGCATTTCTCAAAGACCATTTTCTTCTCAGTGTTGTAACAAAAGGCTCTGTACACCATCCTGCAGGCAGATTTTTTGTGGTACTCTGCACAAAAACTATGCACGCAAAACTGCTTTGATAGAGCTGAGGTTGCCCGGGTCATGGATGCTGCTGGAAGTACTCGTGATGCATTGCCACAGGTTAGTAGGTCTGTGACTTTGTTAGAACATTAGGGAGTAATAACCTACAACAGTCAGTTTTCCTTCAGGTTCTGGTGTATCTCAAAAAATGAAGAACCTGTTTCTTTATTTCAAAACTCTAGCTAGCTGGGCATCTATCCCTCGTAAGTTGAGCTTGGCATTCCAATTTTTCAATTTTCCTAAACAAGTGTGTGTCCATCAAGCAGGATATGCAGGCAGGTCTTGAGAGGGGCTTGGTATCACCAAAGGTCCTTCAGAGCTTTTTTGAGCTGGACAAGATTCCATATATTGCAGAACTGTCTCGTCATTTTCAGGTTGCTGCCTATCATTTCTGGGGTTCCTAGCTGAAAGGTTATTGGGGCTGTAAATGGATCAATCGGTTTACTTTGGTCGCCAAATTTTGTGGACAAATTGTACATGACACTATGAGCAACATGTGCTAATTTCTTGCAGGGGTTGAGAGAGAGATGGCTCGCTGATCCACGTTTCTTACAAAGACTAGGAATTGAGGAAACCATTTCCATCACCACAACTCTGATAGCCCAATATGAGCGTCGGGGGAGCCGTTTCTGGTCAGAGATTGAATATGTCATCACAGACACAGTTCGAGGTGCAGTTGTTGACTTCTTCACTGTCTGGCTGCCAGCACCCACTCTATCTTTCCGTTCCTTAGACTCTCCGGTAATTCACACTACAACTGTGACTTTTCATGCTTTGGTATCAACTATGCTGAAGCCAACCCCTTTAGCAGAACCAGTAGTTGATTCCATCAAAATTTAGGTCACCTATTCCCATGCATATCTGGACAGCAACATTTATGTGTGTTTGACTCTTTTAATATCTGTTGCCATGTTGTCAATCAATTGACCCAGTTTGTGCTTGGTTAGTCTGTTACACAAAATCAAGAGTTTCCTTTTGAATAGCCAAGTGGTTCTTGCAGACTGGTTACTTGTCAAATGGTTTTTAATATTGCAACCTTGAAGCCTTCTGCCTTCTTGTGAGATCACATAGTTTTCTGAGTACTATGATATGCAACTGTTTTCACTTTTCAGGTTACTGGATCCAGTGCCCTGGATGGCTTGAGGGGCTTACTTGAATCTCTACCTGATAATGCCTTCCAAAGAGCTCGGCTCGGAGAAAATTTTGACCTAAGTACTAGACTATGGGCAGTGGTGGTGGGGGGTTTGAAGCTGTTTGGTGTTGGTTTTGTTTCATCCATTGGCACTCTTTCTGTCTCAAATGGAATCTGGGCCATTCGGAAAGTTCTCAAGCCTGACATCAACCAGAAGCCCACCACCAAACGGTCACCAGTTATAAAGACAGCACTTGTTTATGGATCTTTCCTTGGGTTATCTGCAAATTTACGGTACCAGGTGAGGTTGATGGATTTTTACTTGGTGTATAAAGATCATTTTGGGAAGACCGCACTGTTGTGTGTGACTCTCATCCTTTGACTTGATCCCTGTACACAACATTTTCTCACAACTTTGAGGTCAATTGGTTGATACTTTCTTGCCATGATTTTTGACACAGGAGGATGATATGTGTGAAGATGTTGTTCCTACAGGCTGGGCTGATGAAATATCATGTCAACTGCAGGCTATAGCTGGAATTGTTGAGCATTGGATAGCAGACTATCTATTGGCTTCACAACCCTTACTAGGTGGCATATTATCCTTTGTAGCACGAACTGGCAATTCCTATTGGGGCACTCAGGTAACCTCATGACTCATATTTTCCCCACCCTCTTCATTGTTTCAATCTCTTAATCTAATCTTGAAGTTGAATGCTGACACCAAAATGGACTGATAAGAGTGGATGGATGCAGCAATGGGTGGATCTAGCAAGAGCAACAGGTCTGCAGGCTCAAAAAGCTGAGTTGCCTTCCCTGCCCTTATCCAATTCTGAAGAACATAATCCCAAAGATAAAACCCTATTGACTGAGATAACTAATTCCCCAGAGCCATCATCCTCCTCTTTGATTGACAGTGTAAAAAACATCAAAAGCAAGTCTGAAAGCTCAGATAGTACCACTACACTGTGATAGTAAAATTTCTCTGAAAAGGGGCATGTCAGCTCAAGGTCACTGTAGAGGGCACTTAAGTTAGGAACTCAAATCTGTTTTTCTGTATTTTTCAGATGGTTTTGTATGTTTTTGAGAAGCAATGCTCTAGTAATACCTTTTTGAAAGGTAGATTTAAGTCAGGAATCACAGGGGTAGCAATGACATCTCAGTCTGTGTACTTTCTAAAACATTGGTTCACAAGTGATCAATACAGACCAGGCACCACACCTTTTACCCAGGAGAAGAGTTTGTGTGAGCTAGAGGCTAGACCTTACATGTTATATCCAACATTGAAGAATAAAGGCTACCCTCTAAAGATTCTTTTAAAGAGGACTAGAGGGTTGCTCAATAAAGAAAAATCCCTTTTTGGAATTTCAGCATTTGGAGTATTCCAAATGATTCTGTAGTCTTGTAAGCCCACTTGGTCTATGTTTTTCCCCGCTGTCTTTTTTCTGTGCATTCAGTCTATTCTGTTGTGTTTTTCTGTTTTGTGTTTTCTCCTTGTGTTGCTGTTTGTTGGTAGCCAGTAGCATGGCCAAATCTTCCTGTTGCTTCTGGATTTGCAGCATAAACTCAGTGTGCAGGTTAGTGTTTACACTGGCCTTTACCCACTGTAGGGAGCTGATGAAGTCAGTGGGGAAGTTGTGATAGAGAAGTCACTATTATACATGTTACTGTTGATGGTTCCTGAACAGGTGTGAGACTGGCACTGTTCATACTGCATTCATGTTTATTTTGGTTTTTTGTCCATGTTTGGTTTTTGTTTCATGGTCTGGTGTTCTCAGTTTTGTCTTCCCTTCTCTGGAAGTTTATGACTTAATGAAGAAGTATTAACCTTGCTTTACTTTTTCTTAACCATGAGAATGGAGATTTCTCGATTCTTATCAGACATATGTTATCCAATATTGACTGCAACATGGACTGGATACTACACACAATACTACTGGCACTCGTGTAGTTTTGAAAGGAGTGGTCAGAATTGGTGCACCAATTCCTTGGCACAAATATTGTAGATCAATGTTTGAATGAAAGAGGGAAGAATGCGCAGCTGCTTGCATGGTTCTTATAGAAATGTGTGTTTTCATGGAATGTGGATATTTTCTGTTCAGCTGATACACATGTTACTGCAGCTGGCATGTCATTGGTTGGGTACTGTCAGGATTAATAAACCAGCATTTTTATACTGTTATTAAGAAATCAGAGAGTTCAAGCTTCAGCCCTGAAGGAGTGAGGAGGTGACTTCAGGGCTAAACAAAACAGACAATGCATGAAAGGATGGAACTTCCAAAATTGACATGTATTGTTGACAATAAGAAGTCTCATAGTTAAAGATGATGTATGTAGTTAGCAAAAAGTTTTCTGTGAAGAAAAGAATCAGGAAATGGTGTATGGTGTTGCATTGTTTATGTTTGTATGAGTACTGTCCATATCTGCAAGCTTACCAATTGAGGACAACAATAAGACCTGAGCTGTTATTGGATGTTCAGATGTTTGATATATGCCTTGGAATAATGTTTTGCCCCTTATGGCCAGTTCAAACCAGCAACCAGCATGCTTAAAAATAGGAAATATTCAATGAAGTTCCCAAAAAACAACCGCAATTGCTTGTAAGATCCGGTGATCATACATTCTCCAAAATGTGGGACCAAATGAAAACTACAAAGTTCCCTCAGTCTTTCTCCCTTACAAAGCAGAGCACAGGGAACCAACGAAAAAGACAAATGTAGTGAATGTATAGTTATCCTTGGTTTTTACAGGTAAAAAATCGCATTGGGTTTTCTGTATGAAATGTATCATCAAAACCAAAAGGAACACACAAGAAGAATTAAGTATGGTGATTACTATGAAAGTTGCTCACAGATAGCATTAGAGCATCATGAAACTTCACCATGAAATACCTATACAAGAATATCAATCAACTTATCCACAGGTTATTCCAGTATGTTGGTGAAATCTGACAATTCAAAAACCAACACATATTATTAGTATATACAAATCATCAATCAGAAACACTTGAGTTTAGAGAGAGACAATTACCAAGGATGAAAACAAATTGAAAAAACCACACAATTGTTTACACAACTATCCTACTCTTGATTTGTCTTTAAACAGGTACCACATAAATTATAACATATGGCACTTCAGTATTTTATCTCCTTTTTCTGGACCTCGTCTTGCCTCTCTTTACAAAGGACACAATTTTTTTGCCCTCTTCTAATTTTCCAACCCCTCCTCCTTTCCACAATGAAGGCAAGATAGAGCTCAATAGCCTTCAACTACATTCACTTCACATAGACTGTTGAGATACATCTTTGTCAAAATCTAAGCTCCTCAGAGCCAACAACATTACACAGTCAATCTCCTCTCCAAAAGATGGGAAAGTGTATCTTGCCTGCAACCTCCCCCCACAAGCTTCCGTAGTCTGCTCCTCTCATGGTCTTCATGCAGGGATAATGCACTACACAAGCTGCTAATGCATTTTTTAATATGGTACTCAACAGACAGGTTCTTTCTGAACCAAACCATAATAGCCTCAGTACAGCAAGTTTCCTCATCTCTGTCTCTTGGTATCTACAAGATCATGTCATTTCAAGGTCTTCATGCAATGAAGAGAAACCAAATGGAAAACAATTTCAACCTAAGCCTGCTGATCCTTTCCATTAGTGGCAGGATCTTTGTACATCTGAACCAGTTCCTTCACCACATGCTTCACACTGCCTTCGTTCTTGAACATCAAATGCCAGTTCATCTCTGTATCATAGAATCCCTGGTTACAGGAACCAATCTGTCAGTTAAGTGCTCATGGTTCCTAACTTGAAAGAACATCCAATTCACCGAACCCTAGGTTATTTTGCCAAATGTCAAATAGGTGCAGGCCAAAAAGACTCAACTCAACAAATGCAAGCAAGCAATAATTTGTATTTGGAGATTGTTGAGAGATCCAAGAGAAAGAGAGAGGAAAAAAATACCATTTCCTCCAGTTCTTCAAGCATGGGATCCCACTCAGTTGCAGTGACCAAGTCATCATGGGTGTCTTGCATATCATTGTTATTTTTCTTCAACAAATCCAAGTTTAGGTTTGTCATTGTAGTAAAGCCCATTGCTTCCAGGTTCGCTAAAACAGCATCCACAGGGCCAGCTTCTGCTGCTGCTGCTGCTTCCAGTTGCTCCCTCTCACTAGAGAGACCTTCAAAGCTGTCCTCAGTGTATGGAAGTGGCATATCTACCATGGAAAAGTTTCCAATCTCACTGCTTTCTATACCAGCATCTTTAATTTCTGTTTCTGCCTGAGTCTTCCTGGCATCATCTGCCTGAGACTCCACCATCAGTGGTGTGGATGACCCTTGACTTATCACCAGGTATTCAACCTTCTCTGTAACTTCCTCAGGATTTGCATCAAAAGTAATAAGATCCTCTTCATTTTGTGGTGACACCACGCTCAAAGCAGTATTTGGTGCACAAACTCCATTTTCAAGTTGTGGCTGGCCAACATTTGCATGGACCTTTGTCTCAGGTGAAACTACTGGTTCTTCATTTGACACTTCAGCTTCAATCTGCTGGACTGCAGATAATTCCTGTCTGGAAATATCCGACAACCCCACCATTTGGAGAAATTTCTCATGTTTTTTAACAACCTGCAAAGCAAGAGAATAAATCTAGTATCTCAGTGTCATTCATCTCCTCTTGGGAATACCATGACAAAGCTGAAAGAATTAAGAGAGTTTCTTAAGAAAAACTTTTGTTGCTTTTAAGTACCTGAATCAGAACCCACACGCAATGTCCAAACTTTAGCCCTGCAGGTGCTGTGAGTTGCCAGTGTGACACATAGTGACCTGGTCTTTCAGGGGCCACAAGATCAACTGATGCTTCTACTTCACCATCTGGAGCCAATCCCTTCTGTGGCAACTGCAATTATACACAAATGCACATCTGATCCTTCAAGTCTAAAATACCCAATTCTGGCATGGGGCAAATATGATATTGAACATTAAGTGCCACAGTCAAAGCAGTATCAAAAGTGCCTTGGACAGCAAAACTACCTTGCAGGGACTATCTGAAAACTTCTAAAATCTATTGCATTGCACATTCCAGGATCAAAACAAAGCACAAAGGAAATCATGAGTAATGAACCAATTACCTTCAGTGTTGCTGTGTATACAGACCCCAATTCATCCCCACCAACATGGACAAGTTGAGTTTGTGGTGGCCATGCACTTGAACCACTGTTTCGTAGACGCCATATCTTGGTGAACTGAGTGCCAGGTGCAAGTTCAGTCCCAACAAACATTGTCACATCCTGCACAAATTGAGCATCCAACTTTCCACCCAACCCAAGCATGCTCCCTCCACAGTGAGCTTCTGGTTTTCCACCATGATAGGGAACACCAGGCCTTCCATGGTGAGGACTCCACATGGAAAAGGCTGGTAGGCTTCCCCTGTAGTACATTGGGTTAGCTGGGCATTGCATCTGCAATAGAATCAACAGAAATAAATCAGCAGCAAGAAAACCATAACTGCTCTTTTCTGCATTTACAACTTCAATGACCTAAGAAGGTGGACTTGAGCATCTAGCCACATTTAGGAGGCCAACAGAACATGGGTAAAGTAACTGTACCATTTGACCACCACACATGGGTAGGTGAGTGTGTTGAGGGTGAAACAGTGGTTGGTCAATTTGATCATAGTATTCAACACACATATTTTCTTGGAAGCAACCTTGACACAAGTCATGTTCCCTGCAAAATGGACAAATTCACAATGCATATCAATATCTGTTGAGTGGGTCGCCATCAGTTGGTAAGACAGCAAGAGGAAAAACACATGGACTGATAATACAAATGCATCGAGAAGCTGTTACATGGACAGACCAGCTCAAGCAGAAACTCTGTTTGGGAGGGAGAGATCCTCACCTTTGGGACTTGTACTGAGATCCAACAATAAGAGACAATGTGTTGCAGATATCACACTGCACACGATTATGAAGCACAGGCTCATGATCATCTTGGGCAATTGCAGCAGATGGGGTGGCTGCAGCAGCACCTTTGTTCCTGGAGACCTTTTCCAAAGGGATAAGGAGCTCAGTCACAGGAGAAGGAGCAGGGGATTCAGGGGCTGCATATGGTTTACTGAACACAGGATTGTAAGGTTTGCTGAACATAGGATTGCTTGAACAAGTCTGTTGGGTGAAGGGAAATGGAGCTAGCAAAGCATGTGTCAGGTTATTCCTGTTGCCTCCATTCGGGATGGCAGAAACCGCCTTGGGCGCATTCTTGATCAGAGGTCCACAACCTTCCAGAACCCAGTGTGCAACATGCTCAGCTGTCTGCTTAGCGGTGTCCGGATCAGAAAACTTCACCGTGGAGTCGTCCACCGTGAATCTCTTCAGCATCGGCGCGTTCTGTGGACGGCCACCATAGTGGTCACCATGGCGCCCATGTGAAGAACCATGAGCAGCGCCAGCGGGATGGAGTCCGTGCTGGTGTTGACCAAAACGCCCATCGAACAGAGTTGCGACCGGCGCCACAGTGACGTGCAAGCGGAGAGGATTCAGGCCTTGATTAACACAAGCATCCTGCAAATCTTGGTCCCCTGTCATCGTCACCACTTCGTTCTCTGTGTCTGTGTACGTAATCACAATGTGACCCGATGATGATGATGGAGGAGGGAGCTTGAAAGTCTGCCGAATCATGTCCTCCAGTTGGAGATAGGACAGATTCGGTCCTCCATTTGACGATGGAGACGCCTGTACTGTGATCCGACGCAGTACGTCGCCATACTTTATCTTCAAATCAGAAAACTTCGCAATAAGAAAAAACAAATTCTCCATACTATGTGATTTCGACAACCAGATCATGAATACATATATAAGCAGCACCAAGAACGAGAAACTCTTTTTCAGTACGACAAGTCTGGGACAGTATTCAGTCCTCTTGACCGAAAGTTTCCAAACAGAACGAAGGTGACGATGTGATCACAGATTCTGTGATCAGAGCCAGCTTTCCATTATGTTTCTTCAGCTAGCACAGCATTGATAAATTGCAAGAGCTCTCAGAGCTGTGAGGCAAACTGCGACTCACCATAAAACCACATCTGTCCCCTTTTTTTTTTCATGAGAACATGTGTTCCTGAAGTTCCTAACATGATTAACCAACAGCACTTGCAGCTCTATAATGGAAAACGACCATCCCCCTAGCAAGAAACAAGGCCATATGTCAATGGTTTTCCATTAGGCTGCTGTGATCACAGCAGCCTAATGGAAAGAGACCCTAAGGACACAACAAGATCGACGCCTTCCGACCAGAACGGACACGACGGTGCTAAGGAAATAACAAGATCGACGCCTTCCGCACAGAACGGACACCATGATGCTAAGGACACAACAAGATGGATGCATTACAAACAGAACGGACACGACGATACTAAGGACACAACAAGATCGACGCCCTCAGACACCTACAACAGAAAAGAAATCAGGTACGACGTTGCGTTTCAGTCGTGGACTACGCATAATAAGAACCAAGACGTCGAAGAAACGGAATACGAGTCTGCGGCCATAGAGAACCAAGACAAGAACCGCATTTCGAGCCAACGCGAGTGCTCTTCCGATGAAGCGGGGAAATGACAACTATCAACAACAAAATCTCTTTACAACAGTGAAGCGAGAACAAAGCACATGTGCTACTTTCCAACAAGTAAAAGCTGATTAATTCTCCACTAACATCAACCTGTGTCCCTGACAGATTCAGAAAATTCCTTTCAGCCAGATAATAAGAGCACAGACACATTATTATACACAAACAAGGAAGTTCCCTCAACTACAACACCCGGTTACGAGAGAGTGAGAGAGAGAGAGCAACTAGACATACCTTTAGCACGAACATCACCATGGCTGCGTACTGCTCCAATTATTGCACTTTTTCCGGAGAAAAATACTTCCAATTTCCTCAGACACAAACGATGAAAACTGTACAACAGCACGTCGAAAGTAACAAGCTTCTCCCTCAACTCAACACAGTACACCGACAAAGGATCTCTGAGAGAGACAGAGACAGAGAAAGGCGTAACAAACAAGGCGCTTCTTCAACTCCAAAAAAGAAGGAAAAAAGCTCCGTTAGACTGATTCACAGACAATCGCGTTCCTGTGAGCCACGAACTGCTGCAGGATCTTCAAAGCGTCCCCCGGAAACCAAACCGAAAACCGCCAGGGAAAAAACCAGGAAACCAAATATTAGAGTGAAATTGTGAGCGCGAAGGAGAAGAAAAAGAAGATTTCAACGCAGAAAATCAATCTGGGACCAGCAACAACGGGCTTGTACAAAAGAAGAGCGAGCTCCTCTGCGAGCTTTGCTTCTCGAAAAGACAGATCGATCGATTTGCACCAAAGGAAACCTGCTTTCGTGCGTTCCTGTGAGCCGCACTGAAAGCGAAGAAGGGAAAGAAAAGAAATGAAATGACTGCAAAGCTCAGACAGCCGGCTTTTATATGGGTACCTCCACGGACAGCTCTGTACTCCGGGCAGATGAAATTTGTGAACAGGTTTTCTGTCTCTTTTCTTTGTCCCTTTTTTTTTGGGGCATTTTCTTTTTTCTTGTGGGGGATTGGGGGAGAGGGGAAGGGGGAGGAGAGAGGGCTATGATGTTTTACACTAGAGAACAGGCTGTTGATGGTGGATTCTGCCAGGTAGCGATGTACAGCTTGGAATGTGCACACCTGGTAGAATCCGCCATCTCCAGCCCGCTGTAATGCAGGAACCACTGTTGAAACACTCGAGACTGCGAGGTGAACATTACAAAATGCACTAAATCAGCATGCTGGGTCGATTCTGCAGCAATGAAGAGTTGAGAAAAGGGTGGAATCAACAAGCCCTGACTTTATTATACATAATGTACTAGGTCAGTGAGAGGGTGGTGGTTACATACATAACCATTATATTACATAATGTACTAGATCAGTGAGAGGGTGGTGGTTACTGGCATAACCATCCCTCATGAGAATCAAGATGCCCTCTTTACATCCATGCAGAGAGTAGTTACGACATTTTCATCCAAGCAACAAAGGATTACCCAATCATTGGGTCAAGGATAGCCTAGGGTGATACTGTGACTGTACAACAGGTTACCCTAATAGTGTGAACACAACAGAGTTTTATTGTTGTCATTAGCCGTCACCTTTTTGCATTCTTGTGGTGGGAATATGTGCATCACTGCTGCAAGGAATGCATGGGTAGGCAACTTTGTTTGTTTGTGTGTTATGGAGGATAGGAGCTACGCCAAGCAATGGATGGTGGAGGAAGCAATTGCATTGAAGAAGGTTTGCGGAATGGATAGAGGAAGGTAAGCATAAGAAGCAGTATGAAGGAGAAAGGCAGCAGGTTCTTTCGCGTATGCAATTCTCTTGTTGTTGTAATTTTTAGACTATTAAGCTAGTTGTTGATGAACTTTGCTGCACCAATGACTTAGCAGAATAGTTATGTAAATCAATGTAAGGATAGATATGAGGGGTTGATGTTGAAGGATGATGAAGAACTGAGGGGTCCGAACTGTAGAACTACGAGGCATATAGAAGTCAAGGAGCATATGAGAATGGGGAGTTTATGTTGTAGTACCTTAGATCTATTTTGTAGATAGTTGTTAGAGCGAATGCCAGAAACCTCAAAGGGGTGTCCTTAGGGTGGGCAAAATGAGACAAACAAGTTCAAGAGTGAAAAAGGAAACTTGAAGAGAAGAATTTGTCATTCATTCTTACATAAGTATCTATCCCATTGAGTGGTTTTAGACGAGCCTGGTACCTTTTGCTCAAAGTCAAATCCTTTAGAAGCATTTAGATCCAAAGATCTTTAGGTTTTCAGGTTTTCAGAATAGAGAAATGGAGGTACACTACATTGTTACATTTAGTGGGAAAATGGTTAGCAACTCATATGGACTAAGTGAACCTTAAAAGTTTTGACCTCAAAAGCCATACCTCGAATAGATTCTTGTTGTTTTAGTAGTATGAATTGTTGTTAGGTAGCCTATGGTACGTTGTCCATAATGTAATGTGTGTTGTAAGCACACACAGATGTACCAGAATTCCAAGGCTACGTGGGCAATAGTGGGTTCTATCAGAATCAGTAAACATCAGTAGTAGATCTCCTTGCTTGTGGCATTTACAAATGAAAAATGGGATTAGTTGTAAGATTATGGAGAATCACACTCTGTTAAATGTTTTTATATGCCATTGTGTTTATTATTTTCATCTCTTTTTTTTTGGTTACGATACCTTGTGCTACTAGTAGGTTGTTATGGGTTAATATAATTGGCTACCCTCAACATCAAGATTCTCATGGGGGATGGTTATGGTCATTCAAAGGACCTGGCCAAGTGGGTGCCCACAAGCTGGGTGGGTGGTTGATGGCCATTATCTGCTTGGGTGGCAGTGAACTGGGTTTGACCCATGGCCTATCTCTACTTGGGTGGCCATGAGCCAAATCTTACCAATGGCCATCATCCACTTGGGTGAGTGGACGTGAGTTTTGTTTGCAAATGTAAAGCAAAACTAATGTGTCATGTGCAATGTTATTTTTGTAACAAAATTTAGTCACTTGGTGACCAAAAAAAATTCCTAGCAAATGGCCATAAGGATTTTGAGTTGTAAGATCTAAAAAATTTGTCATAATGTCACGATGCGAGTGAGTAAAGTAGCCATCATAGTGACCAATGATCTTGATTATGTGTTGACCACACTAACCAACCCCTTTTGTTGGATGTCAAAATATGATGTGCAATGGGTTTTCATCATGACTTCATTCCCTCAATTGTGGTTCTCATCATTGGCATTGATGAAAGCTTGAGAACAAACTTCATGATCATTATCAATTTGAGATTTTAAAGGTTTAATTTTGTAATAGGATGAGATCTTGTTTTTATTTCGTGATAGATTTAGTTTCAAATGCTTGAAGTGGGTAACCTACATTGGCAACAAGTGCAGTAAAAAAACTACAATGTTGAAAAATGCAATGAAGGAATGTCACAAGGGCAAAATTCTCTTGTTTCTAAAGGTAAGCCTCTAAAGTTCACAAATGCAAAATATCTTCTAGTTCCTATCTTGATTACATCATTTTGTGAAGTCACATTCAAGATTATATGATTTTTGTTGTCTATGACTTCTTTGATATCCAAAGTGGTGCAATGGCAAAATATTGGCATATTTTTGCTTTTGAAAGTACAAATGAACTTGGATTTCTTTTTAATTGCAATCAATAGCTTAAAAATATGTTTATGGGTTCTTGAATGTCAATGCATCAAAGATTGGAATGTCACAAGTTGCAACAATATGAATTTCTAAAATGCAACTTGAATTGTAATCATTAACTAAGTTCTCCATTGATCTCAATGTTCACTAGTTTTTTTACTTAAATGTCCAAGTTTTCTTTCTAAGTTTGATGCCACTTGTTTGCGAATCATGAATGTTATGAAGTTGTACATGTTCTTTGAAACCTAAGTCTTTTGTAGGTTGTGTGTTGTGTGACCTGTGTGTTGTGTTAAACTTAAATGTTTCTGTTTATCATGCATATTTGAATCATTTTAATGTTTTGTCTCTCAACTACATGGTGCCATTTGAAGTTTTGACAAACTTTAAATTCAATCTATTTCTCAAGTCTTTTATAACCATTGATCTTCATAGCAATGCAAATGTCAATTTTAATCCAAATGCAACAAAACTGACTTTGTCACCCAATATGATCATGGATCTTATTGGATTTATTTCTATGGGTAGAGCATTTCAAAAGGGAAAATGAAAGGGTTTGTGAGGAAATTGTTGCATGCCCTTTTGTTGAATTTATAGAAGCCATAGTTAATGAACCCAAAAAAAAAAAGTTCAAAAAGTCAAAGCAGGAAATTAATAAAGTTTACCAAAATAGATTGCTACAAGGTTTATTTGATCTAAACTTGCTTGTGGGGAAATGACAAGATGAAGATGGTGAGGTGCAATGTTTGGTCTAAGACTAGGGAAAAGATAAATTATTAATTCCAAAGTTTCATTCTTTCATCAAGCATTTAAGCTTTAAAAAATGCAATGTTGCCAAACTTGGAGTGGTTATTGGTGCATATTAGGTGAACCCTAACAATGCACATGTGAAGAATGATAAATCATATATTTTCACAAGGCATGACATGGTCATTGATCTAGTTGAAAAGGTAAAGGAAAAAAAAAAGAAATATGTGCAATTTGTTGCCATATGGCATTTGTTAAAAGGACATCCAATGATTGATTTTGAATACTTCAAGATACTTTGAAGTTTCTGAAAATTCACAACTGCTCACATAAGCATTGATTTGAATTTACACATTGGATGATGTTGAAACAATGCACAACATTATGCTGGAAACCATTGGAATTGTGGTTCAAAAAACAACATACATTTTGGTGAATTATGACAAAGTTACCACCATTGATAATTAAAATTGGTTGAATGTGCATGTGTATGTGATAGAAAATTGGGAAAAGATCCCAATTTTGCTCAACTTGCAAAGGTTAGAAATTGCTACCACCTCTAACAATTTGACCTTGTTGATTAGTGATTTCTTACACAAGAATTGTTGAATTTTACTAATGCGATTTTTCCCCATATTAATTAGCTTTAAAGGCAAAGATTGCATTTTTAGGGCACATGGCAACCCTACAAGCACACTTTGGGTAGCACAGATCTTTAGGGAACCCTAGCACCATGATTAGGCCATTAATAAACCATATTTTTCTTGACCAATAATCTTGTTTTTTTCAAATTGACAATGCAAAACCATTGCCAAGGTATGATGGCACCTCCACATGATTAGAACCCAACAATGCATTTGTGGGAAAGGTTTGGTTCTACTGGAATTGTAAATAATCACCTTTCAAAGTTGTTCAAGTTGGTCAAGATTTGCATGGTTATGATATTGGGTAGTGTGAAGGATGAATGCACATTGTTGAATATTGCTTTCATGAAGACCAAGTTGTGGAATCACTTCATGATTCACCTTGACCTAGTTGTTTGGATGTATGCCTATGATTTCTATAATTATGGTACTTTTTACGTAACAATGAAAGATTGGCAAGATAACCAAATGCCTTATGGGGTGCACAACTAGCTTTGAAATGGATTTATGTGCTATTATTACACCTTGTATATGGGCTATTGCCAATTCTTACTATTGTTGGTTTCATACCAACATTGTACCAAGCAACAATGAAGAAAAATGATTTTCATATAGCGACATTTTAGTTCCTACATTTTATTTCTATTATGGGCTTGTAGGAATTAGATAACATCTACTGATCTCAAATTATCAATGGTGGTAACATTGTTGTCACTCATCAAATGTTCCTACAAGTTTATGCCTATCACTCATCAAATGTGCTTGCAAGTTAATTTCTATTTAGTTGTAATTGTTTTGTTTATTAATGCGGGGTTGGTTACAAGTAATGCTTGGGTTGTAATGAATAAAGTCTTTGAAAGGATTCGGGTTCAATTCCTTCTCAAATATATATTTTTTGTAGGTTATTGTGCAAATAATCAAAAACATTTTTTTCAATGCAAGGGACTCCAACTTGCCATAAAATTGGCAAGCATTTTGGACCTTCAATTTAGATCAATCTTTAAACACTATTATTTTTGGTTTTTTTTGTGCAATCAAATTGTAAAAAGAACAATACATAAGGTTTGATTTTGCATAAGTTGTCAATGAATGAGGCTTTGAATTGAACAACTTGTATGCACGTGTTTCCTTTTTGTTTGTTTCAAGTTATTTGGATTTCCATGGGGTATTTTGACCAAATGGAAGTGTAAGTTCAACATTTTCCACCTATGGCACAAGGTTATCCACCATTTGGAATTTCATGCATTACATGAGATGCATGTACATGTGTGCATCTCCATATAGTTAAAAAACCTCACGTATTGATATGTAAAGTTTCAAATTCATAAGAAAAATTTCATTATATCCTTGTAATCATTAAAAGATCCTTTTTTTCACCCAAAGTTAATGGACAATAATGGTATGTTTTGAACTTCATCCACATTGCTATTGATCATTTTCACTTCTATGCCAAGGTAGCAAATGAGGATTCTATTTTATTTTTGTTTTGAATGATTTAGTGATTTGTTTTATGGTTGTTTTGGACATATTCTTAATAAATGTAATGAGGAGTCTCAAGCTAAGTTAACATAGGTGAAGTCAAATTGTTTTTTCATGATAGAAGTCATTTAAAGTAAAAGTATTATAATAGTGAGTTGACATTTTGCGAAATACACATAAACATAAAAACCTATGGAAAATCTTTGAACATATTGATATGTTTGACTTCCAAGGAAAGTTTTCTTGTAGTTTAAACTCCAACTTTTCCCAACCTTGGACTAGAGAAATGTCAAGTCTGTATCACACCTTTGTCTATTGCAAAGTTTATAACTTTTAAGTTTTCAAGACATGTGTAAGAACATCTTGTACACTTGAATTTCTTCATAAGAAATGTACAAGTGCAGATGATTTTTAATTGGTTCAATATTATATGTAAATGGGATACTACTTTTACATATTTCTCATGCTTTTTAGTTTAGAAAAAAATTGTTAATTGTGTAAGGTATTGGTGTTATTACTCAACATTTATTAATTTAGGTTATAGATAATGATTTTAGCAAGTAGGAGAAATATTGCCATGAAATTAGCTTCAATATTCCTCATGGCCTTGTGTTGCCATAAAATGCAAGTGCTTTAAACACATCTATTTTCCCAATTCCACAAAATAAAACTTAGGCTACAAGAAAACTAGCTATGGATCTAAGGAAATGAATACACTTGTTATAAGGAAAACTAATAAATGTAATTTTTGAAATTTTTTTGGGTACTATTATGTAATTTTTTTGTACTATAAAATAGATTATTAGTATTTTGCACTATAGGAGTTAACACAACAAAATGTTGTATTGTCTCTTTTATTTATTTTGTTTATGTGAACATTTTGGATTTGTTGGTTTAGTATGAATTAATGGAAATAATGAATGGAAATGAAAAGGTCAAGTTGGATGTAAAGTTGGCTTCTTTTCATACATGAAAGGTTTTGCCTCAATGAGACAACCATTCATAGTGATTACTCTCCAATATTGGAATATATTAATTAAGGTTTGTAATAAAAGAAATTCTTATAGGAGATTCAAGAATGTCTTTTTTGGTCTAACATGCCCTATCATGCATTTTTAGGCCAAAAGTGTAATAACAGAGAAGTGCACAAAATTGTGGGCATTAAAGACATTCTTGACATTTAAGAACACTTTTGATGATGTCTTTAAAAAATTACAATTTTATAGTCTTAAAGATGATTAGTGTCATTTAGAATTTTTGGATGAAAGAAGGTATGTGTGGCATGCCTCACAAATTGACAACTTTGTGTGCTTTTAGGTGACACCTATCCAAAACTTTCCATAAAATTAAAACTAATGACACTTCTTCAAACCATATGGGTGTAATCATACTAACATGTACCATTAACAATCGTAACCACTACTTAAAAGTTGCATCAAAGCAGCTTAAAAGTAGTTTTGACACTAAAAACATAATTTCAAAATATTTTTTAATGGCATATTTTGGGATGTTTAATATATACATTAAGAAAACTGATTATTAAGAAAACTTTAAAGTTTTTTAATGTTTTTTTAAAACGCATTTAAAATATTTTAAGAATAAAGGAGTGGTCTAAGGGGGCACGTGTGGCTCCTAATAATGTGGTTGGACCTATATGTTGATGACTATAATTAAGTTGATTATGTTGTGACATGTTGCAAACTTTTTTAATGTTGCCCCTATGATATGTAGGTAAGATTCAACATGTCAATGTTTTATGAGCACAATGGTTTGGGAGGTCCATAACATTAAAATTTAAACTCATAGGTACTGTTGCTAACATATTCTAATTTTTTCCTTGTGTATTGTTGAATTTTCAAAAGGAAGAATCCAAAATATTTTAGCAAGCATTTAACAATGCCCTATTATTTTCAACTTTTACATTAATCATCTTAGAACAACTTGAGAATTGTTGTTTCAACTATGTTCATTTTTAAAAAGATGTGTGGGACACATTCAAACTAATAGGATCAAAAAGACATGTAACCAATGCTTAATTTCTCATATTTTAGTGTTAAAAATATATTAATGTTGTAAACTTCTTTAATGTGTTTATATAATGATGTTTCAAATATATATTATGGAAACATGTGGAATGATTTGAAATGAATTTAATGAGTATAGATTATTCAAAATCATTCCTAAAGTGTTGTAACCAATAATTTTTGTTGCTTAATGGACTCTTAAATGATTCCTAAATGATCGGAGAATGAATTTTTTTTTAAAAGAATTTTTTAACACATCTTTACATGATAGTTTAATGCAATATCCTTTTGGGTCACAAGATTTTTTTAATTATTTTTTCTAGTTTATAAATGGAATATTCTTCTATTACTTTGGGAATATTTTGAATATAAACAATCACTAAAGGTGCACCATTGATTCCAATTAACATGAATGTACTTTGTGACCAATTTGAAGAATGAATGGATTTGCGAAAATCTAATTTTTTTTGGTCCTAATGAAAGATCAAGAAAACTTAGGTCATTTGTATCTATTGTTCAAAAAACAAACCTATTTCACACTTGTATTTGAAATGTAGGGTTCTTTCTAAAGTTAATTATTTAAAAAAATTCTCTTAATTTGTTTTAAGACCTTCACAAACAAGCATAAAACTAAAGTGATCAATGTTTAGTCTATTGTTGTCAATCATTAAGAACACTCTTGAAATTGTTGAATCCTAAATTGAACAGATATTGTTGTTAGTTTCTTATTTGTTGTAATAAGTGGTAGTTCAAACCTTGATTTATGTCACTCTCTTTTCAACATTTATGAATAGATGCAAAATTTCTTGCTAGTTGTCAACCATAGTTGATTAATTTGGTTGGATGTGTGGCTTGTTTTTTTTGTTACAAACTTATGTTAATCTTCTTTATCATTCACAAGAAAAACTTGATTTGATGAAGTTTAATTGCACATATATATGTTTTCAAACAAAAAACAAAAAACAAGGATATAAATTTTGTATAATGATTTAAGTGTTTTTTCTGGTGTATGCTTATGAAATAAAGCAAACATAGATCAATAACTCTTCACATTCAATAGGCACAAAACCTCTCATGCTGAAACATTTGTTGTCACAATGCTACATTGTTCAAAATCCAATAGTTGGTCAAACTTAAATATTGAAAAAATAATTTACCACTCAAACATACAACACTTAAAAATTGTTGTCAACCAGTTATGAACATATACAAATTATGATAGTGACATCTAAAAAAACATGTTTTCTATGTAACCAATTGGATCCACTTGCTCCAAAAATAAAAGCCACCTTGACATATAAGCACTCACAATTTTGTAACCAACCAACCTACTTCACGAATTTGGGGAAAAAATACTCTAATATAAATAAATACAACACATCGGACACAACTCATACAACTTATGGCACATTTTGTAATTCATTACCTTACATGAACGATTATTTTATTTCATAAATTTGATAAGTTGTTCTTGGCATTATTGTAGTTATTCATAGAGTCTAAAAACCATTTAGATCCCTTGAATGAAAGTTTTAAAACTACAAATTAATTGCACACAAATGCTTGCACCTTATACCAAAGCCAATCAAATATCTCAGAGCACTAATCAAATGGCCACATGTGAATTAATTTTAATCGTCCAAAATTTAAGGTTTAAATGAAAGTACGATAACCAATTTCATCCAAGGTTTGGCCAAGGAGTTTTATTTGTGATCTGTGTGTAGGTTCAATTTTTTTGAACCATGTAAATATTAAATCATTAAGCGGGATTTATTGAAATTATGTGGAAAATAATAGATAAGATGTGTGATATCCAGAAAGGGTTAACGATATATTTTTGTGGTTAGTAACTTAGTAATAACTATATGCATATTACAAAATGTTTGATAATTTTATCAATAATTGGTAGTATGTTAGACTTCAATGTGGTAAGGAATAGAATAATGTGAATTGTACTATAATACATGGGCAGCTTGAACACACATGTTTGTTGAATAATTAATTGATTAAAAATATTCTGTTTTGAAAAATAGAATATTCTTAAATATTTCAAAAGATTATTTATTTTTAGTCAAAAAAACAATTTCTTAGAAAAACAATTTGTGAAAATTTCAACATTTCTACAAATAACATAATTAGTGTCAAAGCTGTCAAGGTACTATAGTATTACTATTCCTAGAAGTAACCAAATAATTCAAAATGATCATGGATGGATTCATGTTGTTGGCTGGCAAGAAGACTTGGACAAACTTTGGCATACTTGCCCAAAAGATGTCATTGGTCCCACATACGTGTGAGCTATGCAAAACATGGCACATTCATTTGCTTGTGCATCTTTTGAGCAAGGCATGCACAATACACAATTTCATGGATTGTGTGTTGTACCACACACCCCAACACACATACACCCAAAAAGAAACGAATTTGGAAATCATAAGTTACCCTACTACCTTGGTAGCTTTGACACTAATTATATTATTTTCAGAATTGTTGAATTTTTAAAAAAAAATTCCAAATAAAAAAAAAATTGTGAAGGAAAATATTGAACCTTCAAGAATATTTTTTTTCAAAATAAAAATTTCAAAATAAATTAATTATTCAACAAACATGTGTTGAACTTGCCAAGGTACTATGGTACACACCAATGTGAGGCAGGTACCCATTTGTTTTTTGTAAAGTATGATGGGTTGAGGACTTTGTTGGCCTTGCCTACCAAGGCAAGGATATTGTGTTTAGATTGGTTATGGAGTATAGTAGCTTGAGGGATTTTGGCCCCTAGGTAATAATAATAATAGGTCTATTTTTATATGAGGATCTTTGAAAGATGATATATTTTGGCTTGTGTTGAAACTTGAGATTAGTTACAGAGTTATAATATCTTGAAGGATTTTGGTTTCTTTTAGAGGATTTTTGGAAGATTATATTTTGGCATGATGAAATATTTGAGTTTCCATAATTCTTCTTTTGCCTTAAGATACCCTTTTAAATGGGCCTTTTCCAGTGTCTAGCCAAGATGGGTAGAGTGTTAATTGTTTCTCCAGCCCCACCCATAAAACATAAAAAATTGGACAATACAAGCCGGGAGACTATCTAAATGCCACCATCTGGGCCAATTCTTATTATGATTAGCCAATCAGGAGCAGTAATTTTCTTGTTTTGGGCCCCCATGAAGACCCTCGTAGGCTACCACGTTACAAATATATACAAGCTCAAACCCATTTTCAGACTATTTGAGTACAAAGTGAATAAAATGTGGTGAAGATCTGGATAGCTAGTCTGGACATCTGGACTTGATGCCAAACTGACCAAAAGCAAACTGAACTGAGTGGATGGTGAAACCCTGGCAAACTTCATCCAATAAGGGCCGTGTCACACTGTGGCCTTGCCATTTACATTAAAAAGTATCTTAAGACAAAAAAAGAATCATGGAAATCTTCTAAAAGAAACCAAAATTCTTCAAGATATCATAACTCTATTATAATTAATCTCAAGTTTCAACAGGAGCCAAAATATCATCTTTCAAAAATCGTCATATAAAAATAGACCTACCACTACCTAGCGGCCAAAATCCCTTAAGTTACTATACTCTATAATGAATCTAAACATAATATCAAGGCAAGGCCAACAATGCACCCAGCAAAGGACGGAAAAGAAGGAACAAAGAGAGAACTCCATTATCGAAGAAGGCTTTAGAATTGTAGAGAAATATTAGTGCATGAGCGGTGAGCTATGAGCAATGGGCATTGAACCAAATATTCCAAATCAAAAGAAGTAATTTTAAGTTGTACAAGGACGAATGGTAGATGAATGTAGATGAATGTAGATGAATGATGAATGAGACATTAATGAAAAATATCTTGGGTTTCTTCTTTCCATTTTGATTCCCTTAGGAAATTTTTTTTTAAATGATAAAACATGATGTTCCTAATACATAGAACATTATTTTTTTTTCAAAAAAAGATAAGCAAACAAAAGACATGTTGAAAATCTAAAACATTCAACAAAGTTGAAATCAAGAATATGGATATAGGAAAGCAAAGGATGAACTTCATGTTTCCAAGAAAATGAAATGATATCATCAAACACCATCTAGTGGATGAATCATCACCATCTACTTATGCCTATTGGTCCTCCTCCATATGGATCACATCACATGATTTAGAAGCCTTTAAGTCCAAAAAAACCTTAGCAACATGCAAAAATCTCTTTTGTTTTTTGGAAGATATGGTATTGATAAGAATCATTTTAAATTCCAACTCAATCGATTGCATAGCCTCCCTTTCAACCTAGGTGGGAGGTATGGAGAAGGTGGCAAGCTCCTTGGTATGTTGTCAATGATGGATCTCAACCTTAGGCTACATCATGTCCAACAAATAACATCTCAAAAATCATACAAAGATAAGAATGGAAAAATATTACAAATGTAATATTGAATTGTAAAATGTAGAGGCTTCCACTTATGTTCTATGACATTGATGGAAGTTGGAACTTGTGAATTTTGCAAGAGGTGGATCATCATTGTCATCATCTCCATCAACATGATCATGCACTTCTGCAAGCATGGGTTGCTTGGACTTTTGTAGTGCAAATAGATGTTGTTGCCAAAGTTCCACATCACCTTCCAAACCAAAAACATGTCGCCCATACTCCATAGCAGCAAGGAAAGTAGAACCTTAAAAAAAAAAAAATCAAATTTGAAAAGATATAATGATATGTTGCATGTATGTGATTATGAACTAAGGTCAAGAGTCATACCCATCCCCATAGTAACATCAATAACACATGAGTTAAGTGGTGAACAAGTCTTTAGGATGACTTGCATGAAAGCAAGAATATGATCTTGTGCTCTTCACCATGCTTGAGATGAGGATCGCTTTGGAAACATATCATCCTTGACGTTATTGTAGAGCACATCAGTTTTGTATGGTTCTACAAGTAAATCAATTTGCCTACCTACATCAAAGAATTTGAACTTTGATGTTTGCTTAACATAGACAAAAACATTGAACACCAAGCTTTATAAAAGTCAAATAACATATTAGATTCAAATATCACTTGAACAAAATCAAGCAAAATGAAAACATGTTATGATCACTTGGAGGTTAAAAATTTCTCACTTTTCTAGTTTTGGTGTGCAATGGAATGGAATTGATGCAATATTTATCTATTTTTCAGTTCAAACCTATAACTTCTTTTGGCACAAGCTCCCACTTGCCCCACAAAATTTGCATTTGCTCCTTGAATGAAGACCATGCATCCCTTGTTTTCAAGAAAGGAATCAACAAGGCCAAATGTGTAATTCCAGTATTTAGGCTTGAAAACATTCCATTTCAAAATGCTTTAGGCATCTAAACAACCAATATCAAGGTTGCCATTAAGGCAATCAACAAAATCATGTCAATTACATAGCTTTGCCTCTTCCCATTGACAAGATTTGAATGCCCATTAAAGACCTACATATTGAAAAACTTACATTAACATAACATCTAACAAGGAATGACAATAAGGAATATTGTGAGCATAAAAATCGTACTAAAATTACCTTGGTAAGAAAAGAACATAGTTATTTTAGAGGTGGTGAAAGGATGTTTTTCTCCTAATTTGTATCATCAAACATATTGATGAAATGGATAGGCATAACCTTCATATCAAAGGTGGATCTTCTATCATGGGATATAAGTGGGAGAAAAGCATATGGGTGATCTTATGCTTACATGCCAACATGAGGTATGGGTGGTGGTTGGCCCATATGTGGAAGGCCGATTGGTGAAGGTGGAACAAAAGTAATTAGATCTTCCAAAGGTTTCAAAGTAGCGTTGTTTGCTACTTTGTTTCTTTTCTTCCCACCTTTGGCCTTAGGCTTTGTAGCTTGAAAAACCACATCAACTTGTTCATCTACAATGTGGGCTACTTGTTTGGAATCATGAAATCAAACAATGGATAAATCAATTTGAGTTTTAGCAAGCAATTGCAATGCAAAAGCTTAACAAATTCAATACAACTCCAACTCAAAATGAAGAATAACTCCTTTGGGAAGGTCCATATGCCAACATCCTCCACCTAAATGGGCATGAACATAATTTAAGATTATGGAAGGCCAGGTGTACATGAAAGCACGGGATGAAAGTTTCCATGCCATAAAAAAGGGGGATCTTTCTTCACACAACCTTAAAACATGAGAACAAAATTTGATGTATCTACAAAAGGACAAAAAAGGAAAAAACCACTTAGTGTACAAAGAATGTTTTTATATTTTACATGTTAATGGAAACAATGAATAATTGAAACAAAGTACATTAACCTAAAGATGGTTTGTTTTGTGGCTTTTGCACTTCTTGGTTTATCATCCCACTCATTACCACAATAAGGAGGGTTTTCTTCATCATTGAACTCTCAAAAAAATGCATTTTGAAAATGGGCAAGTCTCCACTTGTCAATGTATTCTCCCATGGTCTTTGATGCAATTTTCTATAGCAATGTGATGGTCATCATGAACTTCATGATAAAAATGAAGTTGGTCAATACAAGCTTTTTGAAGTTGCACATTCAATAAACAATTTCCTAAGTTGGAAAGTTCAAGAAACCAACAATGAAAAGGAAATGTTATTTAAAAAAAAATCAACACTAGTAAAAAACCCCCCTTTTTCAACCAATCCTTTTTTACTACATGTCATTTTCAACTACATTTTTAACTACAAATTTTTAAATATTAAAACAAAATTGAGGCTCCCAACTAAGTTGAACCATCTATTCTTTTGGTGGATAATTGAAAGTAATTCTCAACTAAAGGGTTTACAATTGAATTATAGTTGAAACATCGATTAGGAAAATGAGATAGCCTATAGTCGTGCCTCCCAAGGTGGTGTGTTGACTTATTAAGTCTTGTGCTCAATTATTTTGGTGAGTCACAAAACATAAAATGGATGATAAATGCATGTTGGATGGATGAAATGTAGTTCAAGTGATTAATGTATTTATTACAACTTTGATTTCACTATTTTTCAACTATATTATACAATTACAAGTGAACTTTGCAAAGAATGCATAAATTAATCATAAATTGATACAATAATTAATTTTTATTCATGAATTAAAAATATTAATTAATTGAAAAATGCAATAATCGTTAATTAATTTGAAATTATTTGATCAATATATTAACAAGTCAATAAGTTTATAAATTAATATTTAATATTTATCAATGAATGATTTTTCAATAATTTATTAACTATTAATTATTGTAAAATAATTATTTATTATAAAATTAATTAGATAAAGTGAATTTTTGACTCATTATTTAGATAATTATTATCTAATTATTCCTTTTTTAATCATTCTGAAATATCTCATTAGTTTTGAATTTCTCAATAATTTTATTTAACCATTTAATTGAGAGTTATGGTTACTAATTAATGATTATCAATTAGTGCATATTTAATTAGCCAATGAATAATAAATTAAATTTCTTTACAAGTTAAATTGTCTAGTTAATATTAATGATTAATTAAAATTGACTGAGTATTTACTTAATGAATTAATAAAATTCGTTATATATAAATTTTTTGTAGAAAACACAAATTATTAATTTAATTATTAATTTATTAATATATATTAATCAAGAGTTATGGTTATTTAAAATTTTATGGTTATAAAATTAAAAATAATTAACGGTTCACAAATTAAATTATTTAGTTAGTATTAATTATTAATTTAAAATGATTTAATATCTACAAATTAATTTAATAAGTTAGTAATTTGATCATTTATACTTAATATTTTGGAATTACTAATTAGTTAGTAATTTATTTTATTAAATAGTCAATTTAAAACCTAATTATTTGTTATTTTATTACTTGATCATTGGAATTTTAAAGGTTTATTTTTAGAGGTCAAATGAACAGTTTTATTTAAATAATTTAATAAATTAAAAACATGATATTTTATAAGTAATTACCAAATAATTAGATACATTAAAAAACTTTAATGAATAATTTGTGAATTGATTAATTAATTAGATATTAAATAATTATTTCTAGAAATACTAAATACTTATTAATACCTAGTACCTACCTAGCTACTCACTTAATTAATAGTTAGGTATTTAATTAATGTATATTTAGAGTACTAAATAGTTAAGTCTTTAGTAGGTAGTAGGTAGCTACTAATTAAGTAGGTAGCCACTAAGGTTAATGTTTAATTAATTACTAGATACCTACCTACTATTAATAACTAACAATAAAAGTACCTAGTTAGGTAATTAGCACCTACCTTTAAGTACCTACTAACTATTACCTAATATGTATTTTTTAGCTACTACTAACTATAAGTTTCAGGTTACCCTAGGTGCATACCTTATGTGCCACATTAAACATTTAATTAACCTTAGGTGGTTAGCCCTAGTTTGACCACACCTAGGCACCATGTATGTTAAATTAAATTTATAAGTTAACTATTCATTATTCCTTTACGTTAGGATCATATTAGAATATTATTAATTATTATACTTATCAATATACAATTAACCTAGCTTAAAACTAATTACAATAATGTTTGAAAATTAAAATTATTACCTACTATTAGTTATTATAAACTACTAATAAGGTTTAATATTAATAATTATATACCTACCTACCTACTATGTACCTATAGGTACCATACTAGGTATTTACTAAATACTTAGTACCTACCTAGCTACTTACTTAGTTAGTTATTATTTATTAACTAGGTATTTAGTTAATTGGTACTTAGAATACAATGTAACTAAGTACTTGGTTAGTAAGTAACTAGGGTTTAGGGTTAAAATTTAATTTAGTTAGTTACTAGGTACTTGCCTATTAGTTATTAGGTAGCTAGGTAGTTAGTACCTAGCTTTAAGTACCTACTAACTATTACCTAATAGGTACTTACCTAATACATATTAAGTACCCACATAATAGGTATTTTCTAACTATTACTAATTAAATTAAGTCTTTAAGCTACCTGTTTTAAGTATTAAATAGGTATTAGGTGGTCTAAACTTAAGTGCCACTATATTTAGCTTTAAGCCCAACTTAGGTGCCACATACATTACATTAGTTAATAGGCTAATAACTATTAAACCCCTAGGCTATTTTTGTTAAGTTTAAAATAGGTGTTAAATGGTTTAGGTCTTGGTGCCACCTTGTTTAACTTTAGCCCAACATAGGTGCCATGTATGCTACATCAATTAGTTGGTATTAGTTAAGTAAGTAGGTTGTTAGGTTTTAGTAAGTCATTGTGATTAACTTCCAAGTGTTAAAGCTTTTTTTTTTTTGACCCCCCTATTTTGGGGAGCCATAACTTTCTCATTTTTAATCCATTTGTGAAGATTTTTTGTGCTTCAAAAGTGCCAAGAAGAGGGCTTTGATTTCTTTTTGGATGCCATAAATAAATAAGATGATTCTTTTATTTCGTTGAGCTCTGAGTCACTAAGTGATTGTTCACTGATTATTCTACCCTAGCTTACAATTAAAATGTTTATCCCATATTGTTTTCTTTTCATAACAAGTTTTTAAAGTATTTTAAAAGGTGAATTATGAGTGTTGGGAAATCACAAAAACTTTATATTGTTTAATAGCCATTTGGGATAAGCTAATCACAAAAGCTTGACCTTAAAGGCTAAATTTAAAATGAAATAACAAATTATTAAATGAGTGGCATTTGGCCTAGGTCTAGGCTTAACATAATTCCAAACCTAATTAAGCTTGGGCTTAACTTAAGTATGAACTTAGCCTAGGTTTGGGTTTAACTTAAAATTAACCCTAGCCTAGGTGATATGCAACCCTATGTGGGCCACATGCCAACAAACTATTTGTTAGACATTAAGGCCATGTGTCAACAAATTATTGGTTATATTTCGGGGCCACGTGTTAACAAACTATTGGTTAGATTTTTTACCTAACATAGTTGTAACATGATTGAAACATAGTCGAAAACATAGTAAAAACATAATTAGAATATAGTTGAAATTTCAACTCAAATTTTGATGATGTCATGATTTGTCAATGGATGAAGTTCATCTAATGGGAAGTTATAGTTGAAAAAAACTTTCAACTATAATGGTGGAATCATTTCCAACCAAAATGGTCAAAAGTGGCTATTGTTATGGTGTTAACATATGGTTGTCACTTTTGATTGTAATTTCATTTTCGACTTGTACTTTTTTACTCTTGTGGTTAGCAGTTGAAAAAAATAGATTAGAATTGAAAAAAATTAAATTGTGGTTGAAAAGGTCATTTTCAACCATAATTGTAAGTTAGAAATGTAGTTGAAAAAAGGAGGGCGGTTTACTAGTGTAAACCAAATACTTGATTCTACCAAGTTCGTTTGATGCACCAAGGGTCCAAGGCATTCTTGCCTTTGAATGGTCTAGTGGGAAAATTATTTTTCTTCTTTCAAGTATTTGTTACCATTCCATATTTTGAACCATTGGCACTTCTCCTTGGCATCAACTTTCGAAATGGCAACATTATTCAACTGATCTTGTATCATTTCTGGATCAACATTCTTTGAGTAATGGATTTTGATTTCTTGAAAGAATTTAGGACCCAATTCAAGATCAGTAATAAATAAGAGCTTCATAAGGTTATGTTACAAAACTTCTCTAGCTTTTGTAGTAGCATCGGCCATTATTTGTTCTAGCCTAATACATTAAGATTATTTGGGTTTTCAAGTTTGTACAATTTTACATCATCATGTTGGCCAAGTTATAATCTCAAGCTACATGCAATAGAAATGTGAAATGATTAATTGCCAACAACATAATTATTGTGAGTAGAAAGGAAAAAGAAAATTATGTATGAAAAATTTGTACCTTGAACAATATTTCAACAAAGGCTAGTTGTGTCAAAGAATACCAAGTCCAGCCTTCCTCTTTGTTCACTAAGTCTATGTATTGTTTATCCAACAACATGCCCTTAAATTCCTTAAGATCTATCATCCCTATTGTATATTCAACAAACTTTTGGGTAACATGAACATTTTCATTAGACTTGAAGATGGAAAAAAAAATATAAGACATTAAGAAAAACATGGAAGAATAAATAATGACACAAAATTATGAAGTAGAAGAAATGAAGGTAAGAGACCACTTACATATTGACATTATCCATAAGTGTCTTGAAGTGTTTTCTTGTCGTGACATGTAGTGTCGTGACATTTGGTGACGTAAAGGTGTAAATCCATAGTAAACTCTACTGAACAAAAAGACTAAACCAATCAAAGGTAGAAATTAATTAACCAAAAAAAAATGCACGCACATATATATACAATGCACAAAAAGAGGTTGAGATGAAATTCTCATGTATATTTAAATTGAATCGAAAATAAGGAAAGAAAATGTAGTGTATGTAAATGGTGGCTATGTAATAGCCACTGGGAGCACCTAGAAATCCAATTTGAATATGGAAGAAGCTTTCCTTAACAAAGGAATTCTAGAAAAACTAATAAGAGAAGGGAAGATCTTGGCCTTTTATACAATCGTTAACAAAGTTGAAACCCTAAATAAGCTATAACCCTAAAACACCTAATAGCATACAGTAACCTAAGAACGTACATTAACCCTAAGAACATACATTAACCCTAAAAGCATGATTGGCGTGCCCATAACCGACCGTCATGTATGAAGCCATGCATACAGGCATGACATTTTATCCAACATTAAAGACCCATGTGGTTGGACAAGCATGCCATGTTTTCATCATTAGCATGCACTTGATTAATGTAAGGCAACCAAGCTTCAAGTCAATGATTACCATCCCACATGTGGAAAAGCTTACCCTTTAAATGTGAAAGGGTTGGTTTTGTGTCCAAAAATGCTTCAAACTTGTCATTCACAAATCTCTTTGTTGAGCTCCAAAACATCTCTTTTTCAAGTGTGACATTTTCAATTTCACCACGAATGTTTTCTAAAGAAACATTGAAAACTTGGACGATACCCAACATATAACTCCTTCTTCATGTTAGTTATGTCAATCTACAAGGCAAGTTTAACAACTTCCATTGGAACCATTCTGCACAAAAGGATCTCCATGATGCCATCTTCAATGAGGAGGTTTTTAAAAAGAGTATGAACATTATCCACATTTTCACATTGGCAAGCTTGTCAAATGTCAAAAGTGGTTGAAGGGGTTTCATATATGTTTTCCATGACGTTGAACATATCATGGGACTAAATTCTAAAACCACCTTCTTTTGAATTAGGTTCTAGAGGAATGTTTATATGGGGTGGCAATTTTTTAGTATCTTATAAAAATGAAACAAAATTAAAACCAAAATTGAGGAATCACACCCTATGTTTTGCAAATGTGAGGGAAAAACTAGACCATATATAATATTGCAAATGATGCAATATGAACCAAAAATAAGATGGAAAGCTAAAAGAAACTAATCAAATGAAGTTTCACTTGCAAAATTACATCCTAGAAATGATACTCCAAGAAAGTTATGAAAAATAGACCAATTCCAATTTCGCAAGCAAAACTATTAAATGTCTGAAATTACACAGTATAGTTCTGCAAGTCTCGCAAGTGAAACCACCATATTTGCAAAACTATTAGATTGGGTTTTGCTTGTGAAACCATTATGGGATTCAATTTTGCAAGCAAAACACTAAGTCCATAAAACTTCCAAACCCAATTTTGGAAGCAAAACATTAGGTCCACAAAACTTCCAAATCTAGTTTTGCAAGCAAAACATTAGGTCCATAGAATTTCTGGATCAGATTTCACAAGCAAAATATTAAGTCCATAGAATTTCCAAATCCGGTTTTGCAAACAAAACTATTAATCTATCCACAAATTTTTGAAATCTAATGAAATTCATGAAAACAATTTTGCTTACAAATCCATAGTTGAAAAGACATATGCACAAAAAGAAAGGAAAAAAAAAAAGTGCAAGACATAGTACATTCTAGCCAAACACCTTGCAATGCAAATTGGTGCAAATTTACAATGTCTATAAACAAAGGTACCAATAGCAAGTTGTTCTGCTTCTTCTAATAGATTTTCTACAACTGCCTCCCAATTAGTTTCATTGCAAACATTGTTCCTAACGTAATAATCACATTGCAAGTTTTGGCAAGACACATGGCCAACACATGATGATTGTCTAAATGTCAAACCATCACCATTCTTGATGTTTATAGTCTTAACTTTACACTAGGGGTGAATGCCATGTTTCTTGTCCATGCCTTGCATTAAACTCGCCAAGCCACCATAATGTTTTTTTGGTGGCAACTTGAACATGACATCTCCATCAAACTTGGAAGGTAGATATTGCACTATCATCTTGGAGATGACATCATAGTTTAAATGTCGCAATTTGCTTTTAAGAACATTTGCAAATGCCAATTATTTTAAACATTCAACAACATTTGAAATCTCTTGAATGCCAGTGTCTACCATTTGTGAAGGAGTTTGATGTGACATTGATAACATCAAATCGAGATTTGAAACTTTTAGTACATCTTCATTTGTAAAATCATTCAATTCAAGGGTCGTTAGTTTTATTTTGATATTAGCAAATTTTGATGGATCCAATTAGGGCACGTTAAGACTTATCCCTCTTTTATTTAAGAACTTGGTACCTTCCTAGTGACAGGTGCCATTATTTTCCTTATAGGATTCTCCATGGGCTCTAGCAAAATGGCTTGTGTTACTTCCCCCCTAGAATTCAAAACTATTTTTTCAAGGAAAATGGAGCTAATATGAAGTTTGAACTTGGTTGAAAGAGTCAAGTCATGGACAACAATTGTTGTATCTTTCACACATAAGATTAATGGAACTAGCCCATTTTCAAGGAAGATTTCAACATCCATGGTGTTTTAATGGAAAACATGGAACAAAAGAAATTGTGAAAGTGATGGAAGAAGTATTGACCAACAAAAACAAAATAAAATGTGAACACTAATCTACACACATAAAATAAATCTACACAACATTGATCTACACCCACAAAAAAAATTTATACAACATTGATCTTCACATTCAAAAGAAATTTGCAAAACACTTATCCACCCACACATAAATGCATCTATTGGATATGTATATCACACCACCAAAATTAGGTGATGGAAGGAAAAGTCATAAATTGAACCCTTTGTTCAAACATCATTAATTAATAGTTTTTAAAAAAAATTTAATGAAGTTTAAAATTATAAAATGGTGTTCCAAAAAACCATTTTGATGTTAAAGACTTAAAATCATGAGTTTCGGAACTTTGGGTTGTTGAAAAAAGTGCCAAAAAGTGAAATCTAAAAAAAAACATTCAAGACATTAGGATTGTAGCCATCTTTAGTAAGGCAAAAATGTCAAAATTCAAAAGAGATATTTTATTAACCGACAAACAAACAAGATTTGTGATTTGCACATTAATGTGAAATGAAGCAAGAGATCTAAATTTCATTTAAAAGACTGCCATATTTTTATTAGTTTTAGCAAATTAATGATTCCAAACCTTATCCAACAATGTATGTGTGAGTATTAACACCAAAATGCCACCAAAAAATTACGGCCATCCTTCTTACATTGTCTAAATATTTTTTGTATTAATGAATGAATTAAAAATCCTATATATCCACTCGTTAAAAAATATCAGTTTCAAATGGGTCATTGGAACTTTTGCGGAAATATAAAACAAACTTTCAAAAGTTTGTTTCATGGTAATACAAAGTGGTATTTTTTTGTGTAAATTTGTGCTATAGTGCAATTAATGGATGGTTTCAATTTGTGAAATAATTATGGCTATTAGATTTTATTTTTTTTGTTTTCAATTGTGTATATGGTATATAATCATGGACCATTACGATTATAATGACAAGAATGCCAAAATGGGGAGAAAATCAATATAAAATTAGATTTCAAATGTGGATTGTATTTTGTTATAAATTACACATATATTAAATAATCATAGATCATGAAGGCTTGAAAAACAAGATGCCAAACACAAAAAAAATGAAATGAAGTAAAAAATCAGATTTTAGATTTGAAGTAAAAGTTTGTTTTATATCATACACATATTATGTACACACAAGGACCATTATAATTTTAAATATAAGAATGCCAAAATGGATGAAATGAAATGAAATTCAAATTTCAGATTTGGTTTAAAGTTTGTTTTATATTACACACATATTAGGTAGGCACAAGGACCATTATAATTTTTAAAACAAGAATGCTGAAATGAATGAAATGAAGTAAAAAATCAGATTTTAGATTTGAGTTAAATTTTGCTTTATATTGTACACATATTATGTAGGCACAAGGACCATTATCATTTTTAAAATAAGAATGCCCAAATGGAAGAATTTTTATTTTAAAATCATATTTTTAGATTTGGTATATATATATTTTATTCCACATATATTATATATGCATGGACCATTATGATTTTAAAAACAAAGAATGCCAAAATGGGCAAATAAATAAACAAATTAAAAAAATCAGATTTCATATTTGGCCTATATTTTGTTTTATATTGCATATATATTATATAGGCATAGAAGATTATCATTTTAGAGACAAGAATGCCAAAAGAGGAAAATAAATAATTTAAAAACTCAAATTTCAAATTTGGCCAATTTGGCCTTTTAAAAGGCCTTAGCCTTAGCCCTTTGCCCCCTTTCCCCCCCAAACTACATGCCTTAAGCTTTTATCAAGATGGGTTTGAACTCATGACCTCTTTGGGGGGAAGAGGAAGAAGCTAACTACAAAACCACTTTATCACAAATGTAACAATAACATCCACTTTGCTAACATTTTGCGATCAATAAATTGAATATGGATGAATGTGGATGAAAATACTTCATGAATGTAATGGATGATGAAAGATGAAATACTACCAAACTATGAGCTTATGTTTATCTCATGGCTCATGGTTCAAAGCTCATGGTTCAAAATCGTAAAATGGGAAATTATTAAAACTCTTTCAATGAACTAGTCAAGAAAACTAATGAAAAGGAAAATTGCAATGGAAGGAAGAGGCTCTAGAATTTAAAATCTAAATAAGTAATATTCAATTTTATTTTAATTATGTTTCATTTTTGGGACCTGAAAAATAGGGAGGCTTAGACTATTGGAAAAAGGCCTATCTTTCAAACCTTTGAGGTACTTGCTACAAGGTTGAATGGAAAGTATAGATAAATCACAAAAAATAAAATGGAAAGAATCTCAATTTTTTTCCAGGAAACTTTTTGCATAATGGTGACCCAAAACAAAGGAAAGAATGGGAAATTTTTATGTTTAATATAAATTTGAAAAAAATTGTTTAAAGTTTGGAAAAAATCACCAAACTTTCAAAACCACGAAATTGAAAATAGAAAACTTGAAACTAGTGAGCAATGTTTGTTTGTTTTCAACAATTTTTTTCATTTTCAAAATTAAAAGTGAGAATTTGTCTTTGAAAATTCTAGGTTTATGGTGTAAATTTGATTTTTTAGAAAATAATTGGGAAAGATTAGCGAACATTTCAATTATCACAAGATTGGAAAAGGGAAATGGAAATCAAAGTATTAAGAACCCAATGAAAAACCCTTACCCAATATAATTAAAGTAGAAATAGAACCTTCTACTTGTTTGTTTTTCTTGCATGAAACCCGATGAAACTTCCCTGAGTTTCCATGTCACAAATGGGGTTAAATATTATGTTTTATGATTTTTTTTAATTTTTAAAGTTTAGGGTTTTTTGTTTTTTGTCATTCTTTCATCATTTTCATCTCAAGAATTATACTCTTTTTGTAGCTTTGAGTTTGGGCTTTGTAATAGTCCTTTCATTTTCAAGTTTTGCATTTTCACTTTGTAATAACCATTGTGCATTTGCACTTTATGACAACCCTTTCACTTTCAAGCTCATTATTATATGTTAAATCAATGCAAGTTGGTTAGTGTAGTCATTGTTATTGGTTCCATCATGTTTACATTTGCGAGTTTTTGTTATGCTTTTGTAGGAACATTAACAATTTGGTTGTTGTCACACTTGCTTTCATTGTGGTTGTGATTACTAATTTTGGTTTGGTTACATCACACTTGCACTTCGCATCTTTGTTGAAGTAAGGTTTTTCCATTGAATGATTTAGGTTTTTTATTTAGGTTTTTTTTCTTGCTTATAGGAGTTGCAATTTGGTTGCAAGTTATTACATATCATCATCTTGTTGAGCTCAAGTTACACTTACATTTCATCGTGCTCATGCTATTAAACATTTTGTCATGCTTGGGTTGTGCTTACACCTCATGGTTTCAAGGTAAGTGCACTTCATGTTCTTTTGTTTTTATTATTTGCTTTAGGCTCTTGTGATTTTGTGAATCCCTATGAAATATTACACAAAGTTGCCTCCATTAACATGGCTAGGTTCATGACAAAGTGAACTTGAAATAACACAAAACCAAACCTTAAAATTTGACCTCACACTTAACCCATGTTCACTAGGTTTCCAATTTCCAACTTGACAAAATCCAAACCCATGTTCATTAGGTTTCCAATTTCCAACTTGACAAAATCCAAACCCATGTTCACTAGGTTTTATGTTTTATGAACTTCATATTTTCATGTTTTTTATGGTGTTTTATGCATGTAGTTAATATGATGGCATCAACAAGTGTAACACTTGTCATAAAAGAGACGTTACATGAACAAGATGAATTTATATTATCAACTAACACCTAAATCAGATCATTCCTAGTCAAATTAGAAGGGGCATTTAATCATAATATGGAAGTAGTTTGGCAACTTTTCTTTCCACAACTCCAAGTTAATTGGAAATTGTGGTACCCTTTTTATCACACTTTTAATTATTGGGGTTCTTTTGTTATTAATGGTCCTATTGTTTCGATGTTTGTTTTCTTATGTGTTGTTGCTTGTTTTGTATCTTGTATATTTTACCTGAAACATGAACAAAAACCTAACAACCCTTGAATATCAATCTTAGGAACTTGTGATAGTCATTGCTAAAACATCTATTTGCAAAATTATTTCATCCAATGCATTTGGATGTTCGAAAGTAACATAAAAGTAACCTTGAAACATTATCTAAAAACATCCATGTGTTGTGAGAAGAACATTACAATATCATTATAAATCATCTTTCACCACATTATAAAAAACATATTGAAAAACAAAACTTAGTTGAGTACAAATGGATGTTTAAAGGAAATGTATGGGCTACAGCGGAACATTTCCTTCAAACATCCATTTGTTTTGGAGGAATACCTTAGTGGCATTGCATTCAAACATTGTTTTGATGGTTCAAATCAAAAACATAATAAACAATACAAACAACTACCTAAGAAACACATGTACCAAAAACATTGACCAAACAATTTTTAAAAGACTAATGCTATATTATCATGAACCCAAAAATAGAGTGTGCATTATGTTCAAAACATGTGAATAGAAGAGATACATGCAACTTAGAAACCTTTGAACCCAAAAAAAACATGCACCTTCAATAAAGGCACAAATGGCTTTGAAATATTTTATAACATATAATATTGAATTATGTAGGCACATCTAAACTAGAAATCAAAATCAATAATGTTCTAATTCGGTGCTTATTAAAAATTTGTAATTTGGAACATGATTGTTTTTAACATTCTTATCAACTTTGTAGATTTTTGAAACCAAACCATGACCGCCTAAACTATTATGTCAAAACTTTATTTCAAAACTTCAAACATGGTAGTTGAAATATAATCAACCAAAATGGGACTATGGACCTTGTATTGCTTATGAAACTTGAATTTTAAACATGACATGTAATAATGTGTATATTGATTTCTTAGAACTAGAATGTATGCATAGTTGTAACTTAAATCAAGACATATAATGTATTAGAAATCGAGTTTGAATATAAACCCATAACATGCCTTGCGCAAATTTTCTTACAAACAACAGCCAAACAATCCAAACCCAAACAAACAAATAAATATGAAAAAAAAAAACAGTAGAAAAAGAGAATGTGGCATTTTACAAGAAATTATTCAAATTGCAACTTTGCAAGCTATGGCACAGCGTCAATCACCCAATAATAGTATTAAAAACTCTTGTGAATTGGCAAACAACAATAAACCTCAACATATACAACAAGACCCTTTAAAAAATTTCCTCAAGTTTATAAGAGTGCTCATACATCACAATGCTCTAGCTTCACAAAGGAAAATGAAAATAAGTAAAGATTGGAGAGGAATAAGGATGATGGATGCTGCCATGAACTTGAAGGGCGAAATAGCTTGGAAGACATACCAAAACCCTAAGTGAAAATCGACAATGGGGATGTGACAATGAAGATGATGACAATGGATGGGAGGTTGGCAAAAAATCCATGTGGCGATGTGGATGTAGGGAAAGGTATAAAGCAGCATGCCATGGGGCCTATATAAGGATAGTTGGGGATGGGACATGGATGAGTGATGCATGGGGGCATGGGGTCGAAAACATAGCCCCAAAACCTGCCATGTTTCAGTGGGAACATGTTTAAAGGCTCGTCTATAAGGGGTATAAAGGAGCTTACAAATTATAAAGACCCGCTCAAATTTATTTATTTTAATGTAGTTGGAGGCCGCCTCACGGTACATAACCTTAGCCTACTACACCTACTTATAACCCCTACACAAAAAGCCACCATGGGAGCCTTACCCTATACCTACTTAGTAACTTACTAATGAAAGGTGTAATTAATTCATTAATTTTCAAGTTTAGGAGTTAAGGACGTTAGGACATAGGTAAAAATAATTGCAAAATTAGTTATAAGTAGGTATTAATTGCTAATTAAGTAGGGTAGCTAATTCCAATTATTGCTAATTACATAACTAAAACTAATTGGAAATAAAGCCCCACTTAGAATATTGCTGTTGCTCTTGTGCTGTTGCCGTTTGACTGCTGTTGCTGCTGCTCAACGTTGCAATGCTGGGAAGCGTGTTGAAAGCCAGCAGCGGGACGATCCAGAGTTGGCTGCTGCTGCTGCTCCTGCTGCCGCTGGAGGATTTTTCGGCTTCTTCGTCGTCATCATGCACAGGCAGGCGATGCTGATGTCGCTCTCGCTGTCTCCAGCAACCGCCCTTGTGAACCACAATAGCAAGCACTGGGCTTTCTTGGTGACAATCCGGGACTGACTGCTTGTTTGTGTGTTCCGGTTTTGTGGTTCTGTTACTGGGTGGCGTTTGCTAGAAATTGTTGTTGTTGTTGTTGTTGTTGTTCCTTCTTTTTCTTTTGGGGGGGGCCTGATTGCGACAGCTTGATGCAGGAGGAGATCGATGCGCCACAGTGGGTGGACTTCACCGTGGAGGCTGCACTAGAGGAAACAGTGGGGTAAGTGTTTTGTTCGTTGCTTGGAAATGTGACGCGATGGTGTATAGACATCTGAGGACTTAAACTCTGGGTTCTTCATGTGTTTTGAAATGCTGGAATGTGGGTTTTCTTGCAGGGATGACCCCTGGTTCTCTCACAGTCATCTGTAAGTTTTGAGTCTCCTCAATCCCGCAAGCATATGATTTTTCCATCTTTGGTTGGATTTTTTACATAGTTTGATCATGTGTGTCTGAGTTTCTTGAGTTTCTTTCGCTGATCAAAATTCTGGACCCCTGGCAGGCACCATGAAGTGCCACTCAAAGAGCTCAATGGTGTGCAGCTGGCAAGTCGCAACGACTGCAGCACAAAGAACAGGTTGCAGATTGAGAGGAAAAACAGCAGTGCATCAAAAACACAATGTGCATTGCAAACTTTTAAAAGTCTTTCAGAGAATACAGGTAGTGAATTGAAGGTTGAGACACCTCTTGTGGTAAAGGTGGCTAGCCAGGACCAGATATGTGCCAGAAATCAAATCAATTTTGTGCAACCTCAAAGTCTTGAGCATAAGCATGACATTGATGTGGCCAGGTAATGCCTTCAATCACCCAAGTGCTCAAGTCTCTCAATACTGCTTTGCATTCCAAGTGTGCCTTCACAACAAGAAGAATGCTGCCATGTTTTACTGGTGATACGGATTTAGGGTTTAGGGTGCTTGTGATTGAGTTTGTGTTTCAGGTCATAGCCTGATTTTTGAAGTAGGAGGAATGCACTTTGTAACAGTGAAAATGGGATGAGATGAATGCCTAAATGCCTGTATTGTCACTATGGGTAGTTGGTCGATCAGTCTAGAAGAGCTGGGTTGATTTTTGTGAGTCAGATGTTGCAGTTGTGCAATTTGAACGTGTTGTTGACCATCTAGCATCTTGTTTGAACCTAAAGTGGCAGGTTATGCATGGAGGATTCCTGTGCACCTGCTTCAGAACATGAGTTGCTGACAAATGTAGAGGATTCCAATGAGCTGCCTCCCCTTTCTTTGGATACATCACCAGTTGTATGCAAAGCAGCTGACAGATTGTTGGATGTAAAGCAGCAGAGTTCACCATCTTTCAACCCTCCTAGTGCAATTGGGGATGCAGCTAGCATTGTTGTGTCACAATTGGAAGGGCGAGAAACAGATCTTCCTCGACTGAATAATGCACTAAGTCTGTGCAAGAGCTCAGCATCACTGCTGTGTGTAAAAGTCAATGAACGTTTGAATTTCTCCATTGCAGGAGGGTTTGAAGCAGTTCATTCACCCAAGAGTGGTTCAACAGATGGAAATGTTGGTTGTGGCACTACTGCTGTTTCCAAAGCCAGCAGCTTGGGATGTGGAACAAGAGTTGATGTTATCAAGGGTGGTACTAGGAAGGTAGACTGTGCTAAGACTGAATCAAGCTTGGAGTCAGGTGTTTTGGGAACTGATGGAGGATTGATAGCTGAGGAGATCACCAGTGGACCAGTTCAAATGGTTGGAGAGCTTGAGAGAGTGCAGTCAGGGACTAACTGTTTTAGCTTGGAGCTGTGCAGCACCATGGATGGCAGATTAGGAACAAGCAAAAAATTGAACTGTAGAAGTTCTCATGATGGAGTAACACTATCCAGCAGGTTGGGTGCAAATTCATCTGTACATGCCTTTGATGACATCCAGAAAATGCGGAAGAGTTGGGGATCTTCTCTTTGGGTCAGGAGAAGTGAGGACCTTCAGACTTTGGTCGGTGAAGGTGAATCAAACAATGAATCTGGTACACTTACAATTAGAACCAGAGATGTGAGAATGGGCTTACTATCCCCTCTGTCTGAGGAAAGTCCCTCAATGTTTTCTCCTATTGATGTCAGGAAGGAAAAGAGTGTGGTGCTAGATACACAACCACCCTTACAGGATGAAGTAGTCCACATCAAGCTAGAGGGTGCACAGCTTTCAAAGAGGTTATTGGCAGGTCTAGGCATCCATGCTGCAACTGTTGAGCATGTTGCTGCTTCCTGTGAAGGACAACCGAGTAAAAGGACAAGAGAGCAGCATTCAACCAGAGACCTTAGATTTCCTTCAAACCCAAGTATTCCAGCTGGAGGATCAGCTAAGCAGAGGCAATCCATGTCTCTCGGATATTTGGAGAAAGGGACCAAAAATGAAGTTAGAAGCTCAAATTGGAATGGATCTGTCCAACAGAACCATCATATCAGAGTCAGCCCACTTTCCCAACCACATGCAATTCTCAGTAGAGTTTATTCCTCCAGAGGTGGCAAAGAGAATTCAGCTCTACAATCATCACCAAAGTCAAATACAGGTATTAGTGTGGTCTATATTCAAACAGAGCCATGAAACCCTTAACTCTAACAAGTGCCTTTCCTTCTCTTTGAACCCTTGTTACTGTGTTCTTAATCCATGGTTTCCTTAGACAACAACTTGTAGGCCAGTGCCATCTCTTAGAAAAGGATGAGTTTGTTTGATTACCAGCTGCAGGACAAGTTCAGGAGAAGAAGACTCGACAATCTATCCTGAGAATGAGCATGCCAAGCTTTGCAGCTGGTACAGTTACAAGGCAAGCAGTTGGTGGAGGAGTATTGAACAAATCCACCACCATTTTGGAGAAGAGTGGAGATGTTCAAGTGCCAACAAGCAGCCAGACAATTTCCAGAAAAAGCTGTGTGCGTAATTCAACAACAATGAGTGTAGGACATCATAAATGCCCCAGCAACAGAATGACAGTCATGGTAAACCCACACACATCTGTTCACAAATGATTAGTCTTTTTGTCAAAAGCATGTTTGAGATGGGGTTGGTCATGGTCATTATCTGCATGTGGTTGTTGAGTACCAGATCTAATGAACAACATTTGTACCAACTGCCAGGTTTAGCCATGACTGAAGACCTCATTCACAGGCTCTCCTTAAGTGATAGGCAAAGTGGATTGGTCACTGAAAATGGGACCCTTTTAGAACTTTAATGTTAATAGCAGCACATTTCTTCCATGTCTTGCTCCAGGATGCCTCAAGCAGGAGAAAGCCACCTAATGGGCCATCATCAGCTGTGCGAGCCAGTATGCCTGTATTCTCTTCAGCCATTCTGAGGCAGACTGGCAGGCCTGTACACAATGCTGGGGCTTCTTCTATACATGAGGGAAAAAACAGCAAGCAAATATGGAGATGAGGATGCTATTTCAGCCCCGATTTCTAAGGTATTCCTACTGTTTGGCTACTACGGGGCACTCTGAAAATCAGAGGGATGATGCGTTATGGAAACATGATGTAACTATAGTTTCTAATAAGCCGTTTGTTGTTTTTCACAGTCCCTAGAAGACGTTTCTCAGAGTACGTATGTGTAATTCACAAGGGAATTTCAAGTTGGATTTCTGATTGTTTGTTTTGGATGGTTGTCTGTAGCACAACTGCAAGTTTTGGCATCATCAAACTATGAACCCAAGTTCCACCTTGTCAAAGCCATCATAGAGCTGCACTGATTGCATGTTTCAAATCTTGGCCTCTGGCCTGGAGCATTTCTACATGCTGTGTGTTGGGTTTCTCTTATGCCTCCATTGCAAATGGAGACTACATTGGATCCAATTTATTGCTGCAGTCTTATAGTACAGTATAATCAGGGGAATGGGTATTGTTTGCATTTATCATCTGAGTCATTTTTGGAAGGTTTGTGGAGCATATCAATACAGCAACCAGAAGCACATAGGATGCATCCAATGGTTAGCAAAAATATGAGGATAGCAGCTCCAAAGTAGTCTTAACCTTTGTCTAGAATATATCTATGTCAGTAACATAGCACACACCTGTGCAGCAATTCTGGAATTGTAGACATGTTTGCCACTTAGGTGCCTATTCGTTTTCCTGGCATTTCTTTGGATGCTAATGAAGTTTGACATTTCTGTGTGCTACTATCATGCTTCTTACATATTGTGCTGTGTGACAATGGGAGCAGATTCATGTAACTTGCAACTAGAAGAACTGGAGAAAGTTTTCAATGGTATAAAGTATTCAACTGACGGTTACCATTCACTCTCTTCTGACATATCCTTTCTCGTGACATGTCCTTTCTCCTGACTTGTCAACATTGATTGCATGCGCAAAGGCCATGAGAAGATGGTAAGGGTAGACAAATTTTTTGGGGGTTGCCTTTCCTTCTTAGTAAGCCATGAAACCAAGCCCTTCAAAACCCTTTGGCAATCATTGAACATTCTTCCATGTTGCTATCATCAAAACAACCTGTACAACAAATTTGGAAACAAATCATGGTGGCAATGAGAAACAAACATGAGGGAAAATGTTTTTAGAGAAAAAAAGGTGAGAAAGCTAAAATCAATTCCCTTTCCTCATTCCTTCCATTTTCCATAGTTAAATAATGACGTCTATCCCACAATTGAATTTGAGATGCAAAAATTGTTTATATATCTTTTGGGTCAAGTTTCATAAGTTTATTTTCTATTAAATTATAATTGTTCATATTTCATGGTTTGGCTGAAGAGTTTTGAACCAAAATATTCTATGCAAGCTGCCACTTCATTCTTGGGGTTCTTGGGTTTAAGCTTTATAGTATAAAAGTCAACCTTATTTCAAGCTTTTGGCTAATATGAATGTTATTTTGAGTCGGGGCTATTTTGGAGCCTTAGTGCAAAGTGTGCTTAATTTTGATAAATCCAAGATGTGATTGAATTTTGAAACCCCAAAAATGTTGAAAATGAGCTTTAAACAGAATATCATCTTCAAAATCAAGATTGGCTTAGAAAACCTAATTACTTTCCCTTGATTTGTGAGTAGTTGTTTCAAACTTTTGGTATGCCAATGATGGATGGATCAATCATGTGGGAAATGATATGGATGGGATGGCAAAGCTTGATGGATTTTAAAATGTTTGCAACATTGCCATGTATCTAAAATAACAATTATGTAATAAGTAGAGGTTGGAGCTCATGTTCCCAAAAGGTTGTAATCTTCATTATGTGCACTAGTTACCATAAGTTACAAATTTGAAAATGATTAAATTGTTCTTTTGAAATATAATTCTTGGATCAAATGGACAAGATACAATCCAAAAACTATCAAAGAACATTGAATGTCCCAACCTCAAAGTCAAGCTTTTTGGCAAAATAAAAACTTTATAACATTGCATGTGTTGCCCTATTGACCTCCAATTGTATGCTTATGAAAATGTGAATTAAAATCACTACTAGCAAAATGAATGCTCACACACAATTATTCTAATTTCTTCAAATATTAATTGAGTGATAGGATATAAATGATGATGTAGGTTTTGAGGTGTGTCCAACGCATGTTTTGAGGCATAAGTGGGCATGCCTAAAACATGCACATGTTTCAAATCATGTTTTGACCCTTTCCCATGATGCATGCATCATGTACCACCCATTTGCTTCATTCTAGACTCATATCTCTCCTCTCCATCCACATGCTTTCCACGAACCATCACACACCATCATCACAAACTTAACATTTCACAACTTAATAATGAAAATTTTGCAAAATTTGTACATTTCATGCATTGAAAACACATTTAACACATTTTTATAGGAAAATGAAAATTTCGTATGACATTCGTTCATTCACAGGTTTGTACTTTGTCCATCAACACATTTATCCATGTGTCAACATGTTTTTAACGCATGATATTCTTGTGTAAAATGTACAAGCCTATGAATGAATAAATTTCACACAATTTTCATTATTGATTCATCAAATGCTAAATTTGTGATGATTGCACCACATTTAAGATTATGATAGTAGTTCATTGAATAAAATGAAAGCCAATATAAATGAATGGATATGTTGATGCACTACAAAATATTGCTAGTTCAATTGAATATTGAAGGTTTTAAAAAATACCCCTTGGCACTTGAATGTTTGAGTCTTTCTCCTTGGTGCTTGAATTTTCCTATTTTAGTTAGGGTCTATGGTGTTTGGTGGGTAAGCTACACACATTGCACATCATTCATGAGTTGATTTCAAGCCTTCCCAAATCCAAGTTTTTTACTTGGAACCGATTGGCAACAATCATGAAAGTTATGTGTGATCCACCCTTGCATTGTTTTCTTGTACTTTCAAACATCAAGAATGTGAAGATGATTTGCATTTATGGCTTGCATCAAATTTCATGGTTTGGTACACAAATTCAAATTCAATTGGGAAGGGAGAAAGAGGATTGTCATGGAAGACACAAAACTTGTTTCAAAATTCAAAACTAATAGTTGAAAATGTGAAGATAAACAAAACTACATGATTCAAAGAAACTTATACTTGAAAAGAGTAGTGGGTATAGTTTGCCCAATAATGTCACAATAATAATTGAGAGGATAGAAATGAATTTCTTCACATATTGTATTCTAAATGCCAAAAAATATATAATATGAAGATCAATGCACATTGATAGTGTAGTTGCAACATGGCTTTAAATGCAAATAGGGACCAATCAAATTTGAAGTTGTATTCACCATTATAAACTATAGTTAAACACATGCTCCTTGTTAAAGTTATGAATGTTTTAGATTATAAGGTGAAGACAAATGGTAGGCGAAAACGCATTTAGCCATTAATTACATCAATTTGACCTACAAGAGGAAGAAGGAGAGTTGTCAATCTTAAACAAATATGTTAGTGATGGGTATGTGCAAAGTAGAATGGACAAAAAATGGCAAAATAGGTTACCCTAAAAATACACTTTTGTAATACATTTTGACTATGACATTATTATGACATTATTGGATATCAATGTTTGAGGTTTAAAAAATCATATTTTTCAAAAAGTAACTAATGGTGACCCTTTGATACATTTCAAGATACAATGTGTGAAATAAATAATAAAAATTTCAAGAAAAATTTATCAAATTGAACTTCACCATCTTTTTAAAATTCTAGCATCCTTCAAAATCCCCCGAACTTTCATGCCATCTTAAAATGGTTTGGAAACCTTATTTTGAATTGTTTATGACATTTACGAAATCAGCCTATGAATAAATGAACTCATCATTACTAAATATTATTGTGGTGAATTCATTTACAAATTTTTTATGTACCATTTTAACAAAGGTCATGACCATTAAAAAGCCCCCCATTTGGTGTAAAACATTAATTTTCAAATAATTAAAAGATTGCACCTAAGTAAATTACATAAAAATCATCATTTGAATCCCTTTCCATAAAATTAAAAAAACATTAAATTGGGACACATTAAAATCCACAAAGGTGTAGAAAAAACTATCATGTTGCACAATTTTATGGATATTTTAGCTTACAAACACCCTAATGTCTAGTGTTGAAAAAAAGGTTTCCAATTATACAACACACATGCACCTCACTAAACATTCTAACTAGGACATTTTCAACAACTTTTGAATTTATGGGAGGTCACTTCCATTTTTCTACAAACGGTGTGCAAAACATTATAGGGTGCAACTTATTGAAAAAAAGTAAAAATAATAATTTATTTAAATGTAAATAGGGTGTCAATAATTCATTTTGAAAATATACTTAAAATATACCTAAAATATGTTGGGAATATGCCATTATTTCATAGCATATTAAAAATATCCTTTTGCCTCAATTGTTTCTCAAAAGATACAAGGAGTGACCTCCCCTAGGTAATAAACACCAACATTACATTACACACATTTATGGATTAAAAGCTAAATAAATAGTCTAAACATAGTTAAGAATCTAAACATGTTTAACATCACATCACAATCAATGCATTCTCCAAAACTTCATCCCAACATTATTATGGGCCTTCAAATAGGCCTTGAGTTAATGTGTTGATGAATCTTGAATCAAGGCCAGAGTAGGAAAAAGATTCTCAACCTTGAAAGGGTATTTTGAAAACTTGGCACGAGGTAGGTGAGGTATTCAGCAACCCTCAAAAAAGAAACTAGTCTTTCACATGTGGAAGGTAGAAAAACTACATTTGAGTTGGAAAGGGGCCACCAAGTTAGAAGTCATGACAAAACTGTGGTAACAAATACAAATAAAAATCATGAATTGTGAGCATATCCTTCCATTTGTGATACACCACAACTCCTGGCAATCTAATTAATGTTCCTCACAACCAAAATCAAGCACAAAATGTGCAACATGACATTTTAGATGTTATGCATGCCCACAAAATTGTCGAATTAAAGACATGTGTAGTTGAAACAACATTGGCGGGGTCAAAACTTGGACTTAACAATGTCCAACCTTCTCATTTAGCAATGGAACAATCTAACATTTGTGTCCTATATATGCTTATGTTTTTAACTTCAAGAACATTGATACAAAGAGTGTTTTTCATAAGAAGAAAACACCAAGTTATCAAGGTGTTTTCTTATTAAACAAGGAAAAAGTATTGTACCCAAGTTCTTCAAATAATGAACATAAGCACACCAAAGTTGTTAAATACCAATGTATTATGTTATTAAATGTGCAAGGGGACAACGTCAAGCTAATATTGCATGTATGTGATCCATCATTTCATAAATGGGAGTACTATCCATCTTGTAAGAAGAGTTTGCAATTTCACAAAACAAACGAATTTTGGAGCTAAAGGTCCACTATTTGATTTGGGCCAAATAACCCTTATCCATTAACTATTCAAACATGTTCTTTCAAGGTTGAGAGTTTTAGTCTTGAGTTTCAACATTGAAGGAACATGCTTGACCTCATGGTGCAATGCACATGAAACTATATGAACCCACTAGATAAAGATATGATTCATCTTTTGGAGCAAGATTCCCAATGATTGTGAAATATATTTGGAAATCATTTTTTCTAACAATCTTGATCATACAAAAGCATACAAATCAAAACAATGAAACATGCACCAAAACGTGTTGCATCCATATTTTGAATCATATGTCAAAACAAGTTTTTAAACACACATAAAATTATGGTGACCCACATGCTTTGAATACATGGTAAAAAAAAAGTGTGATGATAGATGATTTGAAATATAACTCAAAACCTATGCTAAAAGCTATGGCATTACATATGTTGCAACCATAAGCTCAAGTGCAAGACCAAAGGTAAGGTATGACAATCTAAAATCAAGTTGAGATAATGTTCTAAAACTCAAGCACACTTTCACAAATGTGGGGGAATGCAAGAGAATAAGTCCCAACACTCTCAAATGGATTCTCACTTTGGGTATTGGGAGTTCCAAATTGTCTCATAACTTTGGAACAAGACAAAGTGAAATAAGAATCCTATAATGTCCCACAACTTTCAAAGAAGGTTTGAGGAATCGGACATTGTTCAAATTGGGCCCTTTTTAAATTGCTAGAAACATCTTGAAGAGTAAATATTAAAGTAAGGTTGAATTCTCCATTTGGAGATTTGGCCAAATGAATAACTTCAATAATCAAACATACAATTTGATTCTCAACCATTAAAATATATGATAGAATAATCAAATCACCTCCAATTGGAATGTGTGATACGTCATTGGAAAATAATTTTCAAAGGTTACTTGTGATGAGGAAGGATGCAATTGCATTATGGTGGAGATGGATGGTATGATTCATGCATGGAAGAAAAGGGGTGGGGGTGGAAACATTGTCCCAAAACATGTGCATGTTTTGACCAATTTTGGACATGTATCACATTTTATTCATATAAGTTAAGTCCAAGTCTGAATTTTTAAAATAAATTGATACTGGGCATATCTAAGTATATTATTTATATTTAGAATTTAACACAAAAAACACAAATTGGATACTAATAGCAATGCTAGTTTTGAAACTTTCATACCAATTTGGTTTTAATATTGATAGTAGTACTAGTAATTATATTCATGATGCATTCAAATCAACTTATTGGAAAAAAAAGTTTCATGTGTCCACAACTTCAACAACCTTTGAAAAATATCCAAGGGCCCAAGGAATGTCAAGGTCATGTAGTGAAGTTTCATTAATCAAAAATGTGTTAGCAATGAAAACAATCAATTACATTACCATGTAATTGCACAAATTTGACCTACATGATCTACAACCTACTCAAGAAGTTTTTCAAAAAAACCAATTTCTTCAATTTCATTTTCATGATGATAAAAAAGACTTGCATTTGCTAAAAAATTCATAGACATCATTTTCTACCCATGAGCGACTTCTTGTGCACACATCAATAGGCCAATTTTTCTAGATCATGATGAAGGAATCCAAATTAAATGTGTTCGACCTACATCATCACAATGAAATCAAAATACCAACAATGTTAAATATGTGTTCAGTTTCAATTTGAGAACTACGTATTGCAAAAAACATGAACTGAAATTCCAACTATTATAAATTGAACTTCATTCTTTTTCCATGATTCCAAAGGTTTTGCAACTTTATCAACGCTAACAATAACTTTTTTAAACAATGAAAGTTCCTTCACTAGTAAGGCATGTGTTACTTCTTCATTTGAAGTTTCAATACCAAATAAAAAACCATTAGATACTTGTTCAATTTTTGCAAGTGTATGATTACAATGCTACTTAGTGGGTTTGCTTCACTTGCATGCAACTTTGTTGGAATGGCGGCACAATTGAATGGTCTCTGTATGTTGCCACTAATTTTGCAATTGTGAGCTTTGTGGGGTGAAACAAACAACATCAATTCCAAGATTGTGGCACCACCATTAGATTACACAAAATCATGTGCAAGATTTTGGCACCATTGTCAAGTTTCCTATTTTTTCATTCCAAATTTTTCAATAAAGAACTATGAGTTTGCTTCAAGCAAGTGTTGCACCTCATCACAAAGTTCCATTGCCTACATTCTTGCATTATGCACCTACATTTGATTTCACTCCATAATAGTATTACGTGCAACTTTAGCGTTTTTTAAATTTTGTGATGGGCACATAGTGCTTGTGGGCAAAAAAATGGAAAATGAAATTGTTTTACACCAACATTTTTTGTTTGATGCTATTGGTAGCTCAAGTTTGCCCAATGAATTGCAAGGCATCAAAGAAACAACTATAGAAGTGATGTCAACAAAAGTGTTAGTTGATAATGTTGCATCAAAAGTTGAAGCAATTTGGAAATTGAGATTTTCTATTATTGCCACAAACCAACACAAGTGGGCATCACACCATCGCAACTATGTTGTATGGGCTTATTTTCAACTAAATGGTGAAGAAGTTGGAGGTATCATTGACCCTAAAATACCTCAAATGATGCAATGCATGCTTTGCCATCATGTGGCATCAAGTTCAAGCTCCCACAACACGTCACACAACATGTTGCAAAAAGGGCCTAGTGCAATATACATCAACCCATGGAATAACTTCAATAAAGAAGCACATTAAACATGCACATGAAGTTGATTTGAAGCAATACATGGCATAATCAAAAGTTGCAGCAATTACAACAACTGGTGATTCAAGCAAACAACAAGGGAAGAAACAAAAATTGGAAAGTCCAACAAACCTAACAAAATATTTTGGATCACTTGTTCTTTACAAGAAAAGTGATCCACAACAACAATGATTTTTTACAAACCTTGTGTTTTTCATAGCAAGGGGATGTGTTCCATATTCTATGTGTAATAACCCATGGTTATGATGCCTTGTGTTATAGTGTGATTCAAAGGTGGACTTTTCATTTCAAAGGTCAATGGTAAGAAAACATATTTTGTTGATGATGTTAAAGACTATGGAAGATTATGTCTTGCCAACATTAATTACTTGTGTTATAGTAAGCATCACATTTGATCTATGGATGTCCAAGACCAATTTTGATACCTTTGTGATGGTTGTCAATTTTGTGGACAACAACTCCCAATGCCACAACATGTCAAAATTGGCTTATTTGAATGCCTAATATTTATGGGGCAACTCTTGTTCAAATTGTGAAACCTTTTTAGTTTAATTTCAATTAGTTGAGAAGGTGTTAGCTTATGTTAAGGATGAAGGCACTAATTTGAACACCCTTGAAAATGTTCTTTCAATTGCCACAAATTGTAAGCCGGGTAGGACATAGGGAGGTAGCACTATTAGAAATCTAAGTTTTTCAAACTATATTTTCAAACCAAAAGGTATTCCAAAATGACAGGGGGTCAAAAAACCACCTTGGTTTTCTAAGACAAGTTGATTTTAACAAGTCCAATACGACTAAAATGGTTCTTTTGAACAATCTTAAGGTGGTGTCTTTTACCAACCCCAATGCGGTGTTTTTGATTAATTTTTTTGACTAGTGGTAAAATGTGACATGTTGTAAGGTCATTCCAATGCCTCACATGTTATCATTTGATTGGTCAAATCATAAGTCAATGGGTTAATAAATAAATAAAAAATGTAGTTAAGTAGGTGATGACTTAACCTACCCTAAGCTAGTCTACCCTAGCCTAACCTAACCTAACCTATTTAATCTACTTAGTCACCCTAGCCTTTAGGCATACACATAGGTTGCAAGTGTTAAGAATTGAACTTGTCACCTTCACCATAACAAACCAAGTCCTTACCAATGGACTACACCATTAAACAACATCATTATTAATAAGTTGTACTAAAATAATGTTTTATTTAGGATTATTTGATACCGGTAGTGTAATTAAATGATAAAAGTGAAGTATTGTTATGAATATTGTTTCCAAAATTTAAGAACAGAGAAGTCTATTATTGATCAATAGTATTAACATTTATCTATTGATCAGTATACAAATATACTTTTTTAAAAATGATTTGAAAAAGATGATATTTAATCAGTCAATTGACAATCATTTACACCTTATAGCTTGTAAAGGTCCATACTCCATTCTGGGTGTTCAACATGTTTTGGGGCACACTTAAATGGCGAGAATTGGGGGGGTTCCTAGTATCTGATTTTGGTATCAAATTACAATGTCTGTGGTGTCTATGCCACAAGTTCCAACACACCATTGTCATTAGTTGCTGATGGTTATTGTGTGATCTAGTGATGGTTGTGTATACCTGTACAGCACTCGGAGAAATTGGGTAGTGTATTCGGAGGGTACCTTATATTCATAAATATCCCTCCTAAAAAGGTGGAGAGATATTATGCATTCACCTTTAGAATGGGAGAGAAATTATGCCTACTTATAAGTGTCCAATCCCTCCTATTCTTAAGGAGTAGATGTAAGAACCATCCCCTTCTTACACCTCATGATCTATATATGTTTAAGTTCACATGATAATCTTTGTCTCATACTTTACAATGGGTAGAGTCCACAGGTCAGAGACATTCCCAAAATACAGGGCAGGACTCAGCTATTGCCTTGTCCTAGGCCCCTTATGTTCAGAATGTCCCCACCCAGGGTCTTTACCCTACACTTGGGATCCTAATTACCCCATATGAACACATGTCCTTCATCTCATGCAGCAACAAGGAGGAGAATATCACATGGGTGTCAAGTTTTAACATGTTATGTCAGAGTGTGGAAACCTAGGCGTTTCTCAATCCACGAATGATTAGGTCAGAGCAAATGGCTCGATTGAAAGAAGCCAGCAAATGGGTATCCCAAAGGAAGCAGCAGTACCCATTTTCAATGGCTGGTGTCCCTCTACAAGTGTAGAATGTGAAGTTACTTGGTCTGCAGTTGTTGAATTGTGGTAGTTGTACATGGCGATTGCGTGTCTTGGAAAACACTCGGTACAGACCTTAAGCCATTCATGAGACTTCGAAATATCCTGTTCGAACAGAATATTCATATGGCTGCTATCCTTCATGACTGTGGTGTTGTTTATTGCGTACTCCATGCATATACGAATATACACATACAGAGGAACAACTTGCAATGATTCAGTGCACATGAGTACAGTAACAAAAGGCAAATCGGCATACAATCAACATCTAGCCTCCAACGTCCATACATGAGTTCATCATGATGTTCTCTGATGGACCAGCTATAACCTGGTTTCTAAGAACTTTATGGTTTGCATGTTGGAAAACTAATACTAATCTTGGTAGCTATTGTGCAAATGAACTTGCAATCAAAGTTGTTGCAACTTGCAAGCCATGCTTTTGAACAAAGCCCTGAGTATGGAGAACAACAGTTTGCATAGAAATAAAGGTAGCACAAATAGAAGTGAAGGTAGCCTGGTAGTACTTCTTCTTCTTTTTGAAATTATGCTGATCCACTCTGCATTGTTATGGACTTCAAAAGTCTACAACTGCACAATACACGACAGGATTGATGTAGTCTTCAATAAAGTTATCCGGAAAGTCAGGAAAAGACGGCACTGGAACAAACTCTGTTTGGTTACATAGGGGATGAGATTTCAAAAAACATGAAAAAAAAGGTACACTGGGCTTCAAGGGGGCATGAAACTCAGTTTAGCAGCAAATTTGGTGCTAAACTGAGTTTGCCCTGTCCTTTCTTTTCCTGAACGACTTCAACCAATCACTGCTGCTACTATGTGTACTGTAACTATAAATGTTCTTGCGCTTCATGCATTTAATCCTGAGTCTCAGTATTTCATACTCTTATTTAATAAAATTTCATGACTTTGCAGAAAACAGCCAGGAGGGGATGAAGCATCAAATGAGGGGTCCAACTCAGGCCCAAGAGGGCATGACTTTCTGGATAACTATGATATCACAAAACTTTTAAAGATATTAGAGTTATCTGTAAAGTAACCACCTGTTCACCCTGGGATCTTTGGGCCTCCTTTCATCCCCTATCCCCTCTTTCAGTGGTATCTGCAAAGTAAAGAAATTTGACTAAATCTCAGTATGAAATGCTGAAACTCAGCATTTAATGCACAAGGTTGAAGATTAATTGTAGTAGTTGTACAGGTAGGAGCAGTGAAAATATATGTAGCATCAGTGACCTAACACTTAGGAAAAATAGAAAACAGGATGAAACTTAGTTTACCACATAAATTGATGGTTTTGTGAGTCACTCCCTTAATGCTAATGTACTTTTTAGCTCGTCTTTTTTGAATCTCACCCTGTGTATGACCAAACTCGGGGTTCCAGTGCTGTGTTTTCCTGACTTTACGTATAAAGTCTATTCAAACAAATAATTATGGAAAGGTTCAAAAAGGTCAGCAATGTAAGTCACTGTAGATTGCAGAAAGAAAATAGACCAAAAGTGAATATTGAAGACACATGGGCGTTGCTGTAGGTTCAGAATTCAATAAGGATTCTAAATTCACAACACTTGGACATTTTAACCAATTTTTTTTGCTGGGCAACACCCCAACCCTAAGGGCATTACCCTGCACAAAATGAAATCAGAAAAAGGAGGGGGCCAAAAAAAAGAAAAAGAAAAGGTCATTTTGTTTAGAAACTTCAGTGGCTATGGATGTGAAAACACCTCCCTCCTACAGCTTGTATATAGCCAGGTGTTAGCTACACAAATCATTGATAGTGCTATGTCAACACACCATGAATGATTGGCAATAAGCCATGAAGTGGCTTCCAATATAAGCCTTAATTTGTCCCACCTCAACCCTTATGGAAGATTTCTTGAGCTCAATGAGGAGGGTTAGTCGGTCATGAGAGTCAGCCTTTCTATAATAATGGAGGTAAGTGGGAAGTCCTAAAGGACTTCCTAGGTCCAATCCTTGTTCCATGTTTTTCCAAGTCCATCTTTTCATCATGTGCTACCAAAACTTATTGATCAAAATCCTCCCTGCTTTGAAGCATTATGTGGACCAACAGCAATATTGCAAGCATAGCCTCAAAACAATTTGCTTGGGTGGGTCTGCACTTTGAATACAATGGCTAATATGCTATTTGGAGAAGGGGTGGAGGGACCAAAGTTAGAATGGGTCTGCCTATTGTGCGGCTTATAGCTTTGATGTTATTCAGAAAACCTCTAGGGAAATCTTTGCAACTCCCTTTTTGAACCCAATTCGAACCCAATAAAGTAATAATGACCGACATACTAGAGGCCAAGCCAGGCCTATATGTGTCATGATTCTTCACTACTCATGGATAATACAAGTTACAACTATGAGCAGACCTTTGCAGCACAGATGAGGAAGGTTTTGTAGGCCTCCCTAGCAGATCAGCATGCCCCCACCCCCCCCCTCCCCCATGATTCCGATTTTGGATCATACACTCAAAAAGATAGCTTTAGTGCCATATTCTATTGCTATCCACCCAACAAGTGCATCACTCTGAGCTTTTAAATGCTCCTCCTTTTATCCTCCAGAAAGTTGTAAAAATTGTGCTGTGCTGCTTGCCTCCAAAGTCTCACTTTCTAATACACAGCATTCCAAAATGTGAGAGAGTAAGAGAGCAGGTCCACAGCAACCCCTATTTTAACCTCTGCTTGTGTTTATCACACCCGACATAGAGTGTTAATTATTTCCCCAATCTTACCCATCAACATGAAAAATTGGACAATATAAGCTGAAAGAGTATTTAAAAGGCTCCACTTGGGCCAATCATAAGCAGACAGGATTTTACTACCCATTGTGAAGAACATGCTTATCATGTGCAAATTTAGTTTTGCAAGAGGACAGTCAAGGCGAATAGACCCCCATAATGGGATCATGGTAAAAACCCTAAAACTCTTTTAAGTTGCTTATAAATATTCTAAATATTTATAAATATAATCTCCACAGACTAGATCAGGGTCCCTAAGTTCAAATCTATAATTTTGGGGCCTAATATGGCCATTCAAGTGGGTTTGGGGTTTTTACCAATTCACCCTGGCCCAAGAGGACCTGCTTTAAGAGCAACTCCAGCAATGCACTCTATTTGGATGGTATTAATATTTACAACATCTAAATTTAGTGTTGATGCTTGTCCCTCACTCACCTATAAAAAAATTTAAAATATTTACCCCTTGACAAAAGCCACATGTGGGCCAACATTGTCACCGAAAAATCAATAACAGTCAATTTTTGACCAACCAATGACATTGACCAACTAGAAATTCTTTTTTTTGGTCAGTCTTTAGTGGAGGTAGGCCTAAGGGCTCAAAACGCAATCTAAAATTTCAGAACGCCACTTGTTATCGTTTCTTAAAACCTCTTTTATTAGCGCAGAACATGGCTACCTTCAGCATAAATTAGATTTTTTTTATTTTATCAAATTTTCTTTAAAAAATTTAACCTTGTTATCAAATTTTCTAAAAATTTAAATTGCAAGAATATGGAATCAAGTTCTGGCCTAGTACAAAATAAGCACATTAATTATCAACAAACTTACTAGAAGGACAATAAAAGTGAGCTTGCATTCTCCATTTGAAGCTACCAATTAAAAATTATGACCAAAGAAATATATGTATATATATAAAGAACAAATATTGAACCTTAGAGTCAAAAAAAGGAGATTCTAACCAATGCATCACATTTTAAAGAAAACTATAGTGCAAGAAGAGAGGTAGCTAAAATGTTAATCATAATTTGAGTACATTTTAAAAAAAATTCAAAACATATTCTTGTTGAGCACTGTCTTGCAATTGCATCAAACTTGATGCTGCATTTAATTTGTTGCACTAGTGCTTGTCCACTAAACACCCCCATAGGTCTCAAGGTGGTTATTTATCTCATGTCCATTGTTTTTGAATAAATCAAAGAAGCCAGTTTTTATGTAGAATCCTCACATGCAACAAAATAAAAAATAATCAAAGAATTGCCCAAAAAACCCACAATTCTTCACCGGTTCTTTTATGAAAACTGTATGATTTTAATTTTTGAAACAACCAGAACATGAGGTGTTATAATGCTGAGATTTTAATTTTTAAAAGCCCAAATGTATTGTTCTTTGCTTCATGTGGGTGGGGAAGGGTTTACAACTTAGGCTTTAGTTTTGGAGATGGGCGAGTGCCTTTTCCTCCCTAGATCTTACAATCTCACACCCTCCACCCTAGGGCTCTTTTTGTAAGCCTGATTACTAAATCTAATCTGCCCTGTAAATACACTAAGAATCCTTAATTAAGGTGCTGTTCCTTTAGATAGTTAAAACTTAGAAGTTATAGGAGGTAAAAATATATAGCAACCAATGATCTGATTTGCAGATAAGGGCTCTATCATAACAATCCCATGTTAAAGCATGTCCAGTGGTGCTCAGTACATGATCTGCACAGTACAATTGGATGAAAAAAAGTCAAAAAAATATGCCGGGTTTGACTCAGGAAAACAATTTTGGCTCAACATAATTGCAGATTGACCAGTGACTGGTAACTGGGTCGGCAACGTTGTGCACCTCCAGAAAAGAGTGTAATAATATGATCTAACTACTGTCAGTGTTTCTGATTGGCCCATCATAGTGATTGGTCCGGGTGGTTTGCTATTAGGTAGTAGTTCCCCGAACTATTGGTGTCCCACTTTCACTTTTATGGGTCAGGTTGAAAATGAAATTTTAGATTGCGTTTTGAGCCCTTAGGCCTACCTCCACTAACAAAGTAAATAACTAAACTTGGATGTGAAAAATATTTTGGCAGGGTCACATACTGGAGATCCTCTTAGGAGGGAACGATTCCTATCCGTTGGCAAATGCTAATTAATCCTCATTGTCCTGTTTTACAGTAAAAAGTCTGCTGCAGTTCACATTTTGTTATTTGGGGGCTTTATAGGTTATGGCTTAAATTTAGAGCCATATTGTCCTTCGAAGGGAGATTTAGTGTCTAGTCCTTCAAACTCAAGGGGAAAAATAATCCAATGATACTTCCTTTCCAAAGTGCACTTAGTAAAGGCTCCTCTTGGGGGAAAAAAAAATTCAATATTGTAGTATCATGGCATATTTGGCAATTTATTGTCAAATACTTAATTATATATCTTTTAAGTTGGCTAAATTGCCAAAAAAAAATAAAATTGACAATAGTATTATTTGACAGCCGATGTACCTTATTTCCAAGATTTTGACAATAAACTTTTGAAAATCGTTGCATTTGTTTTCTAATAATTAATTGCTATCGAATTTGTATGTCAAGGCTAATACAGTAGTACCATATGTATGTGTATCTATATTTATAATTATACTAGTGGGTACCTGTGACCTTTGGACGCGGTGAAGTCCCCTGTTTCTTTAAACTTGGTTCATGTTTTAATTTTTTTTAAGAAATTTTTATCTTTTTTATTTTTTATTCATCTACCCTATTGGCCGTCATCGAACACGGTGAAGTGACCTGTTTCTTTAAACTTGGTTCATGTTTTAGTTTTTTTTTAAACTTTTATCTTTTTTATTTTTTGTTCATCTGCCCCGGTGGCCGTCATCGGACACGGTGAAATCCCCTGTTTCTTTAAACTTGGTTCATGTTTTAGTTTTTTTTTTTAACTTTTATCTTTTTTATTTTTTATTCATCTGCCCCGGTGGCCGTCATTGGACACGGTGAAGTCCCCTATTTCTTTAAACTTGGTTCATGTTTTAGTTTTTTTTAGAAATTTTTTTTTTAATGTGTTTTCTATTTTTATTATTATTTTGTATAATAAAAATAAAGTGTTTCTTTTTCACTTTTATATTTTTGTTT